>JAEIGA010010771.1_pt1 | contig 13876 bp, 4 predicted proteins | sample 9270691 | NCBI WGS metagenome assembly JAEIGA01 (sample SAMN17057246, study PRJNA624740) | gut metagenome | biome: biome; isolation source: fecal sample | host: Bos grunniens | place: China: Xizang | collected 2019 | reverse complement strand
GCTTTTCCCCAGAGGCTCTCGCCTATACACTCGGTTACGTCACCGAACAGATTACCGCTTTCTATGAGCATTCGTTGCTCGGAGAGAAGCGAGGGGAGATCTTTTGCAAGTTCGCTTCGTGAGTCCATAGTTGTCTTTCTCCTTTTATTTTGCTGGGATGATTTTGATCTCTCCTGCGGGGGCCGTGAAGTTGAGGAGTCCGCCCTCCTCCGTGGCGACGTATCTTCCGCACTCCTTGCCGTCTACGCTGACGCTCCACGCGCCGCCCGATACACCGGAGACAAAGTACTCAAGCTTGCCGCGAGGACCCGCTACGGTGGCGTTAATTTCACACGCCCTGCGGTCTCTTGAGGTCGCAAAGAGTGCTACGGTTCTGCCGAAGATGGCACCCGTGATACCCACGGCGTCGATTCTTGCGGTCTTGGGTGCGATCTTTTTAGATCCCTTGTCGGTGACGTAAAGAAGATTTAAGAACTCGGCTGTCGAGTCGTTGCCTACGTGAGATATTTCCACGCGTCCCCAATGTCCGTCGTCCTTTTTGTTTACAGTCTCGCACTGCTTGCCTGCGATCCAATAATTTTTGGATTTTTCGGAAATATAGTTGCCATCTTCGTCGTAGACTCTGCCGCCGATGCCTCTTATACGGACGTCATTGGAGAGCGATGCCATAACGAGTCTGCCTTCGCCGTTCTCGGTGACTATTTTGCCGCCGGAGATCTTGGGTGCGTCGGGGCTGGCGATCTGAAGAACGAAAGCCTTTCTGAACGAGGGGTCAACCGACTCGATGTCGTCGTACACGAAGAGCGCCATCGGGAAGTCGGGGTTGCCGGTATAAACGGTCAGCATTCTTCTGCCGACGTAGCTTGCGGTGTCTGCCTCATACGCCTTGGCGATGTCACCTGCAAGGTAGGCGTAACGGGGAGTCTCCTTGGCCATATCTCGGTATGCCGACTCGTGTCCGGTGAGGACGCCGATATCATAATCGGGGCAGGTGAGCCAATGCTGAAGGTTGGAGCTTTCCTTAATATAATAGCGCTGTGCGCCGGAATGCCACTTGTTGGTCTTGCGATGTGCGGGGTTATAAATTACAGGGCAGTTGTGCGCGATAGACGCGGTATGCATATATTTCCAATGATCGTTGCCGTAATAGTCGTAAACTCCGCCGTCGTTTGAGAGCATACCCTTGTAGTAGATCTGGAAATGACCGGCATCTCTATGCTCGTGGTTAGCGGTAGAGCGCTCTCTTATTCTCATAAAGGTAGAAGCAACGTTTGCATCGTCCCATCTCTCGCGCGTGATGTACTGACCGAGCGGCCAGCCGTTATACTGGATGAGCTCCATACCGTCGTGTCGGTTTCTCGAGGGCTTGGTGCCCTTGCCGCGGAATATGACGTAGGAAACGAGGTTAAGACCCTGGTTTGCCTCTTTTATTGCTTCGTCGCCGAGCAGAGCCTCGCCCTGTGCGACAAGGCCCGCATCGTCGTAGAGATATCCTGCTATGAGAGCGAGATCGCGAAGCTTCGACATCGTCTGAAGATTGGGGCCGTCACCGTCGGGATAGATGTAGCCGGGCGCGTATTCAAAGCCGAAGAATGCGCGTGCCGCACGGGCCATTCCGATATAGGGATCAATGTCGGTTGCGGTCTTAATGATCCAAGCCGAGAATGTATCTGCGGTGAATCTGAACGGGCTGTAGCCGGTGCCCTGCTGGGAAATTCCCGACTTGTAGTAGGTGTTGCGCGACTGAACATAGTCGTTATAGAATCTCGCGCCGACGTATTTCCACCAGGTGGGGTTCTCGTCGTAGATTGCAATAGAGAAGGAAAGATAGTCACGAAGCAGCTGGTACTCCGAGCCGTGACCCGAAACCGAGCCCTGTCTTGAGGGCGGGAAGCCGATCTCAAATCTCACGCCCTTGCAGTTTTCGCCTGCGGCACAGTTGTGCTCGACGGCGGCGATTATCTGCGCCTTATCCTCGTCGGTGAGAAGCTCATAGCACCAGTCGTATACGCAGCCTGCGAGGAACATCATATATCCGAACGCACGGTATTGGTCAAAGGGAAAGCTCTTCGCATCGAGGGTGAGGAAGAAGTTTTTCAGCGCGTAGATCGACTGATAGGCGTAGGATTCGTCGCCGTAGAGCTTGTAACCGAGAGCCTTGACCGCACAGAGCTCGATTACCTTTGCGTCGTAGTTGTGCGCGCTCTTCTTATGCTTGGCGAGCATCGCCATATAGGCATCCTTTTCGTTTATATTGGCGTCGTATTCAGGGGCGGGGGGAAGAATGCCGTCGAATTCCTCTGCAAGATATTCGCGGAAGAGGCGGTTGGTCGCGGTATCATCCTCGAGTGCCTTTCTGATCCCGGGGATCATATCGTTCGTAAGCATAAGACGGGGGTGCGAGCCTCTTAAAATTCTGGGTGCCGAGCCCCATCTGCCACGATCGCCCTCGGACAAAATCAGGGTAACGTCCTCGGTATATTTACCAAAGCTACCTTCTGCGGAGATTTTATTTCTTTGCTCCTCTACGAGAGATTTATAGTCGGTTGTCATTGTTTTGCTCCTTTTTTAAACAAAATGCAAACATAAGTTTACAATAAGAGAAGTGGCACATTCCGTACGGTGCGACGGAATGTGCCTTTCGACACACAGCGTCGGTGATACCTAGCTGTGTTATGTTAGTTCTTTTTGGTGAGGACGACATCACCTGCAGGTGCAGAGAATACGAGCAGACCACCATCTGCGGTAGCCTCAAAGCTACCGACGGTCTTGCCGTCAACCTCTACCTGCCATTTTCCCTCGGCAACGCCGGATACATAGTATTTCATCTCGCCCTTACCGTCAACCTCAAAGGAGACCTTGTCGGTTACTCTTTCGCGAGAGGTCATAAATATTGCCGCCACGTCGCCGAAGGTGGAGCCTTCAACGCCATCATCAAGGATGTGCTTGATGTCGGGCGCGTCCTTTTTCTGACCCTTGTCGGTAACGTACATAACGTTCATAAGGGTGTGGTCGGTCTTGCCGTCAATGCTGATCTCTACGCGTCCCCAATGTCCGTCATCCTTCTTGTTAAGGCTTACCAGCTGCTTGCCGTTGACGAGATAGTTCTTCGAGTTGATGGGGTCGTAGTTGCCCTTTGCATCGTAGACTCTTCCGCCAAGACCCTCGATGGATACGCCCTTGGTCAAGCAGGTGAGAACGAGGCGTCCGTCCCCGTTCTCGGTGGTTACGGTCTGCTTCTTCGTGCTGATCGTGGGCTCGTTCGGGCTGGTTATCTGAAGAAGGAAGGTCTTCTTGAATGCCGTGTTTTTTGTGGAGATATCGTCATATACGAAGAATGCCATCGGGAAGTTATCGTCGCCGGTATAAACGGTGAGCATTCTTCTACCGACGTAGTTTACCGTGTCGCTGGCGTAGGACTTGGTTATCTCACCTGCAAGGTAAACGTAATGAGGTGCGGTCTCAGAGGCGTCGGTATACGCGTGCTCTCTGCCGGTTATAGTGCCCGCCTCGTAATCGTTCTTGAGCCAGATCTCAAGCGTTCTCGCCTCGGTGTAGGTTCTCTGCGCGCCGACGTTGTAGATGTCGTTCACTTTGTGGTTCTTTATGAGCAGAGTGTTGTGCGAGACCGAAGTCTTGTAGAACTTCTGTGTGTGCTCGTGGTTGTAGTTGTCGTACGCACCGCCCTCGCTCGAAAGCATACCCTTGTAATAGATCTGGAACGAGCCCGAATCACCGTGCTCGTGGTTGGCGGTGTTGCGCTCCTTGAGCTTCATAAATACCGCCGCAGAGTCGGTGGTGTTCCACGCTTCGCGCACGATATACTGACCGAGAGGCGCGCCGTTATACTGAATGAGATCAAGGTTGGAGTGGGGCGACTCTACGGGCTCTGTGCCTTTGCCGCGGATGATAGTGTACATAACGCATCCGAGACCCTGTGTCGCGTGGGTGATCTTGCCCTCGCCGAGGGTTATCTCTGCCAACGAGAGAAGAGTGGAATCGCCGTACAGATACGCTGCCAAGAACTCCGCGTCACGTAGATTCGAGGTTTTCTGCTCTGTAGGTCCGTCACCGTCGGTGAAGATGTAGCCGGGAGCGTACTCGTACGCCGCGAAGGAGTACATAGTCTGGAGTAGATTGTTGTAGGGGTTTGCGCCCATTCCCGCAGTTGCCAGCCAAGCCGAATAGAGAGTAGCGATGTGGCGGAGCGCGAGGTAGTTCGTTCCCTGCGAGGCAATGCCGGTGGTCTCGAAGTAGTAGTTACGCGAGGGGACGTAGTCATTGTAGAATCTTGCGCCTATGAGCTGATACCAGGTGGGGTTCTCGTCATATATTGCGATAGAGAAGGAGAGGTAGTCACGCAGAAGCTGATACTCCGAGCCGTGACCGGTAAACGAGCCCTGCTCCGTGGGAGGGAAGCCGATCTCGAACTTAACGCCCTTCTTGTTAGAGCCCTTGAAGATGATGTTCTCGGTTCCTGCGATGATCTGATCCTTGTCCTCGTCGGTGAGAAGATCATAACACCAGTCGTAGACGCAGGCAACTGTGAAGCCAATGTCGCCGAACTGACGGTACTGGTCGCCCGAGATGTAGATGAGCTCGAGGGTGTCGAGATAATTCTTCATCGCGTATATTGCCTGATAGCCGTAATAGGGATCGCCGTAGAGCTGGTAGGCGAGAGCCTTTACCATAATGCGCTCGAGGCCGTCGGTATTGTAGTTGTGAGTGTTTTGGCCTGAAACGTAAGCGGGTGCGGGAGCGAGCACACCGAGGTAGTCCTCTTCAAGAAGCTTGAAGAAGTGTGCATTGGTTGCGGTATCCTCACGAAGTGCCTTTCTTATGCCTGGGATATCGTCCTTGGTGAACATTACGCGAGGATGCTCGTCGATGGGGTTATAGGGTGCCGTGCCCCAGTTTGAGCCTGTCGCGATTGCCGTCATATCCTTGGTTGCGGTCAATATATTAAAGAGATTGTTCTCGACGAGGTTCTCGCGCTGGTCTTCGACCTTGTCAAGAAGCTTGCCAATGATCTTTTCGTGCTCCTTGCGCTTTTCCTCTGCCTTGGCGAGATCCTTCTCGTCGAGATAAGCATCGTACTCTGCCTCTGACATGGTTTTGCATTCTGCGAGAGTGTCCTTTATAACGAGGGATTCACCGCTTGTAAAGCGTGTGAAGAGGTCAAGAACGGCAAGCTCATAGGAAATTTCGTCGTTCGCGACAACGGCAAGCTTGCCGTCGTAATAATAAAACGCCCAGCGATAACTTCCGGCGGTCTCTTTTGCCAGAAGCTCTGCCGCCTTGACCGATGCGGTGCGGTCGGAGCTGCCGAAGATTATCTCGTTCGCTTCGTTTATCATAGAGGAAGAGAACACCGAGTTGATAACTCCGAGCTTTCTTTCGGAAACCGAGTCCTTAAAGATATTAGCGCCTGCACGAGCGATGTCTGCGGGCTCGCCAAAGATAACCTTATAGGTTGTAGGCTGAGTCTTGCTTATAAGTGTCACGTCTACCCCTGACGGAGTCCAATCGTCCGTCACACCGCCTCCGCCGCAAGCGACAAGAGCCGAGAGGGCAAGAGCAGTGAGTAGTAGAAGAGCTGATAACTTGACTGCTTTTTTCATAATAACCTTCCTTGATCGTTTGTTTTTGATTGACGTGAAAGTCAAAGCGAGACCGCCTCGGGTCAGACCGAGCGGCCTCGCCACGCGATGAAAATTAATTTGCGGGAGTGATAGTTACAACGCCTTCAGATGCGGTGAAGGTGAGCATTCCACCCTCCTCGGTCGCCTCGAAGGTGCCGACGGTCTTGCCGTCAACCTCTACCTTCCAGGAGCCTGCCGCGAGGCCGGATACGTAGTAATCCATAGAGGCGGAGCCGTTTACCTTACAGGAAATAGCGCTGTTCGCTCCGGTTCTGGAGGTAGCGAAGAGTGCAACGATCTTCTTCTCGAAGATAGCACCGGTGAGTCCGTTCTCGCTGCTGGTGTCGTTGACCTTTGCCATGTCGTTGTTGCCCTTGTCGGTGACGTACATAACGTTCATAAAGGTTGCGTTGGTTGTAGCCTTGTCATAAACGATCTCAACTCTGCCCCAGTGTCCGTCGTCAGCGACTCCGTTCATGGGAACAAGCTGCCTGCCGTTGATGAGATAGTTGCTGGAGGTCTTTGCATCGTAAGCGCCGCCGGAGGTCTTTCTACCGCCAACGCCGTTGATCTGTACATCATCGGACAGACAGGTGAGGACAAGTCTGCCGCCTTCGTTCTCTGTGATGACGGTCTGCTTCTTTGTATCAATCGTGGGAGCGTTCTTAGAGGAGATCTGAAGAAGGAATCGCTTCTCGTAGTTTCTGTTATCGGAGCTGATGTCATCGTATACGAAGAATACCATGGGATATTCTGCATTGCCGGTATAAACGGTAAGCATTCTTCTGCCAACGTAGTTGACGGTTTCCTGGTCGTATGCTGCGGTAATATCGCCGGCGATGTATGCATAGAGAGGCTGGGTCTTTTCAGCATCGGAATAGCCGTGCTGACGTCCGGTTACAGTACCGGTATCATACGAGGAATCGTTCAGCCATGCGTTGAGGTTGCTCGATTCGCCAAAAGCTCTCTGACCACCGGAGTACCAGCCGCCAAGACTGCTTGACTTGCCGGGGTTATAGACTATAAGTCCGTTGTGGGAAATGGTCGCCTGATGGAAGTACTGAGTGTGTTCATGGCCGTAGTTGTTGTATGCACCGCCGTCGGAGGTGAGCATACCCTTGTAGTATATCTCGAAGGTACCGCTGTCCTCGTGCTCGTGGTTACCGGTAGAGCGCTCCTTTATACGCATGAACACAGCCGCAGAGTTTTCGTCGGTCCAGGATGCGCGGATAATGTACTGACCGAGAGGATATCCGTTGTACTGAATGAGCTCCATGCCCTCGTATCTGTTCTCGGCGGGCTGAAGGTCGCAAAGACCGGTGAGTGCCATATATACCGAGTTGGAGATACCGCTGTAGCCCGATCCGAATGCCGTGGAGGTACCCCAGTAGTAGTTAACGGCCGCAAGAAGGCCCTCATCCTCATAGAGGTATGCACAGATGATCGCCATAGCGGTGAAGGAGCTTGTGGTCTTGGAGTCGCCGGTGCCGTCGCCGTCGTTGAAGATCTTACCGGGAGTGAACTCGTAGCCGAGGAAGCTTCTGACGGTGTTCTCCATACCGACGTAGGGGTTAGTGCCGGTAGCCGTCTTGATGAGCCATGCCGAGTAGATGTCGGCGATGTGTCTTGCGGTTGCGTAGCCGGTACCCTGCTGAGAGATTCCCGACTGGAAGTAGTAGTTTCTCACCTGTACGTAGTCGTTACATACTCTTGCGCCGATGTACTCCCACCAGGAGGCGTTCTCGTCGTAGATCGCGATTGCGAAGGAGAGATAGTCACGCATGATCTGATACTCAGAGCCGTGACCCGATACAGAGCCCTGACCCGAGGGAGGGAAGCCAACCTCCATCTTCTTATCGATAACGTTTCTTCCGCGGCAGAGACAATTCTCAACGCCCGAGATGAACTGAGTCTTATCAACATCGGTAAGAAGATCGTAGCACCAGTCGTAGACGAGTGCCGCTGTGAACATAACGTAGCCGTACTGACGGCACTGGTCGGATGCGATCTGCTTGATATCAAGGGTCTTTATGTAGTTCTTCATGTAGAAGATCGCCTGATATCCGTAGAGCTCCTCGCCGTATACGAGATAGCCGAGAGCCTTTGCCTGGATGATCTCGAGATAATCGTCTCTGTAGTTATGTATGTTGCTCGTGTTTACGGTGGTGTTCAGTCCCTTATCGGTGGGATCGGGGAGAATGCAGTTGTCCTCGATGACGGTATCGAGCTTCTCGAGGAATCTCTGAGAGAAGGCGGTGTCCTTCTCGATAGACGCCTTTACAGCGGGGATCTGAGAGCTCGTGATGAGGAGTCTCGGATGCTCCTCGGTGATAGAGTAGGGAACCGTGCCCCAGCTGCTGTTACCGATATTAGCGGTGTACTGGTTGAAGAGTTTGATCATGGGATCGCCCTCGGTGTACTTGCTGATCTGACCCTCGTAGGTCTTGAGCTCCTCGCGCTGGCTTTCAACAAGAGGCTTGATCTCTGCGAGAAGCTTTGCCATCTCTTCCTTTTTCTTCTCTGCCTCGATACGCTCGAGCTCTTCAAGATGAGCCTCGTAATCAGCAAGAGTCAGAGTGTTATAAACGTAGAGCTTGCTCTTGATGACAATGGAGTCATCCTTGACGTAGTTTGCGAAGAACGCTTCGATAGCGAGCTCGTACGCCATCGTGTTGTTTGCAACGATAGCGAGCTTGCCGTCAACGTAAGCCATAGCCCAGTGGAAGTCCTGAGGTGCTTTTGCGGCTTTTTCGTTAACGTACTTGGCAGCCTTGATGGATGCCGCTCTGTCCGACTCACCGAAGATTATTTCATTCGCTTCGTTGATTACGGTTGCGGACGATGTGAACTTTATGTTCACGATACCCGTCTCATTGATCTGATCCTTGAACGTCATAGCGAAGCTCTTGGAAAGGTCGTCGGGTCCGTAGAGTACCAGATAATTAAACGATACTCCGTTGCCGGCGATAACGAGATCGTCACCCTGATCGGCAGAGCCGCCTCCGCATGCAGAGAGCACGCCGAGCGCAAGCACAAGAACGAGCAGAAGCGACAGTAGCTTGTAGCAGTTTTTCATAATAACCTCTTTCATAACAAGTATTTTAGTAATTTTATTATATAATATCGCGCGTGCGAATGCAAGAAGAAAGCTGCAAAATCGGCAGTTTACCCAAACAAGTTATACATTTTAACCAAAAAGAGAGCCGGGAATTTGCTTCCCGACTCTCGAAAAAAGTGCGATATTGAATTATTTTGCAGGAGTGATGGTTATCTTGCCTCCAGATGCTTCAAAGGTGAGAAGTCCACCGTCCTCGGTAGCCTCAAATGTACCGACGCTCTTGCCGTCGACAGATACGGTCCATTTGCCCGCCGCAACGCCGGAGACGTAGTACTTCATAGAGGAAGATCCGGAAACAGTGCAGGAGATCTCCTCGGTCTCGCGATTGCGATCGGTAGCGAAGAGAACGACGATCTTTTTGTCAAATACCGCGCCCTCGATACCGTTATTACTGCGAGTGCCATTGATCTTGGGGGCTTTCTTATTGCCTGCATCGGTAACTGTAATAACGTTAAGGAAGGTTGCGTTCTTTTCGCTCTTGGTGTAGGTTATCTCAACTCGTCCCCAGTGACCGTCGTCGGCACTGTTGGATTTAGGCTTGAGCTGCTTGCCGTTTATCATGTAGTTCTGGGACTTATCTGCCTTATATGCGCCCTCACTTCTGCCGCCCACACCGGTGATCGACACGTCCTCGGAAAGACAGGTGAGAATAAGTCTGCCCTCGCCGTTTTCGGTGATGACGGTCTGGTCCTCCTCGTTGATCGTAGGAGCGTTCTTCGAGGATATCTGAAGAAGGAAGGTCTTCGTGTACGTCTTGCTGGTAGAGGATAGGTCGTCGTATACGAAGAATGCAAGGGGGAACTCCTCGTCGCCGGTATAAACGGAGAGCATTCTTCTGCCTGCGTAGCTTACGTCATCGGAGGGGTATGCCTTGGTGATATCACCTGCGATATAAGCGTATTCGGGCTTGGTCTTGTCGCCGTTAACGTAGCCGTGCTGACGTCCGGTGACAACTCCGGAATCGTAGGTCGTGCTCATAAGAGAGTTGAGGTTCGATGCCTCACCGACACGTCTCTGACCGCCGGAATACCAGCCGTTGAGCTCGCTCGATTTGGCGGGGTTGTAGATTATAAGACCGTTATGAGATATCGTTGCATTGTGGAAATACTGGGTGTGCTCGTGACCGTAGTTGTTGTATACGCCGCCGTCGGTCGTGAGTGCGCCCTTGTAGTAGATCTCAAACGTACCGGTGTCCTCGTGCTCGTGGTTGGCTGTGGTGCGCTCCTTGATGCGCATCATCACTGCCGCAGAGTCGGTGGTGTTCCAGGCCTCGCGTATTATGTACTGTCCGAGAGGAGAGCCGTTGTACTGAATGAGCTCCATATCCTCGTATCTGTCACCGGCAGGCTCAACGTCGGACATTCCGCGAAGGGCCGCGTAGGCAACAGAGGTCATATAGTTAAAGTTGTCCGTGAATACCGAGTTACCCTTGAGGTGTATCGCTTGAGCGAGAAGGGTGGAGTCGCCCTCAACGTATGCGGTGATATATACCGTGTGTAAGAAGCCAGACGCGGGTGCGTAATCACCTGTGTCGTCACCGTCGTTGAAGAGCTTGCCGGGGGCTAACTCATATCCAAGAATACTTCTGGTAACGGTTGCCTGACCCACGTAGGGGCTCTTGCCGGTAGCGGCCTTCAAGATCCACGCAGAGAAGAGATCGGAGATGTATCGGCCCTTCATATAGCCGGTGCCCTGCTGAGTAATGCCGGACTGATAGTAGTAGTTACGTACGGGAACGTAGTCGTTATAAACTCTTGCCGCAACGTACTCCCACCAGGAGTTGTTATCGCCGTAAATAGCGGTAGCGAATGCGAGATAGTCGCGGAGTATCTGTCGCTCCGAGCCGTGACCCGAAACCGAGCCCTGCTTTGAGGGAGGGAAGCCGACCTCCATTTTTGCGCCGGCCTTGTTGCTTCCGCGGCAGAGTCTGTTCTCAACGCCTGCGATGATCTGTTCCTTATCAACATCGGTGAGAAGGTCGTAGCACCAGTCGTAAACGATAGCGGCTGTGTACATTACCGAGCCGTACTGACGGCACTGGTCGGAGGCGATCTGAACTATGTCAAGCGTGTTTATATAATTCTTGAGGTAGTATATGGCCTGATATCCGTAATAAGGATCCTCATAGAGAAGATAAGCAAGCGCCTTGGCCTGGATCTTCTCGAGGTAAGTATCGTTGAAGTTGTGTTCGTTATCCTTGTCGACGGTGGTATTAGTGCCCTTATCGGAGGGGGGCGGAAGAATACACTCCGATGTGATGTCGGTGTCGAACATGGTGAATAGGCGGTCGTTCGTTCCGTCAATGTGAGTGAGAGCTCTCTTAACTTCGGGAAGAGTCTCGCTGTTGAGAAGAAGTCTTGGATGCTCATCTATGGGATTTGCCGCAGGCTTGCCCCAGGAGCTGGTTCCGATGTTCTTGGTGGAGGTGCCGAATGCGCCTGTTGCCGCGATATCGTTTCTCTGAGATTCAAGCTTTGCGAGAAGCTCGGGGAGAGTCTCCTCGTGTTCAGCCTTGGTGTCCTCATTGTCGGAGAGGATCTTTTCGAGCTTGTAATCGTCATAATCGTCATTCGTGCTCGTTGCGTGCTCCTTGAGAGTGTCGAGGAAGGCAATCTTATCGCCCGAATAATAGGTGTCCATAAAGACGTCTATAGCCATCTCATAGGCTCTGGGACCGTTTGCAACGATAGCAAGTTTGCCGTCTGCATAGTGAAACACGCAGTGCAGATCATCGGGAGATGTCGCCGCTTTCTCGGTGAGAAGAGCGAGTGCATCACGGCTGACCTGGCGGTCTGCCGCACCGAAGAGTATCTCGAAATCGCTGGGGGATGCCACGTCGGTCATTACTACCACGCTGGCGGTCTTCAGTCCCTCTTCGGCAACAAGATCCTTGAAATCAAGCGCGGCTGTGTGCGCGTCGTCATCGCCCGCGGCAAAGACCACAAGATAGTCGGTGGGATTTTTGTCAATCAGCGTTATGGTTTCTCCCGTGGGCTTCCAACCGGTGTCGGGAGTCTCGCCGCATCCGGAGAGAAGCGAGAGTGCGATCACGCAGGAGAGCAGAAGCACAATAAGTTTAAGGTGTTTTTTCATATCGTAAAACCTCCATATAATTTCAATATGATTTTAAATTATATTTAGAGCAAAATCAATACAAGAGAAGCAAAATCGGCATTTTGACGAAAAAGTTTGTATAATGTAACAATGCAAACGAGTGTGAAAACGCACAAAAAGCTACCTCGGAGTTGCCTCCGAGGTAGCCCTGTGCTTCAATATTGCTTTTAGTTTGCGGGAGTAATAACGACCTTGCCTGCCTCGGCAGTAAACGTGAGGAGTCCGCCTTCCTCGGTAACGGTGAAGCTGCCAACGCTGTCGCCGTCAACCGTAACCGTCCACTCGCCTGCCGCAATACCCGAGACGTAGTGCTCGATATTTTTGCCCTTGCCGGAAACGTTATAGGTGATCTTCTCGGTCGCTCGCTCTCTTGAGGTGATGAATATAGCCGCAACCTTGTCGTTAAACACGCTACCGACGAGGTCGTCCTGCGATTTGACCTCGGTTATCGTTGCCATATTTTCGTTGCCCTTGTCGGTGACGTAGATAACGTTATGGAAGGTAACGGTTGTGGCACGCTCCTTGGTGCTGACGATCTCAACTCTGCCCCAGTGTCCGTCGTCCTTGGTCGGATCCTTGGGAACGAGCTGATTGCCGTTGACCAGGTAGTTCTGTGAAAGGTTAGCATCGTATGCGCCCTCGTTCCTGCCGCCGATAGCATTGATGACAACGTCATCGGAGAGCGAGGTGAGAACGAGTCTGCCATCGCCGTTTTCGGTGATAACTCTGCCGGCCTCGGCATCTACGATGGGAGCGTCCTTAGAGCTTATCTGAAGAAGGAAACGCTTCTCAAAGTTGGCGTTTTTGGCGGTTATATCGTCGTATACAAAGAAGGCCATCGGGAACTCGGCGTCACCTGTATAAACGGTGAGCATTCTTCTGCCGACGTAGGATACGGTGTTTGAATCGTACGCCTTAGCTACGTCACCTGCGATATAGGCGTATTTTGCCTGTGTCTCGGCTTCGTTTGCATAGCCGTGCTGACGTCCGGTGACGGTACCGGTATCCATACCTGTGTTAGCAAGCCAAGATTCAAGATTGGGCGACTCGCTGCCAAGCTTGCGCTGTCCGCCAGAGTACCAACCGGCATCATCGCTGACCATGGTGTGGTTGAAGATTATAAGTCCGTTATGAGATATCGTTGCCTGGTGATAGTACTGGGTGTGAACGTGGCCGTAGTTGTTGTATGCGCCGCCGTCTGTCGTGAGTGCGCCCTTGTAGTAGATCTCGAACGTTCCGCTGTCACGGTGCTCGTGGTTAGCCGTGGAGCGCTCCTTGATACGCATAAATACCGCGCCTGCCGATTCGTCGTTCCATTTTTCGCGGATTATGTACTGTCCGAGCGGATAGCCGTTATACTGAATGAGGTCCATGCTGGCGTATCTGTCGGGATCGGCATCAAGTCTTGCAAGTCCGTGCAGAGCCACAAAGGCAGGGCAGGAAAGACCTGCGTAGGTCGCGCCGAAGGTAGAATTGCCAAGCTCGTAGAGATAATCGCCCTGCGCTCTCATTGCCTCGTCGGCATAGAGATAGGCCGAAATATATGCCATGCTGAGGAATTTGGTCGAGGAGAGATAGTCGCCCATACCGTCGCCGTCGTTGAAGATAATGCCCGGCGCGCACTCGTAGCCGAGTGTACTCTTGACCGTGTTCTCCATTCCGACAAAGGGATTCTCGCCGGTCGCAACTTGGAGTATCCAGCCCGCATAGAGGTCACAAATATGTCTCGCCGCGATATAGTTACCGGAGCCCTGCTGGGTCATTCCCGACTGGAAATAGTAATTACGCACCTGCAGATAGTCGTTGTAAACTCTGCCCGCGATGCTAACCCACCAAGAGGGGTTTTCGTCGTAGATCGCTACCGAGAAAGCAAGATAATCGCGGAGTATCTGATACTCGGAGCCGTGTCCGGATACAGAGCCCTGCCCGGAGGGAGGGAAGCCCACCTCCATCTTCGCCGCGTAATTATTCTTTCCGCGGCAGATGCAGTTCTCAACGCCTG
>JAEIGA010010770.1_pt1 | contig 13876 bp, 16 predicted proteins | sample 9270691 | NCBI WGS metagenome assembly JAEIGA01 (sample SAMN17057246, study PRJNA624740) | gut metagenome | biome: biome; isolation source: fecal sample | host: Bos grunniens | place: China: Xizang | collected 2019 | reverse complement strand
TCATCAATGGCATCCTGAACATCTGTGGCTGTCATTCCGCTGACGGTGTTATCATAGCTAACATCACTTGCTACCGTACCGCCGCCACCTTCTGCAGCGTTCTCCCATTTCTGTGCTGTGTCGTTCCATTTCAGCACCTGTCCTGCAGTCGGTGCGCTGATATCCACATCTGTCAGATTGGCAATGGATGTGGGGTTAGCCAACTGTGAGTAATACTTTGAATTGTTATGGTACGCGGGATCTCCGGAAGTGACCGGCACACCGCCCCTGGTACCAATAGCGTATGCTTCTGCATCTTCCTCGTCCCCTTCTGCAGAAGTGGCTGCAGCGACCGCATCATCACGATACTCTTTGAGCTGTGTCGCATTGGACAGTATATCTTCCAATTCAGGGATGACTTCAAGCACCGCGGCACCCAGATCGAGAACTCTGTCATCGATATCGTCAATGCCCTTACTCATCGCATTAAGGTTATCTTCATTCAGAGCGGGAGTGGTGTCGTTTTCCCATATAATTCGGTTGTAAAGTTTATTCATGACTTTTCTCCTTTTAGAAGATGTCTAATTCACCGTCAATAAATGTATCTTGCAGATTCTGTATGCCGTTCAACTGTCGCTGAAGCACATATGATGTATATGTTCCCTCGGAATTGGTTATCTCCAGCTCGTCCCCGGTTTCGATGTACGGAAGCCCTGCGCACCACATCTCGAACGGGAACCATGATACATTCTGCATCTTCAGAACCATTGCATCTGCGTAGTCACCAACATCCGATTCTGTCCAGATGAGATTCTTGAACAGCCAGTTGTTAGACATGTAGTAGTCCGTGGTGCCGTCTGCGTTGACCGTTCTCTGAAGCGTCTTCTCCACTTCCTGATTGTTCTCAATGGTCTTATAGGTGATTATCAGATAGCGGAAGGTCTGAACGCCCTGTGAGTCCGTCCACAGCTTCTGGTACATAGAAGCATCACTCCGCAGGCTGTCACCATTCGGATAAAGTGCATCGTTCGGATAGAGCGTATCAGCTGGAAGCAGGCGGGAGTTATTTAGTTCCACCGGTGCAAACATATTTGTGTTGCGGTCAAGTTTCCCATAACAAGCTGAAAGCTCATATACAGCACTTAAAGCATCTCGCAGAGTTATGTCTGCCAGGGAGAATGGATCCACGCTTATCAAATCGGCGGGCGTTAAGTCCATATCGTATGCCTTAACCAATGTAAGAAATGAATTATAAGTTACTAACTCATTATTTGGATACAAATCGCAATATGTCTGCGGAAGTGATCTCCCCCATTCGCTATTTATATAATACCAATACTCCCTGCGGTATGGCTCTTGAGTAAAAAAGAAGTACGTAGTATACTCGCCATCTAAGTCGGCATTATTTGTATCAAATAACGTAATGTCCATTGGTATATTTATCTTTATTTTGGTGCAATCAGTAATTGTTAATAAAGATAATTCCTTCAATGTTCCCTTAACATTTGAGACGTTATTTCTATATGCTATTCCAGAATATCTTTCTTCTGTATTATCCGATTTAATAAGAGTTATACCAAAAAAATCCGGCCATCCCTTATAGGTTATTGTTTCGCCATCTGTATTTGTATAAGAATATGTGCTCATCATATTATTTACAAAGGTTTGTCCAGATGTTGTAGTTGACATAGTAATGATTTCTTTTATCCTGTTATAGATATATTGCTCATATTCTTCAAGGTCAACGCGAAAATCAATTGTATAAGCCTTATTAGCATCAAGGTCAATCTCCATCTCTCTTGAGCTGCAAAAGGGATATAAACTCGGCAAGGCTGTTGTTGGTGAAACTGGCTTAAAATTAGCATACATAAACCAATTCAAAGGTGATGATATTCCATATTTTGCTTTATATTTAGTTGATGCTGATCCGCATTTTCTATTTGGCCCAGACCACCACCCAGAAACTGAATGAGGGGATATTGCTTCACCTTTATACTCAATTTCATAATCTGCAAGCAATAATCTTCTAATATCATAAAATGTGATGGTATTGCCTGCGCTCATTTCTGAAAAAGCATCTGCAATAAGGGCATTGGCCTTTTCATCCAAGTAAGCACTTTTCAGCTTATTGTATGCCGTTACCTTGCGGATACCGGTGGAGAACTGCATCGGGCACTGGTCAACATCAAAGAACCCCATGGGGATGGTATGCCAGGCCGTCTCATTGTTTTCGTCCACATACTCCACATCCACAAATGCCTGCAGATATTTGCCCGTGATGTTCGGATGGTCAAAGTACTGGAACTCCAGTGAGGATCCTTCACACAGTCCAAACTTCAACTGGTTGCCCGTGCACATGCGTTCATCAAACTTAACGGACTCGGAAACAAGATTATTATTGTCTATCGAAAATAACAGGCTTTCTTCTTCGTGAGTGCCATACATCCACTGCAGATCAATGCTATATCCGGCTTCAAGCGTTCCATTAAAATCGACAGTAGTATTTGTCGGTATTTCTCCGCCGTCTACCCAAATCCGCCTCATAGGCTCTGCAGGTGTAACAGGTTCAATCCATACCACAAAAGCACCGCCAGCATTAGGCCGAGTGAAAGTTACATTTCCATTAAAGCTTTCATCATAAACCACGATACAAAGAGGACCATTCAATCCAAAGTCTTGATCTGTTACATATGTAACACCAGTGCTATTGGTGGTATATACGGTCTGATAGTCCTCGACTTCCACTGTCTCATACACATCAAATCTGTAATTTTTATGCATTGAGCCGTCTCGGAGCGCATCCTTGACTCTTACGGGTACATCAATCATCCTATCTCTCCGTCAGTTCTATCTTCAGCACATCCAGGAAGCTGCCATCAGCCATGAGCTCGTGCTTCTCATTGGATATGGAGTAATATGCGCTGATAGCCTTCATCTCGTTCTTGTTGGTCACAAACACCGCGCAGGTCAGTACGCCGTTATTGTCTGCCGTGTTGATAACATCCATGAAATCTGAGAATGTGTAATCCTTATCACAGCAGGCCACCTCAAAAGAGCCACGGACCTTTGATGCCGTGATGATCCGGTGCTCCACATAGTTGCCGTCACGCCAAGACTCATACAGATCCTCTGCGTCCATCTGGTATGAATCGGCTATTATATGGCCAGTTATGTTGGAAGTTCCAATGATTATGTTGTTCATGCATTAACTCCTACTAACTGTGTATTTCTTTGCTGTTGCTGTTGTACCACTCTGAACAGCCTCTGTCCGTCAACATCAAGCGTGACATTCACGTTCTCACCGGATGCGATAATCGGCAGGTACTGTGCCAAGAGGTTGTACAGCTGATTATTTCCTGTCTGCTGGGTAGTATCAGGCGTGTATGATGATACCGTGTTCAGACTCTCGGAAGTGACGATATCAGTGCTCATCTCATCAACAGCACTATTGAGAACGCCCATTCCGTCCTTGATACCCTCAGCAATACCTGCGGGAATCCAACGGCCTACCTCATCAGCCATGACCTTTGAGGGGGATCCGATCTGAAGCGTCTCTTTTATTCCGCTAATGAAACTTTCTGCCATTTCACGGACAGTACTCGTAAGCTTATCCCATGCGCCCTTGATGCCATTGAGCAGACCGTCAACAATATTTTTGCCAATGTCGAGCATCTTCTGCGGAATCTCCTGAAGTTTAGCAATGAGCTTCTGTCCAAACTCCATGGCCATTTTCGGGCCTTCCTGGATGAGTCGCTGACCGAATGCCTTCACATTAGTGACGACAGTGTTCCACACCTGCTGTGCTTTGCTCGGCAACTGTGACACATAGTTGATGAACTTGCCGACCATTTCACCCGCAAACCTTGCAGCATTGACAGGGAGCTGTGAGAGCCATGTCTTCACATTGCCGATGAGGTTCTGCATGAATGTGGTCACATTGGATATAAGAGTCTGCCCCCACTGAATGACCATAGGCAGGATTGTGCTGAATATCTGAACAAAGCCGTTCAACAGGAGCGGTCCAGCTGTGATTATCGCCTGAGCCAGAGTTTCAATTATGACCGGCATGGCCTCCACCAGAGCCATGATTATATCGGGCAGATGTTCTACCAGTGCGATCACCAGAGTAACCGCGCCCTGAATCAAGACAGGAAGGGCTTCTATCAGGCCGTCACACAAAGCACTTATTATTTCAGGCATTGCTGCAACCAGCGCTTCTATTATCTGAGGAATAGCCGCAACGATAGCATTGATAACCTGGAGTGCTAATTCGATTACAGTTGTTATTAATAATGGAAGATTAGAGACTATAAAAGTGATCAGCTGAGTTATTATCTGGAGCGCACATTCTGCCAGAGCAGGCAGATTCTGTAAAATCGCTGTAGCCAGAGATTCGATTATGGAAGTTGCCAGTTCTGCTATGCGGGGAAGGGCTGAGATTATCCCATTCACAATGGAATCTATGCCCTGCGTGATCATTTCAACGCCACCTTCCTCACCGGAGAAGATCTTTGTCAGTCCACCCATAACATCAGTCATGGCAGGCAGGAACTCTGACATCAGGTTACGGGATAAGCCCTGAAATGCTGTTTGCATATCCTGCAACTGATCCTGATAGGCGGCTGAAGCTGCTACGGCTTCATCAGACATGACTCCGCCGAGTTCATGCACTCGATCACGCATCGCCTGAGTCTCTTCAGCAGATGTATTAAGGAGTGCTCCGAGTTCGGTTGCGCCCCTACCAAGCAACTGTCCTGCCAGATAGGTACGTCTTGTGGTATCATCCACATTCTGCAGACCTGTGATAGTAGCCTCAAAGAGTTCCTCCTGAGACATGCTGGCGAGCTGTTCCTGTGATATTCCCAGTTCCTGGAATGCTTCCTTGCCGGTCTCTGCAGCGCTGGCAAGAGTCTTCATGGATGCCTGCATAGAAGACATAGATGTGCCCGAATGTTGCATGACAGCATCCCATTCCTGATAAGCCTCTGCAGAAAAGCCCATCTTCTGACTCATCTTGTCGATGTCATCACCATAAGTAGCAACATCACCTGCAGCATTAACGAAAGCACCGCCCATTGCCACAACAGCGCCTGTCACACCGACTACGGCACCGGCAACGGCCTTACCGGCTCCACCAGCTACGGATGCAAAACTTGACGCAAAAGACTGTCCACCACTTGCTCCGGCAGAGCCAAGTTCAGCCTCTATCTTCTGCGAGATACCTTTTGTGGTAGGCTCTATCTGTATATACGCTGTTCCTATCTCGGACATTAAATGTTACCTCATCTTAGACTGATACCAGGCATCAAAGTCAGAAGCATCCGCAAACTTTGCAAGCTCTTCCTTCTTCTTATCTTCACTCAGTTTTGCAAGAATAGACTCCGGCTTATTTCGGCCCTTGGCTCCGTCCTTGGTTTTTATCCAGAGGTTGTACTGAAGCACATCCAAGCCGAAGCACATGAGCATCTGATCAAGTGATAACTTATGCCCGGAGATCTTCTTTTTTATGCGGGAATCATCCCTTAAACCAACGGAAAGAGTCGCTACCAATGACGGTGGCAACTCTCTCCAGTTGAGTATGTGATAGGTTTCTGCTAAGTCGCATGTAAGTTCATCCTCACCTATACCTATCATATAGGCAAGGATTACGAGTTTTTTCCGTTAATGGCCTCAAACATATCATTGAGTTCTGCCATCATAGACTGTGGCGTGCATACACCTTTGTGCTTTTCAGCCACTGCATTCATGAACTGGACAAGTCCCTCATCCGTTCCGAATATCAGTTTAAGCATATCGAAAAGCGCCTGGCTCTGCTGTTGCCAATCTATGTCCTTCTTCTGCATAAGCGTGAGCAGATACAGAAGTCTGGCATCATCTTTGATCGCCGGGTCTAACTGGAACTCTATACCACTCTGGGTGGTACCCTTGATTTTCTTAACCGCCATAACTGTCCCCTCTTACTGATTAAGCGCTGACTGAAGGCTTCTCAAGATACTCAATATGAGTCTTGCCATTGCTGTCAGGATATGCGCTGATTGTGATACCGTATGCAACAGCATCGGAATCATTATATGTGATAGCCTCACGTGATGTGATTGCTCCATTAGGAATGACGATTCTCTTTGCCCTGTTTCCACGGAGTGCAAGTTCGATAACCCAAACAGCCTCTTCAGGATCCTCTGCTACCACGTTGATGGTCACGTTGCCGCTTCCGTCTGTGGTTACGTTTGTAGATCCGTATACAGCCTTGAGTACATCGGTGTTCTCGCTCTCGATCAGTGCCAGTCCGAATGAGTCATCCATCTCGGTAAGTGAGCGGTATACTATATTGCCGCCCCAAGCCTTGATTGCTGATACATCAAGCTCGTTGCTATTCTCGACTCCATCTTCAGATACATAGCCCAGGCAGATGAAAGCCCCTGCAAGAGATGTTGTGGCATCTGTAGGGGGTGTTGTGCCCTTGGGAGCTCTGAATACGGCACCAGAGATATTCGGCTTTCCTGTGCTAACATTAGTAGCGGTATTGCCTGTTAAACTCATTTGTGCTTCCTCCTTAATAGTGATAGAAGTTAAATATTAGTTCATACTCGTATATGGCTTCTGCGGAGTTTATTCCGCCATTCTGCCCACCGAGTTTTGCAGAAGAGATATCCGATAGTGACACCGAACCGAAAAGCAGTTCTTTTACCGTATCGCTCAAGACTTTTGCGTCATAATATGACTGTGCGTAACTCGTGAATGAGAATGTCACAGCAGAGATCTGATTGATGCGCCCGGCATCTATCTGACGGATCAGAACGAACTTCTCCGGCTTTGTCTTCGGTTTTTCAAACAAGACAGGTATGTTATTCAGATTTTCAAGTAAATAATTGCGGAGCGTTACTTCGATCATCTTTTACTCCTCATGGTCAAAATATACGATGGTTTTTGCTCGGTCGAACCCGATGAAGGGCTTGATCTCTTCCCCGCCCATTCCCTCAGCGTACTCTTCTGTCAGAGCCAACATCTCAGGAGATTGGAGAAGCTCTCTCACACCTGCTTCATTCAGTTCAAACTTCACTTCAGCCATAGCGTTCTACCTTGACATTCTTCCCCCATCGAAGAGGGATATTAGCCTGCTCACCCGTTACCGGATAGCCTATCGTGCGGTACTTATCGCCCCAGATGTACACATAAGTGTCTACCCAGTTATGAGTATCCCCTTTAGGGATTCCTAAAGTGTAGTCCACCTTCTTGCCGTACATCTCGACAGTGCTGGTGATATCGTCTGTGGTCGGCTGACCGACAAGCACATCACTGACATTAACCAAGGTCTCTGTCTCAATGGGTGCCCCATACGGGTCCGTTGATGTTGAGGTTGCCACTACAAGTTGTACTGTTGTACCTTTCATCCCGTAACCTCCGGAGCAAGAGCTTCCACTGGTGATGCAGATCCTATCTTGTTGCTAACTCCGAGCATCTGCTTCTCCAACTTCGCAAGATACAGTTCTCCCGTGGATCCACTCGATATGGTCCAGCTCTGGGAATAACCCAAGCCGGACATTGAGCCCTGTGTTGCTCCAACCGGAACACCTGCAGACTCACCATCACCAAGTGCCCTGATGACCATTCTGCATGATACTACCTGCTTCACATCCGCCTTTGCATCAGCATTGTATAAATCAATGATGACGGCAGCATCACCTAACAGAGTAGTGCAGATCGCCTGTTCAGTTGTGGATAAGGTCCTGTTCATACGGGCCTGAACATCTTGCCATGTTGCGTAAGCAGCCATTTTATTACCTCTTCTTGGTTGTAGCTTTCTTCGTTGTCGCCTTTGTGGCGGGTTTCTTCTCCACTTTCACGGGTTCAGGGGTTTTTGCGACAAGAGTATCAGAGACAGGGGTGTGCCCTGCCTCTATATACTCATCTTTGCGCTCATCCGCTACCCACATCTCCGTGTGAGTGATCATGTTGATAAACTTCAGCATTATGCGCTGGGCATAGATGTTGCAGTGAATGCATTGAAGACAGAAGTATCAGCGCGGAAGCCAACTTCGATCTCTGCACGTACTGCAAACATGTTCTGCTGGAACAGGTTGATGCTGGAGCCGCCGCCCAGATCAAGAGTAGCATCGCTTGAATAATCAATAACAACGCCCTCAACTGTTCCGTATACTGCCTGAGTCCAGTCACCTGCTACACCGATAACGGATGCAGGGGTGCCAGCCTTGAATGCGCCCTTGGAATAAACGCAAGGAGCACCAAGAAGACGATCAACGGCACCCTCAGCCATGTTGTTAAGGAACAGCGGTCTGTTGTCTCCGTCAAGAGCTCCGAGAAGGACACCCTTTGCCTGAGGTGAAAGAGCAAAGCCGTTAAGGATACCGCCATGAATGGAGATATCAGTGTTAGCTGCTACAAGTCCGCTATATACGTTTGAAGCAAGGCTCTGAGTGGTAACTGCTGCGAAGTTATCGAAGTCATCACCAGGCTTATCGCCATTGCCGAATACGGTCTTGTCGAACTTCAAAGCAAGTGCTCCAGGAAGTCTCTGGATAAGTGCATCATACAGAGATGCTACATCGCGTCTGAACTCATTTGAGAACGGAACGATAACTGCGAGCTTATAAGCTCTCATAACTTTGGTAGCAAGTCCGGGATTAGATACGGGCTTTGCGGAAGTCTCACCTACCCAAGCGGCCTCGGGATCAGAAGTGATGACATTAACTGATGTTCCTCTTCCGGGAAGTGCGATCTGACGAGCAAGCTGCATAATTGCAGAGCTGTCCTGTACCTTCTGAAGTATCTCCTGTGATACGTCAACAGGGAGAGTGATGTTGGTTCTGTTGGTTGCTGTGCCAGCCATAGTAAAATCCTCCTATGAATTGAAAGCTGCGTTTGCCCATTCAGCAAACTGTTGTTTGGTACTACCTTTTGCCGCGTGTTGAACTTCTCCACCGTCTCTTAACGTAGGATAGTCTCCAACCTTGGCAAATGACAGAATGGCTTTTGCCTGTTCTTCGCAATCCTCAACCGTATCTCCGGTCAGAAGATTTGCGGGAACACCTGTCTCTGTTGCAACCTTGTCTCTCACTGCTCGAACCTCGTCTGCTTTCTTCAGGCTGTTGAGTTCAGCCTCCAACTTCTCGGCTCTTTCCGTTGCTTTCTGAAGTTCTGACTTGGCAGACTCTTCAAGCTCGTCCAGCTTTGCCGCTTTGGCTTTCAGTTCTTCATAATCGGCGTACTTTTCAGCCTCACGGGCTACTCTTTTACCAACAATGGCATTGAGTTCATCCTGTGTGAAGGACTTCTGCTCTTCTGCGGTTTCGATCTCGGTTGCGGTTTCCTGATTCACAGTTTCTTGCATATTCAATTACCTCCAATGAGTGATGTCCTTGATTTTGGCTCAAGTCGCCATTTATATTAAAAAAGCACCCTTTTGGATGCTTAATTAATGCTTATTGCTTTATCGTCTATGTAGATATCCGCCAGGATCTTCCGCGGATCATATCCAAGGCTTGCTATCGTTTGCGGAGCGTTCTGATTGATGAGGTTTGGCTTGAATCCACTCTTGGCAAGTAGATTCACGGCTTCCATTAGCCTCCTGCCGTCCCTGCAGGTCCACAATATGATGATATCGCCGTGCCGCTGATGCTTTTTTAACCTTCCGATGAGCGGAATGTTCACATTCTTGCCATCATATAAGGTTCCATCGAAGTCAACCGCCAATATCATGTTCTTCAGCCTTCGAGCTGTTAAGCTCTTGTCGCTTTGCGTATGCGCTACGCTTTTGCTCGTTGATTTGATCTTTGTTCTCCTGGTAGAACTCTCTGCGCATTGCGTTTATGCGGTCCTTTGCTTTCGGTCGCATCATCGGTGTCTCCGCACCGTAGTACATACCCGCGTACTTATCAGGATCATATCCATCATACTTAAGCGAATCATTAAATCTGACAGCATAGGTGCAATCACAATTTGCATGAAGGTGTGCAGGCTGTCCGTCAAGGTTTAAGTCTGATGCACTCGCCGTTTCCCAGCCTCTTGCCGCCAATGCTATGCAATATGCGCAAGTATCACCACTGCAATAGAATGCTATCTCGGCATGATCTCGCCTGGCATTCTGTATCGTGGTCTTCTGTCCGGCATCCTTGACCAGTAAGCCAACAGCCTGATTGAGTACTGCTTCGCTCCCGGTGTTCTTGATAATGCCATTGACTGTTCGGGCCACTTCGGAATACTCTGCCGTCTGTGCCGGAATGGCAGCCGCCACTCTTGCACCTTGTACTGCCGCTATGGAATCATAGGCTTCAGCCGAAAGTGCCGCAGATGCCTCTCCGTACTTCGTTGTCAGTGCGTATGCATAATCTATGAGCTTCTGGCGCTCAATGTTATGGTATCCGCCATTGTTCAGGGTGAACTTGGTGAACTCCGTGACAGCCTTATCGCTTATCTTACGCAGTGCATCTATGTACTTGTTCCACTCGGCCTGCTTAACAACGCTCATACACCTATTTCATCCAGGACCGCCAAGCCTCTGGCTCTTGATTCCTGTGCCTTTATCCTCCGGATGTCAGCCTTATCGAATCCGATCATCTCAAGGAATGTATCTGTGCTTGCGAATCCGTCTCTCGCAGATGCTATCTTGATAGCCGCATCGGCTGTGACCGCCACACTCGGCATTGCAGGATTCTTGAAATGTGCCATAACGGCCTTCTGCTCTTCCGACAGGTCAGCCAGGCTGATATTATTGCTGATTGCCAACGCCATGAGTGCTATGGTGCGGAGTGAATCGCCGTTACCCACATTCAACTGTTCCGCCATACCAACAAGAGTCTGGCTCTGGGCAAGTATTGCATCTGATGATGTAGGATTTGCCTCATTCACAACACCGGTATCTGTTACAGTCAAACCGGTGGCTGCACTGAACTGTGTAGCGAGGATCCTGATCATCTCAACATGCGGTCCGATATTGCCCTGAGTCAACTGACCAAAGGAAGGCTTCTCACCCGTCTCGGGATTCGTTGTACTCGCAAGTATGTTGCCTACATACTGCTTAAACTTCTGATTTATGATTACATCGTACTGGTCATCACTCACACCAAGTAGATATTTCTGCGGTGATGTTGCAAACTCAAGCCCGATGGTTGCATTAGCTATTGTTCTGACATATCCGTCTATCAGTCTGCGAACAGGCTCCTTGATGCGGGAACGTCCAAACGGCTTATTGCTCGTTGCATTCCAGATCAGAGGCTCCATCAGCGGTCTGCCCATCTTGTGACGGAACTCTCTTGCCTTCCAGATTGAATCTATACGATTGAGCACCCATACAGCGCTCTCTGTATAGAAGTAGATCAGCGAGGGCTTCCATCCATTGATATTGTCATTGTCCGGAACGGAGTCGATTATGGCAAAGCCACAAGAGATGCGTCCCTTCTCGCCGTCCCATAAGGCTGCAGCTGTCTGCGGTGAGTGGAATCTGATCTTACATCCAATAGAATCATCGCGGGAGAGTGTCGCAAAAGTACATCCATACTTCAGCTCATCCCTTGCCGCCTTCATATACTCGGATATAAGGTCATTTGCCTCGGCTATTCTGTCCAGTTCGTCAACTTCTTCACCGTTTACGCCGACAAAACCGTCAAACATTGACCGAGCTGCCAAAACATCAACTGCTTTAGCTCCCCAGGCGCATCCAATCTCTAATCTGCGAAGTCCGTCAGGCAGCGCTATGCCGAGATTAACATCATTTAGTGATATCTGCCCTTCATAGTACTTATTCTTCTCAACATTCTTGCCTAAATGAGAATAGTACGCATCCAACAGCCGTGTCAGTTTATCCTGTTCTTCTATTGGCAAGCCAACTACTTGCCCCGGTACCAATGATAGTGTCATCGCTTCACCTTACCCGATGCGCATCTTCTTGCTCGGGTCTCGCTTACTCGTTTTTGCGCCCCATAATGCCAGGGCACATGCCTCTATTGGAGTGGAATCCTCTCCACCGAATCCCCAACCGCCACTAAATGGGCGTTTTGTGGATGTCAATGCACTGTTGCGGAGATCTGCCTGATCCTTGAACCATGTCAGATTCTGTTCTGTCAGATCATTCATCAGGAGTCCGACCGCTGCTATCATGTCTTTAGCCGCTGGACGGATGACCGAGCCCTTGAACCGCCATACATCGGAGATTTTATCGACTAAAACGTCTACACCGTTCCTGCCGTCTATGACAACGCAACACGCTACCTTGTAACGTGCGTTCAGCCAGTCGGCAAGCCATTGAAGGCCGTATGCTGTCGGTTTTCTGTCTATCAGAGATATCCTTGCAATCCCGTTCTCAGGGATAACAGCACCGCATAAGCACACTTCCGAGCCGTCTGCACTGAACTTGATGCCGTAGGACGTCTTGCCTTCTGGCTTTAAGTCAGCCGATGCACATGCATCCCACAGCTCTGCGGAAATGACTGTATCAGGTTTTGCTTCTTCTCTGATCGGTGTCCACCAACCTAATCGCTCTCGCGCAAATGTATCTGGATCCATCTGCTCGCATTCACCCTCAATCGTTGATATGAGGATGCGTCTGCCCAGCGCCGGGTTAGTCTCGGCCCACCGTGTTTGGTCTGCTACGTCTCCGATCTCTTTAACGGAGAACTCAAACCACGCTGTACTTTTTGTTTTCTTTTCAAGAGACTTCTGCCTGATGCCCCTGAAAACACTTCCGTCAGAGTCCGGATCTGGCGGAGTTCCCACATAGATTGTCTGCGGGTTAAGGCTTGCGGATATTGCCGGAAGGAATGATGCTTGTGCATTTGCATCCAACTCCTGAGCCTCATCGAATATCAACAAGTCACCGTGTTGACCTCGCCCACCGTTTCTTGTTCTTGCTAGGAACTTGATACGTGCTCCGGACTTCAAGATGATCTGCTCTCTTCCGAGTGCCGTCTTGATATCTTTGACATACTTCTTGAGGTTGTCACTATCAAAGAACAGTGCCATTTCCTCAAATGTCTCGGTAGCGGTCTTCTGCAGGTGCGCTGTGTAGATGACCTGCTCGTTATAAAGGATCATTCCCGCTTCCGCTCGGGCCTCGATCAGTCCCGTCTTGCCATTCTGTCTGGGAACCGAACCTCCACAGGTCTTGCATACCCACTTGCTACCCGGTGAGAACGCCATCCAGTCATCAAGAATATCTGCCTGCCATGGATCCAATATGGTACCGCCTACCTTCATGATCTTGGCGGCTCGCATTCCATCCGTCTGATCGTATTTAGGAGCGACTCGCTCTGACGGCTCCTGGTTTCCCATCACGATCCCCGAGGATTTGCGCGATTTCGTCTGACTGCTCACTGTTACCCTCTATCTCTTCAATCTCTTTGATGGTCTCGCGGTATTGCTTCGCAAGCGATGCATATGTCCTTGAGTTTGCCTTCTTCATCAGTTCTAATAGATCTGACTCAAGGTTCTGTAATTTCTCAAGTCTTGTCATCTGACCAATCTACCCCGTATCTATCTATGATCTTCCGGAACTCTTCCACATCGTGCGGATGGATTCCGTACTTCTCTTCATTGCCGTCAACATCTATCTTGATGTGCAACAGCTCATGGAACAGCAGGATTCTGATCTGCTCCTCCGTCAGCCTCTCAACATTCGGTTCAAATATCGTGATAGTGAAGTCACACGGAACGGACCACTTGTACTTGTCGGGTATCTTCTCGCACTGTCCGAGCACCGGCTTGCCGTTTTCACGCTTCTCATGCTCTGATGTCAAGTACACTATGGTGGCCTGACTATCCTTTATGTATGCCAGATCGGGTTCGTTATCAATCAGATCCTGTGCGATCTCGGCGTATTCCTCACTAATGGTCCGATTATCCATTTCACCCTCGATAAAATAACACCTGTGTGTAAATCGGCGCT
>JAEIGA010010769.1_pt1 | contig 13878 bp, 17 predicted proteins | sample 9270691 | NCBI WGS metagenome assembly JAEIGA01 (sample SAMN17057246, study PRJNA624740) | gut metagenome | biome: biome; isolation source: fecal sample | host: Bos grunniens | place: China: Xizang | collected 2019 | reverse complement strand
GCTCCTTCGGCATCTGCGCTTCTTTGGCTAGCCGCTGCAAACTCATTACGAATTTGACTAGTATTTTTTTCACCATATAATCTATTTTGAATAGTATTAATACCAGTATTTAAAGCCGCAGAAATCTGTGGCTAAAACAAACTGGTCATTAAAGAAATGATTGTGGGTAATAATCCCTTTAGTCCTCCAAGAGCTTCTATAACATTATTAACGCCGTCTAAAAACTCAGAAAAATTATTCGTTAATTCAATAAAAAATTCATCTTTAACTAAAGAACCATAAATAGTTTCTGCTGACGCTTGAACACGTTTACTAGCAGCCGCCCAGCTCTCAGCATATGTGTCTGCCTGTTTATTTAATTCACCAGTAGAAGTAGTTGCAGTATTAAGATTTTTCTGGAAGAAATCCCAGTTATCCATTAACGCCATTAACTGGTTATACTGTCTTAAACCAGCTACTTGTTGAGCCGTAGCAACTTGTTGGTCTTTATTTAAAGTATTCCATTTGGCTCCCATTTCATTAAGAATGGTATCCATTTCTTTAAGGTTTCCATTACTATCTTTAATGTTAACCCCAATTTTTGCTAATGCTTCAGAATATTGATTTAAATTAGTACCATCTTCCAAGGTTTCTCCAAGCTTTAAACCTTGAATTCTTGCAAACATCGTTTTAAACGCAGTACCTACTACGTCTGCGCTTTGACGAGTCTGCGCGGTTACTGTTGCAAGAGCAGCAGTCGCATATTCATAACTTAAACCAATTGTTTCTGCTGTAGCCGCAAACTTTTCAAGACCCTACGAGATTTCGTCCGTACTCGAAGCTGTCGCCGCACCCAATGCAGTAAGTACATCAGCATAATACTCAAGCGATTTAGAACCATCATCAAAGTTATTCCAGATGGCAGTCATCTGCTCAGAAACTTTTTGAGCTGTTTCACCTGTTACATTGGCGAGCTTAACCGTTACATCAGTTCTTTCTTTAACGGCCTAATCAGCAAGACCCTGTTGATAGTAAATTAATGAAGCTTTAGTATATTCATTAGTTGAAGTACTTAAAGCTTTAGCAGCATTATTCGCCTCTTTTGCAAAATCAGCCATTTTATCAATATTATATCCCGTAACAATTCTAATATCATTAAGAGATTTATTTAAATCTTGAGCATACTGATAAGCTTCACGAATTGAACTAGTAAAGCCACTTAAAATCGCATTTGATAATTGATATCTTGCGGTTTGCTTTAAGCTTGTCCACATCTTACCAAATAATGTGGTTACACTTGAAGCTTTACTCTAAACCGAGGAAAGACCGTTAGCAATATCTCTTATAGCCTACTCACCCTAAGGCCCAGCTTTACGAAGCTCGTTAGTAAATTGTTTAACGGACATTCCAGATTGTTTTAAACCATTTTGTATCTGAGTAAAATCCATAGTATTAGTCTTGGGGTCATAAGCTCTTTTGAGTATAGCCTCAAATTCCGCAGCAGCTTTAGAAGCTTGCTTTAACCCAGGAGTAATACCTTTAGATAAGTCTACATTTGATAAAGTAGAAATTCCATTTAAGGATTTCGCCATATTATTTATTTCTGTCTTTGCTTTTGAAGTATCGGCAGTAAATAATAAATTATACTAATATGTTTGTCCATTCATATAAAAAGTCTCCTTTCTCTCCAATTACAAAATAAAAAAATGGCTTTCCTAATGGAGAATATCTCCAAAAGAAAAGCCATCTCCTACTATTTCTTAAAAATTAAAATAATAGAATTAACCTAATTTGCCTAAAATTTGTCTTACAAGACCAAGGTTCTCTGGGTCTTGAAGCATCTTATATACTTCTTCTGTATCTACAGGAAGATTATCAAATTGATGAGTAAGCTCGGTAAGCTTACCAATAAAAGAATTCTGATATTCGTAAATTGCGGAAATCTGTTCAGCGGCAAGCCCCATAATCACTTCGCAATCTTCGGGAAGCGCTTCGAGAATTATTGCCATAAGACCGGATTCAACAAGTTCATCATATGTCTTCATAAGATTTTCTTTCTGTGTCTTTGTGAAAGAAATATCAGTATACGCAAATATTAAGTTAAGCTCGGTAAAGAACTTAATCTTTGCGCTATTGTAAATACCAGTATTTTCATCATAAGACGAATTTACGATATTATCAACAAGACCCAACTTTTCGGAGAAAGGTAAATAATTCTTTATCTTAATTTCGTTTTCTCCAATAGTAAGAGTCGTATATTCTTGCACGGTTTCCTTGCAAGATTTTAATAAATTAGAAAATGTAGTTTTTGCCATTTTTAATTCTCCTTTATCTCTTTATTTACTACTTATATTATAGCAAAAAATTTTTGAATTGTCAATTCGCAAAATTATTCAACGATGCTATAGCCTTACTCTTGAAAGATATAGTTGTTTTTACATCATTAAATACTTCATCGACGGTTTTGTCTAAATCCCTTCCTCTATTTTTTATCGTGCTAAGTCGAGGTAAATACTAAATAGAGAATAATTCTTTATTTAAAAATTGTTTGTTACCAAACTGCTCTGATAAAAAAGATGGTAAATGTATGACTTTAACCTCTTTTTTATTAAATAAAACAAAAAATTGTGAAGTATCTTCACCCTAATCTAGATTAACAGCACCACCCATAAGAGACTAAATCCCCATTATTCGTTCGCCTTTTTCTCTAATATCAGTTCGTTTTTTAAAAAGCAAAGAGTGTAAAAAAGCTAAAGCTGAGTTTTCATCATTCCAAGCACCTAATAATCCCATTAAATTCGCTTCACCATATAAGCTAATATTTCTTTTAATATTCTGATAGTTCTTAACACTTATACCTAATAGCTCATTTTCTAACTTTTCATTAGTATAAACAAATTTAACATCGGCTTTACCCTTTGAAGAAATATTATACGTTATACCATCTATGCTTCCACCATGTTTAGCCGGAGTATCTCCAGTTACTTTTATGCTTCCCGTAGAATTAAAAAGATCGTCTACCACCTTAGCCACACTACTATTTGAGTATTGCGTTATAGCTAAAGCTGCAGCAACAAAATATTCTGCCAGATCTCCTCTAGCCTTATTAAGTCTATTCGTTTCAGTAGAACGTTTTTTAGCTAATTCTTTTATTACTTCAGCCTAAACCGTTTCATAATTTTTAAGAGCTAATTCAAAAGCAGAAACCGCATTATCTAACGCTTCAGTGCTTAAACTAACTCCCTCTTTAGCTCGCGGCAATAAATTACCATTTTTTCCCGAGCGCTACCTATTTGTATTTAATTTATTAGTAATAAGTTCAACCAATCTTTGACGTTCTACATCACCATCTAGTTGATTTTCTATTTGTGTTTTAATATAATCAGCCTAAGCTTTTGCATTATTATTTTTATATCGACTTAAAATTTCTTCTGTTGATATTGTAAAAATCGACCCGTCACTATATTTTTTTTCTTTTAACTATCTAATGTCCATTCTCTTAATTTACCCCTCCTTTATTACCTAAAAAAATAAAGGGAGAGATAATTTCTTATCTCTCCCTTTAAATTAAATTCGGATATCTTCAAGATCAATCTCGATCTTTTCTTCTTCCACCTTGGGCTCAACGATAGGTTCAATAACCTTAACGGGAGCTTCAATAACTGGTTCTATTACCGGAATCTTAGCTTTCTTTACAGTTGGCTTCTTTATAGGTTCAACTTTCTTTTTTTCCGGAATTGAAGTTACTTTCTTAATTGGTCTATCAGTTGCTCTCATAGCTATTATTCACCCTTAGGCAAAATATTGAGTACTCTCACGAGCATCGTCTTCATCTGCGCTAGTATCAGTTACAATCTGAATAGCACAGAGAACCTTCTTTTCAGGATCCCACTTTGTATAATCCGGGAAAGCATCCATTGTGAAAGTAAATGTAGAAGGATCGCCCGAAGAAGCCATGCTAAATGTAAAGTTAGACTGAACCTTACAGTTAGGAATTATAAATTCTGCAGGAAGGTCTTCACCATTCTGGTTACGGAAAAGTGTAGAAGCTTCAAGGTAATAGTTACCAGCAAGACAATCAGCAGCAATATTGATCTGAGAAGCCTTCATTTCCTCGTAATAGAAATCTACAAGGAATGCTTCACAACCGATAGGAAGTTCAGATGTCTCATAGGGTTCGTTAGGATTAATTACTGCAGTATGAATCTTATTTGGCTCGTCGATTGTTCCTATATCTTTTTCTGCATATTTGCAAATATAAGGCTCACTAATAATTTCGCCATCTTTCATAGCAAATACGTAAATTGTCTCATTTTCAGCGGGTTTTCTATCCAAAGGAATATAATCAACTTTTGTTATCACACTAGTGCTTTCATCCTTTGTTGTACCACAATTACTCATAGCAACCGTATCTGTTACGTGCATCTTAATGGGTTTTCCGTCTGTAGCATCAATAATTTCTGCACCAGCAAGAATAGAAAAACTAATAGGGGAAATGAGTGCGTCTTCCATTGTGAAAGTTACTGTCTTCTCACCATCCCAAGCAATTAATCTCGAGTTACCACGACCACCCTGAGCATATACAGTTGTTACTGCACTTTCAAGAGTAGAAGTCTTTAAAGTATCAAAATAGCAAACAGGCTCATCTTTGTAGAAAGTCTTCTTACCAATGGTCTGCTTACCCTTAGCGCGTAATACAACGTCGCATATTTCTCTTACGCCAAATTTCATAATAATTTTCCTCCTTATGAAATAATCATATTTTTAGTTATATTGATTTCGGTCTTACCGAAATAACCAATATTTTTATACTTGACTTAATTGTCTTTATATAAGTTTTTCATCCAATTGTCGGGAGATTTTTCAGGCTTTGCACCTGCCATTCTCGAACGTAAGTCGATATCCCAAGCGATATATAACTAATATCGCTCCATTAAATCATAGAGCTAAAACATAGTTAATTCCATTAACTCATTTAAAGACATAGAGTTTAAGCCAACAGTAAGTATAGAAAGATATTTTGTAAATATACTTTCTTTATCCTACCCCTTAATTTTCGCAACCCTAGCACGTCCCCTCATAATTTTATCCGCGATTTCTTGCGCTTTTTTACCTTTTGGGTTATATTCAGGCAACTCATCGGACTTTTTATTTAAACAAAAAGTCCACTTTAGTAAAGACTAAAGCTCTTCAAAATTATTATCATCGACTACGGTCACTTGGTCGCCAGTTTTAAAAATGCAACCATTTGGGGTAAACAATGTTTGTGTATCTGGGAATAATAAAGTTAAAACTTGCTATACTGACTTTTTTCTTGACGCGGACTCTTTATCCATCATCATTGTCATAAATACTTGAAAATTAGATATTTCCGATAGAACTCTTTCGTCCTTGGTAATATTTTTTTTATCAATGCACAAACATTGCACACCAATAAAAAATTCTTCTTCACCTATCATCGCAATTTCTTTGATTTTAGGCTAGTGTAGTAAAAGCTATAATGACGGAATGGGAAGGTCTATTCCGCACATTAACCCCAATCTGTAATCCATTACTTATTATTAAACATCTTGTTAAAGTTTTCAATAAGGTCTTCGTTGGTCTTAGGATCAAGACTCTTCACCTTGTCCTCCTCACCGTGAATAACCTGATATAAAATACAAATTCCGCCATAATCATCGTTTATTTCAATGGGTTCAGCGCCCATAAATTCCACTTTACCAATACCGGTTAAGCGTTCTTCCGATAATAGAGTATCTATTTCGGCCGCAACTCTGATTACGCGAAGCTGAAAATCCTTCAAAACCCAATGGTCAAAATGACAAATATAGTCAAATTCAATCACGTTGTTTCTAAACTCTGGATTTGTTCCATTTGGCGAAAACCCATTTGGCTTAACTATTAAACCGCTATAAAGCTCACCATTAATTTTATATCTCGGCACTATACGAAGCTTATTGTTCTTTACTAAATCATTCAAAGATACATTGGGCAAATTGTAATTGTCCAAACAATCGTTTGTATCATAGTAAAGTAATTTTTTTAACCTATCATTCTTATCTATCAAATTAAAAAGCTTATTAAAATCTTTTTCAACCGATAAAAAAGAAGATTTAGGAAACGAATAAGACTCTATCTTCATTTTTATATATCTCCTTTAACTCTATTAGAATAGAGATTGAACTACTATAGTTTTACTTAACGGGCCGCATTTTAATTCAAACTGCCCACTATAATTAGCTTCCCATTTTATCTCTACTTCTCTATTATTTATCTATTGTAAAGAAACTGGATACTTGGGGTCAATCGACCACAAGTATTCATTTTCGTCAATATTTATATATTTTTCCACGCTCTTAGGATAAATAAAAGTATTACCTTGTATTTTTCCATCGGCGGGATTGGGGTCAATTTCTTTAGTAATAAATTCCCCAACTATACCATTTTTAATATCATCTTCCGTAGCATTGGCATAGCTTTCTTGCGCATATACCTAAATAATGCCAGGAGTGGTAATATTATCTATGGCTTGAATTTCCCAACAGATTTCTTTTAAGAAAAATTTGTTATATCTCTTAAAGAATTCTGCGGTTTTTATATTTTCTGGAATTAAAAGACTTAAAGTATAATTCGGCTTGTCCATAATAAGTCCGTGTCGGCTCGATGTGCTTATCCCAGTCTCTTTTGGACCAGTAAGCGCCGCATAAGAACTTTGAAGCTTGCCGTCGTCATCTTTCCACTCAAGTTTATAAGTACATCTTCTAATATCGCCTTTGAAATAAGCTAATTCGGTTAAATCTTGTAAATATACTATCCAAAAAGAATTAGTATTATACCATTCAAAGACTGTACCGGGTTTAAACCCACTTTCAAATTTGATAGAAATCACTTTATCATCATAATCTTGTTTTACTGTATTTGGGTTAATTAAGGCTTTGGTAATTTCTCCCGTACCTATATCAATAACTTGCGCCCCTTGGTATGAATTCCACAAGGCTCTTTCTAATGATTTTCTCTTATCAAAAATCATTCTTTCTTGCTGTGAATAACCGCCCAATGCCCTTAAACGAGCGGCCTAAAGATTTACGCCCTCTAAATTACTTTTGGTATAATTCTATTGATTAGAATTGTCCAAACGTTGTTTCATTAATTCAATGCTGCTCATCTTTAATCAACTCCTAAAGTAATCCAATAGATTCAAAAACTCTCTTACGATATATGTCAAAAGTTAATTCTTCATATTTTATCGTTTCAAGCTTTGTGAGTAATTGCAAAAATAGTGGTTCAGCGATAAAGATATCGCTTAAACCACTAATATCTAAAATAACTATATCAAGCTATCTTTGCCAATCCTCTTCTTGTTCTCTCATTGGGATTAATTTCCAAGTCTAATTAATTAATTTAGACACATATTTTTTAATACTTTCTGGCGGAATACAAAAGCCATATTTAGTATTAGTCTTCATCAGTTCCACCATTAATAATAAATAGCAAATTTCCTTGCTCTAATTCATCTGTTGAATGATTGCAAGAGTCTATGGTTATACTCTTTCCGCTGCGTTTTCCTCCAAAAGAACTCCAAGCAGTTCTACCATTAATACCAGCTCGACGGCCGTATAATCTTTGCATATGTGTTGAATCGCGCCTTACCTCTTGTAAAAGAGTAAGTAACTTACCCAAATGATTAGCCTGAGAAGTCATTTTAAAATCTGGTCCGCTATACTTCATACGAGTATTTTCTACAGAATCAACTTGTCTCTCAAGCCAACCCCATTTCATCAAAATCGCCAAAATATTTATTTCTTCTGGCGTTAATTCAACCCAAAAGTGAGAAGTATCATTAATCATTCCATCTTCACCTATCTCTGGTTGCTTAAGCGCATAAGTTATATTCTGACGTGGAAATTCAAATTTGGGAATCGCATTAATTAAAAGGCGTTGTAAATCTTTATAAGTATCCTATGGAGTTAACTCCATATACATATCATCAGTTATTTTATCAAGAAAGCAATCATATACTGCGGTAAACGGTGTCTCCAACAGTATCACTCCCTTCTTACTTACTAACAATCTTATATTTTGGCTCAGTTCTACGAGTTGAAGTAGCAGCTGTTGTTTTTTCCTCTGCCGCTTTCTCTTCCTTATTGTGCTGAATCGCCGCACTTGCGTTAAAACCAGTATATTCAAAGATACCTTCGAGTTTTCTCGTATCTGTTACTGGAAGAGAAACCGCCAGAGCTTTTACTAATTCAATAACGCCTTCAGGTGCGTTTTCTACCATGTCTAAGAATTCATCAATGGAACCATTCAATAATACGTCCTTGACCCCTTCTTCGTCTAAATAGTACTCGGGTTCGGGAACTATACCCAAATCCTCAACAGCGCCCTTATGGTCAATAAAGAAATATTCTTCTATAATTACTGAACCACCAGGTCTATATGAAAGCTGCTCTAACTCACTAAACTTAATTTTCTTTGTTTCTCCGGGTGAAAATTCTCTACGAATATTTTCTTCCGGTATATTATATACCACATTACTGTGACTTCTATTTGTTACATTACAAATTGTATCTGGTTGTGCCATTTTAAAATCTCCTTTAACTCCAAAAAATTAAGGGGGAGGGTTGCTCCCCCTTTATAAACTTAAATTATATCTTTTCAGAAAGGGAAGTATCTCTGTAAGAGCAAATGTTATTGCTCATAACGGATACAACACCAAACTTCTTGTAAACCTGAACCTCGCGGCTACGGTCAGCGTTGCTAAATTCGTCAACGATTGTCTGACCCTCGAAAGCAATCTTAACAGGCTTTGTGTCGCCACCCGAAGGGATAATCCAAGCGTAGCCAGGATTGAATACTCTTTCAGTATTTGTTTCATCCTTAAGGCCGTTAGGAAGAATTACTACCTTATGACCCTTATAAGTTGTGAAACGACCGTTCTTCCAGAGTTCGTCCTTCATAGCGTCGCTGTAAGCCCACTGATTAGCAGGAACCATCTTTACTGCGAAATCATAGAAGCAGTAAATTGTAGGATCGCCGTAAGCGGAAGCAATACCAACGAGCTTATCGAAAGCTGCTTCATCAAATCCAGTAGTAGAAACCTTGTTATTAGCAGGGAGCTGGTTAATAGAACCGATAAGTGCCTTACCAACTTCTGCGTAAATAGCTTCATCCATACCTTCCATTACGATAGCGAGGAGTTCAGCGAAATCAACTCTACCATCGAGGAATTCTTCAAGACCAATCTGAACTGCGCCACCGATTGCAGTCATAGGAACTTCAACGGGCTCGTTATCACCAAGCTTAAATACTTCGTAAATACCAGCGAGACCAACCTTTGTTACGAACTGCTTACCACGTCTCTTGGAAGCAGAAGACTTTCTACGGAAAGCAGGCTTATCACCCTGAGCAAAAGTCTTAACTTCTGCAAAAGATTCATAAGCGTCCTGTGTTCTCTTAGGAAGAACTTCATCAAGAACCTCCTCAAAGATAGAATAGATAAGATTCTTGTTTTCACGATAAAGCGAATAAGAACCAGCGAGTTCATTTAATTCTACACGAAGAGTTTCGTTTAATGCATCGTAGCTGAAGCTTTCTCCATTAAAGGAATAAGCGGTAGGAGCAGAAGGAGTAGCCTTTGCAACAGAAACAGCTAACTTAACTAAATTTTCTCTATTTAACATTTCTATACACTCCTTTCTTATTACGCAATACGCATGATCTTAACGCCCTTTTGCATATCAGGCATTGTATATACTTTAACTACTTGCCACTTCATAGCACCTGCGTTTGTACCAGCAGTCTTTGTGAGGTAGCCATCATCACCAACAACAAGCTCATCGCCAACTTCAAGTTCAGTTTCAGCAATTGTGTTAGTTGTGTAAATATCGCCAACGTTTGTCTTGAATACACGAGGAACGATAACTTCGTCACCCTTAATCATAGCAAAATCGTTGCCTACTTGTCTATCATCGTAAATCTTTACTTCGTTGAATACGAGCATCCACTCGCCTTCACCTGCGAAATCTACTACGCCATCAGCGTAATTGTACTTAACGTACTGACCATTTTCGAGAACATCAATGTTAGAAGCTGTAGGAAGCTGCGCATAAATCTGAGCTGTTCTCTGTGCGGAAAGATGGTTGGGTTCAACCTGGCCATAACCGCGTTCTACATAAGTAGCTTTTGTACTTAATCTCTTCTTAGCCATTTTAGTGACCTCCTTATATTTTTTATATCATATTTTTCGCAACAATTCTAACTGCCTTTAACCAATCGGGAGTAGAATCACTCACATCGATTTCTTCAACGTTAAAAGTGGTAGAATCGTTTTGCTTATTATCTGAAAGGTTAAAATTAACCTTATTACGATAACTTATTACAGATAACTTAGATTCAATTTCTTCAACGGAAAGAGCATCTAAATTATTAACTACTTCCGACTTATCTTCATCGGAAAGCATATAAAAATTAGCGACCATAGCTTCTTTAGCCTGTTTATCAATTTGAGCCTTAAATTCTCTTAAAGAATTTAATTCTTCAACTGCTTGGTCGTATGTTGCTTGTAAAGTGTTAAATTGTTCCTGTAAAGCTGAAAATTCAGAAGCGGGAACTGTATCCTCAACTACCACTTCTTCAACAACTTCTTCTACAACCTCTTCAACAACTTCCACTTCTACTTCTTCAGTAACTTCTTCGACAATTTCTTCTACTTCCTCTTCAACAACCTCTACGGGTTCGGTCTCGGGTTCTACCTCAAGCGAAGCCGCATAAGCGAGAATTGCTTCTTCGGAGAATTGGGGTTCAACAGGTAAATAAGCCAATTCAACTTCAATCATTTCACTGTCTAATCTTAAACCATCTTCGTCATATGTGAAGTTAATGCGGAAAAGGTTCTGAGTGGCGTACTCTCCAACAATTACGAATTTCTGAGTACCTTCTTCAAAGATACCTTTAATTCCGTAGGCGCGTTCTCCATTAGGAGCTCTAAACTTATCTATAGCTCCCCAAAGAGCGCTCCATAAAGTATCGCCAATTTCAACTGCATAAGTATTAAACACTTTATTCACGCCTCCTTCGTTTAAATATGTCTTTAATTCATTCATCATTGAGTACATAGTTTCATTAAAATTATCTCCCAATGAGAATTGAATAACAGGAGCAGTAATATTAGCTCCCTCAAAGCAAGGTTCACAATCTTCACCTAAAATGCAAAGCTTCGAGAAGATTGCATCATTTATAATAAAGAATTGCGGTTTTCCGTTGTCTCCAACAACGGCTGTGGTTTTGAGAGTTTCTTCGTCTAATTCCATAGATTGATTGTTACCAACCTCAATTATACGTTTACACTCTGGATATTGACCAGTCCATAAATAACCTTCGGTCATTAAATACTCTCGTTCTATACCATTATCCAAGAATTTTTGAAACCATACTTTAGCTCCTAAATCTACAAAACCATACGGACGAGTATCATCCTCAATTTTAAAAGTACCATTAGAAATCTTAATTATTTTATTATGTTCCTCAAAGTCTTCATTTGCCTCATTAAAGAAACCTACAATAGGAGAACCCGGCAAAGAATTTGCCATCTCTATTGCGGTTTCCTTAGTGATAACAGTTTTATTGCGGTTAGGTTCATCCCCAACCCAACAGACTTTAATATGGCACTTCGAGATTAGAGGATTTACTGGAGTAATATTAATGAACTCTATTGGACTATCCAATTTAATACTAATATTCATTTTTTACCTCATACTCTCTATACTATTATCATTTTTAGTTTATGTTGTTTTTTCAGATTTGTCCAAAAAAATTTTTTTATTCTTGATTACTTTCCGCGTTCAATAAAGTTTTATCGCTTTTTTCACTTTCAGCTTTTTCTGGCCTTCCAACGTTAGCCAAAGCTTCGGCGTTCATCGTACTAGACTGAAGCGGTGGAATCATGATCTTACTTAATTCTAAGTAATCATTTTCAAATTTAGCGGCCGCAAGTATTGAAGCCTGCGAATGCCCGAGAGCAATTTGCGGCAATACTTTTGAAAAGCCAAGCTAAACTTGTTCTTTATACATTTTAGACAATTCTTTATAATTATACTGCGTGGTTTCTAACATATAGAACTTAAAAGTATAATTTTTATTATTAGAATTTAATTCTTCAACAATTCTGTTAAAAAATATATTAAATTGCAAAAGCAATTTACGAATATTTGCTTCGTCGTTTAAAACTGAATTAGATGTAGATAGGTTTCCATCCGCGTTGAACAAGTTTTGCGTTGTTCCAAATGCATTATAGGCTCCTCTTTCAACTCTTTCCAACTCATCTGACCTCTGCGAAGAAGTGCTATCCGACATGTCCACTGGGGAGATTTTCGCAAACGTAGTTAACACATCAGTATTCATAGTATTCTTTAACATGTTAACCGCATTATTGTGAATATCTCTCGCTTCTTCTACATCAAATATTAAATCTCCATTTTTATCGGTCGGTAAAGTTTGAACAAGAATTTTAGTTAAGTTCTATAATTGCCTACGGCGATCAATTTCCTAAGCCTCATTTAAATCAATTAATGCTGGAATAGCAGAGACAAAGAGGGGTAAGTCATTATCATTAAAGTTAAATTTAACAGCAGCCTGAGGATCTAATAAATACCAACCGTTTTTGCCTAAATCTGTGGCTGTATCACTTGGTATTTTCCCTTGCTTATATAACGAATATCCTTTAGCAAATTCTTTAGGAAAAAGCTTTAAAACCTTCTATCTATAAGCCGGGTCTTTAAATTCATTGTCAAAAAATGCCATGTTAAATTCAACTGCGGGATAAGGCCCAATGAAATAACGAGAACGGCAGTATTTGAGGGGCAATTTCTGCAAACTTATTCCGTTATCTGTAGGAACTATATACCCATAATAAGCACCATAGCGAATTACATCTAAAGCAATGTCGCCGCATAACTTTTTAATATAACAATGATCTAAAAAGTTTAATATGGTATAAAAATTTAACTTGATTTCTTGACCATCTACCTTAGCTCCTGGAACCATTTCTGGATCCACATACCAATCATATCTATATAAATAAGCAAAGTGATTATTTACTCTTTGATAGATACCATTAGTATTATACCAATATTCAGATATTGCTCGGAGTTCATCGGTATCCTTACTCGCTAAAGCCTGTAAAACAACTTTTTTATTAGTATAGCCTTTATCGTTTGTCTTTAAATTTCCCAGATTTAAGAGTGCGTCTTCCAGCTTCTTGACACCGACCTTTATAGATTGGTCATAGGCATAAGAAGTAATTCCGTCCATTTTAAAGCCTTTAGCGTGAATTTCATTCATATCTCGTCCCAAATAGCATCCTCCTTTCTGTGAGTTTAATATCCAGCTTTATGCATTATATAGTCATAACTTATAAGATTTTCATCTGTATAAGGTATTTCTATCAACTTTAAACCGTTAAGAGCGCAAAAGCGTCTCTTTTGATTATCATTAAACTACTGCTGATAAAAACCGCGCTTTCCCCCAAATTTCGGACTCGGCTCATAATGCTGTTTTCCTTGATATTCAATAATAAAATCTATATTACCGTCATCATCAAAGATAACAAAATCAAAGCGTAGAGGCGTCCCATTAGGGCTGTTCAAATGCTCAAAGCTCTATTCCATTTTAAATACTAAATCTGCTTTTTTTAATATTTCTTCAATTTTTATTTCTGCTCTTGAAGCGCGCATTTTTTCACCGCCTTATTTTAATAAGAGGGAAAAATTTTATTCCCTCTTATTATTATTAATTTTGTTTCAATAGATTTAACGAAAAATGTCCAAAAAAATTTTTTAATTTAAGAAACACCAATCTTTAGCATTAAATCTATTGCGTTTTTTCTTTAATCGCTCTTCT
>JAEIGA010010768.1_pt1 | contig 13878 bp, 22 predicted proteins | sample 9270691 | NCBI WGS metagenome assembly JAEIGA01 (sample SAMN17057246, study PRJNA624740) | gut metagenome | biome: biome; isolation source: fecal sample | host: Bos grunniens | place: China: Xizang | collected 2019 | reverse complement strand
CTGAGTGAATGTGGTTACATTCGTTGTAGTTCCGTCTCCCTGCTGACCACTTATGTTACTACCACATCCGAACAGCTTTCCATCGGTTGTTACTGCCCATGTCGAATTTTCTGAACAACTTACACTTGCAATCGTCTGATCGCTGAGACGCTGAGTGAATGTGGTTACATTCGTTGTAGTTCCGTCTCCCTGCTGACCACTTATGTTACTACCGCAACCGAACAGTTTTCCATCGGTGGTCACTACCCATGTAGTGTGATTTGAACAAGAAACACTCGCAATCTCGATCATCTCGTATTCAGCAGTGAACGTCATCTCACCGGTGATCGTTCCCACTCCCTGAGCTACGTTCCATCCGGTCATGTAGTAACCGTCAGGCAATGAAGCTGTCACGGGTGTGAATCCGGTGATCGTGACAACGTTATCAGCGACAACGTACTGTGTTCCCCTGGGGACATCGGAAATCGATGCTGAGCTTACCGTTCCAGGTGACTGGGCGGTGAACGTGATGGTCACCGGTGGCAGATTGAAATTAGCGGTGAATGTGGTAGCACCCTCAATCGTCCCTGACGTGCTGGGTGTCCAGTGGTCAAATATGTAATTCGTGTTGGGTGTCGCAGTGATGACCGTTGATCCAATCGTGACCGTGTTCCCTGAGATTGTGTAAGCAGTACCGTAGTCCACTGTTATCGACTGGACATCGACAGTACCGTTACCGTCAGTGGTGAACGATACCAGGTAACTGTCCAGCGTCCACACCGCAGTCAGCGTGACATCATCCGCAGCGGTGAACACCGTTGTCGCAGTGATCGGGTTATCATTGGAATCGAACCAGCCACCGAAAATGTGTCCGTAATATTCGGGAACGGGTAATTCACCGTATGCCTGTCCCATCGTGACCGTCTTGGTGGCCGGACTGACAGTACCGCCATCGGCATCGAACGTGACCGTGTAGGTGTTGGGTGTCCATTTCGCATAAAGCGTCTTGTCGGTCTTTCCTTCTACGATTGTGTTCTCAGTGACCTCAGTGGTGTACTGGGTACTGGTGAACCATCCTGCGAACGTGTAACCGTTCCTGACGGGAACCGGTAGGTCACCGTATGTCAAATCAACGGTGACGTTCTTGGATGTGGGACTGACGGTGGCATCGCTACCGGCAACGAAATAGACCGTGGTAACATCGCCATTGACCTTCATCATTCCAGGTAATGCGCTGTCCCAGGTCATTGTGTAGTCCTCAGTGACATCTCCCATCGCCAATGGTGTTCCTTCATTGCTGAAATTCACTTTCTTGTCAGAGCTGATTATTCCCTGGCCGCTTTCAACAACGGGGATCACCATGGATGTGATTAAAACTATAACGACAACCGCAGCGATTGTCATTCCTACTATCTTCTTCATGATTTTCCACCCTTTATAGGTATTAATACCGTGATGTCGAAATCAGTTGGCACACGGGTTTAAAAGAGTAATTAGAAAAAGGTGGGGATGACCGTTGATTTACAACGGCCATCCGATGTTCGAGATTAGTGTGGCAATCCCCTGGATCGCAGCGAGAATACCCACCCATACCAGCATCTGAATTCCACCGCCTATGCAAATCGCTATGAGACCTGCATAGAACGGGACTACGATAAGCAATGAGCATAAGATACCCATTTCATCCGATATTCCGAAATCCTGATAATTGAACGTGAGTAGGTCAATCATCTTATTGAATATCGAATACGGGTTAAGCTCATTGTCCGACTGCATATATGCTGAGCTGTCAGTGGACAGTGATGTGACCATCACCGACCAATAACCCAGGTCATAGCACTGCTGGACTGACAGTGAGTTTGCGAGTTGTATTGGGTCAATTCTCACGTACAAATTTATCGGCACACCAGAGAAGTTTAGGGTGAACTTAGCGGTGGATGTGGTGGAATTGAACGCTTGGATGATCTGTGCGCTGTTGAGATATGCAACCGAATAGTCGTTCGATGAAATGATGAGCTGACCTGAGATACCGGAATTCTGCGATGTGTAGAATTGATACCACACCAAACTCAGTGACGTGGTGTTGGGGATCACGTCTATGTAGTCACCATCAGCATTTTGTGTCCGATATGATGATGTGGGTTGAAATGCCATGCGATAGCCCGAATACTGATAGTAGAAGAATCCGTCCTGTTCCTCCTTCATCGCCTGAGTAAAGAATATGTTGGATTTCTTTGTGGGATCGAATGAAACGTCAGTGTATAGGTCTCCCGACTTGTGATTACCGGTGTAGGTCACTGATACCTGTTCCTCATGGGTGGGGCTGTCGGGATCATCGGGATCGTCAGGGACTTGCTGAGTACCGTATGCGTACCTGAACAATCCGTCATTGCCTTTAACGACCTTGTATGCGTAATTGGTGTCCTTGTACTGTGACGGCTCATAGATACTCAGCGATTCACCGTATAGCCACCCATCGTCCGTGTGTCCGTAGTTGGTCGTATTGGCTTCTCCATTACGATCAACTCCGAACGGTGTGTAGATACCTGTCAGTGACCAAATGGCTTCACGTGACGGACTGGTGCCGGTGAAATCGTAATATCCCGACAGTTGTTCTTCCGTGTTCAAATCGGTGGCTGTGACGGTATTGGTGAACACCGATAGACCGATGGGTAACAACAACGTCATCGCCAGGGCGAATATTATGAGACCAAAAGCGAATTTGCTGTCCCCACCGCCTGACATCAGTTATCACTCCATACGTTCCTGGACACAAAAGCCAGTCCCAGCACGGCTACGATGATTAAGAGAACCATCATCTCCTGCGACACTATTCCCAATGTCGAGAATATGAACGACATCGGCAATGAGATTACCAGGGCTGCGAACGCCTTTCTGACGAAAACGAACACGATTGCCAGGCACATCGTGAATATGAGCATACCGGCAATCTCAGTGTTGCCACCGGTGAAGTTGTTGGCTACTATCTGAGTTAAATCGGTTAAATCAAGCATTTACTAAACCTCCTGCGATGATTAATGCAATGATCGAAGCTGTTATGATGATGACATAATCCAGCGTGTGACCACCGAACGTTACTTTTGTGATGATAGCTCCGATTATGAGAAGCGCAGCGAGGATGATCCCGAATGTGGACAGATTGAATGATGACAAGCTCCAATCGGTTGTGTATTCAGTCTCAGTCGCTGTATATGGCTCATACAATCCGGTAGCGAAATACCACATACCTCCCATCGAGACCTGCTTATCCGTATAAGCTCCCATGTCAATCGTGAGATTCTCATTAGCGAATGTGAGATAGCATTTCGTTCCGTCCCAGGTCACATATATGTTGGTCAATTCGATTGATTTCTCATTAACGTTATTGCCAGGGCCATCTGCTATGAAATTCCCTTCCGATGACGATGTGTAATAGACTGTGACGTTGGGTGCGGTCACGTTCATCGTGTGACCATTGATCGTGATTGAGTTACCATACAATGCGAATGAATAGAAATTCAGTCTTATCTTCTCCATCTCAGGGAAATAAGCTCCGATGTCCAGTGACGGGTTTCTCAGGACTACACCGTATGTATTCAGGAACACATTGGTCTGGATCACCTGCTGTCTGGGAACGGTGTCGGTGACGGGTGTGATGTGCAACACCTGAGTTACCTGGTTGCTGAAATCCCCTTCCGAACCGTATGACAGTATTGTGCCGGACACCGATTCCTTATAATCGGTGAATGTCCTGAATTGCATGACCTTAGTGTAAGAGACCACTGCATTGACGGTATCGACCTTTATGATGAATGATCCCCATGTTCCGAAATCGTAAATCTCCGATGTTATCAGATTGTCTGAGCTGTCATAGAGACCTGCGATGACCTTTATATCGTTCGTTGAACCGACCCTGACGGAATTGACTTCGACAAGTAGGTAATAACCGGTGGCTACGAATGATTCATTGATTTCCGTGTCGGTGTTATCTGGGATTGCTGGATTGTATTTGTATAGCGGATATTTCGTTACGATGTCATTCTCAACGTTCGGATTGTCCACGTGATATAGGATCGAAACCGAACCGTTCGGATTACCGTTGCTCCAATAGGTGATCGCTTCCGTCCACTGAGCATACAACGTCTGATTGGTCAGTAATGAATAGATATTGCTTCCCACCACCAAATCTCCATCGGTCTGCTGAGTGTACCAGCCCTTGAATTCATAACCAGCCAGTGACGGAACGGGTAAGTCACCGTATTGCTTCATGTAATAGACGGTCTTTGTGGCTGGGGACACCGTTCCACCGGTAGCATCGAATGTCACGGTGAACGGTGCTGATTCCCATACTGCATACATTGTCCTCTCCCTGAGACTGGATGAATTGCGTATGGTGTCATCAGCATGATACTGTGCAGTACCGCTGCCAGGTGTCTGCTGAGATAGTGACCATCCAATGAAAATATATCCTGAATATGTCGGCTCGGTGCTGGGGATCGTGAACGTATGGTAGTCATCGATGGTCGGGCCATACGTCATGGTCGAAGGGCCACCGGTACCGCCATTTGCATCGAAATTCAGTGTATATGTGTAGGTTGTTCCCCATACCGCATATAACGTTCTTGTCCTGAGACTTGATGAATTGCGTATGGTGTCATCAGCATGATACTGTGCAGTACCGCTGCCAGGTGTCTGCTGAGATAGTGACCATCCAATGAAAATATATCCTGAATATGTCGGCTCGGTGCTGGGGATCGTGAACGTATGAGAATCCTCAGTTGTCGGGCCATACGTCATTGTTTCAGGCGCACCGGTACCGCCATTTGCATCGAAATTCAGTGTATATGTGTATGTGGGTGGAACGTATGTCCAGTGTGCGTATAGTACCAATGAACCGGTGACAGTATAACTGTCCCCAGCTCCACCTACCCTCGTACCACCTGTACGATCAGTGTACCAACCATCGAATGAATAATTCTGCCTTATCGGTGTAGCCAATGTAATCTGTGATCCCGATTCGACTGTCTCTGATGACGGTGATACCGTTCCACTGTTAGCATCATATTGGACTGTGAAATAGATAGGGCCAGGCGCAGCGGAAACGGTGGCTGTCACTACACAATCCGTTGATGAACCGCTTATGGTAGCCCTTACTGTGAATGTGTATGTTCCCTGTGTTGTCGGATTTCCGTTCAGTTTGAATTGAGAATAGTACCAATATCCACCTGAATTTCTCCCACCGTTACTTGAATCCGAAAAAGACATACCGGTAGGGACACTGCCTGAAATCAGCGAACAACTCCCCGATTGGGAACTGCTCTGTCCCGTAACGGATTTCACCAGGTGATTGGCCAAATCCTCGTCTCCGACATAGTATGACAAACTCAGTGTCGTATTGGTGACATCAGCATCAGAATATTCCGTGTCCCCCAGGATCATCATTGTGGGGATGATGGTCATTACTGCCACGATGATCGGGATTGCTATTTTCAGCTTCATTCTGTCACTCCCGTAACCTTGACACCCTGACTGATGTCCATGTACTGAACATCAGGATAGTCCAATCCTTCCATATTCACTGTGTCCGATAGACCGACAACAGCGGTCTGAGTATTCGTTGAATCGTAAAGGATCACTGCTTTATCGAGACCTACCGCTTTTACGAATGTCTGGGTACTGGGTGTCTCTGAATAGTAGAAATTCGCAGTCTGAGTTACCGTGTCGATTGTGCATGACAGACAAGCGACAAGCGTAGGCATTGTTATTCCTGCCCATCTTGATTGTGTGTAAGTTTCTCTTGATTCGTATTCTACGTAGTCCCTCCAATAGTAGGAATTAGCTCCACCATCGGTAAGGACAAAATCATCGGTTGAAGCGAACAGAATACGATCAGCTGCGGATGATGATGTAGGTGTGATAGTGATTTTATCATAATCACCCAGGTTGTTCGCCTGGATCAGTGATTGTAGTGTGGATGATTTTGTTTCCTGAGACCAATTAACTACAAGGTTTCCCATCGTACCGGCAGAATCGACTGCGATTCCCGATTGACCGTAAACCAGCGTAGCCATCCTCTTATCACTGGGTGGATTGGACTGGGACAGTCCTGTAATTGTGATTGTTGATGTTGTTGAATCCGTTGGTGCTGAACGAACGGGATAGTTATTTACTCCCGTCTCCCTGAACGTAGCTCCACCGAAATAATTCACACCGTTCACCTGTGTGTCCAGTGTGAAATATCCGGTGTAATTCCTCGACAAATCATAGTCATAGAATTCGGGTGACGTGTCCACGGGGAACAATCCCGTGACTTCCGTCTTGAAATCGTATTTTGTTACTTCCTGAGTGGTTTCGGACGAATTCAGAATTATCGTACCGAAAATAGCTCCACTGACGGCCAGTACCACTATGAGGAAACCAGCCATTCCGCTTTCAAATCTCATTTTATCCCTCGAACGTTAAAAGGTGTTTGATGGGACGGGCATTACACCGTTGTCGAACCAGCTTCCTGCCCGTCCCACGTTCGGGGGGTGTGTTCTCAGTTCAGGCACGTCTGGACGAAACGAACATCGCAATGACACCGACCAGGACTGCGATCACAAGGAAAACGGGAATGATTCCGAGGATCGTGTTGATCTGTGCGTAGTTGGTCAGTCCGGATTCACTGGTGAGGATTGATCCTCCGATGATCGGTATGGCCACTGCGGTGATGGTCACGATTGCGATTGTTACGGCCACGATGTCCCTAATGAAGGAATTTGTGTTCATTTTTGCTCTCTCCTGTTGTTTTTTTTTCCATTCAACGGTCTGACTTGGCTGTGAATAGTTTGATGATCCCAATGACAAGACCGAGAATAGTCATGAGAATGGCAACCCCCAGCAATGTCTGATAACCACCGATGTCCAGGACATTGCTATCCGAAATCAGCGATGACAAACCGTTAATCTGGGATGACACAACGGGGATAACAGCTGAACAAAGGACTACAACGCTTACAAGTAAGAGTATAAGCCCATTCAGGAATGTATCCATTTTGTCTCCCATGATTGAGTTTGACGTGGCACACGACTTTATAAGCGTAATTGAAAAAACGGGTAAATTGTTTAGAAATCCCATTCCTTGCACGGAAACGGGGATAGAACGTCACAACTGTCTTTTAGCGACCATCTTCACTGCCCTTGCGGTCTCCTTGCGTAATTTCATCGTCTCTATCGTTGTGTAGGGATCACCGTCACAATTGCCGGTGAGATAGATTTCCTTCTCGATGTCGCTGAGATTGGCACGTTCAAAGAATTCGTCCCTTTTCCCCTTCATGAGTAGGTGCTGATTCTTCATGTCGCATAGCTCCCATTCCAGGTGGACGATGGGATTGTCCAGGGTATATTGACCGCCACAAATCTTATTCCAACGATCAACATACCTGGAACGTACCATAGCGGTCTTTTTATCGTAACCGTCTGCGACCTTACCAGCCAGTTTCTTCCTGAAACCCTTAGTCCTCACTTTCGCCTGGATTTCTTCTGAATTCGTCTCTGTCATCGTCATCATCATCTTCTTCTTCATCATCTTCTTCATCATTGGCAACCAATTGATCGCCAGTGATAGAACCGTCCATGAGATTGTTGGGTGTCCATCCGGTATTACGGATCACATTGTCCACGTAGTCGATGACCTTCATGTGTACTGAAACGCTGTCCGTGACCGGCATTGAGAATAGCATACCGAACAATCCTGCGATGACCATACCGAACGTCATACCGAACATCCATAGCGTGATGATACCAGGGATGAACGGGACGAATAGGAATGATATTCCCAAGATACCGAATAACAGTCCAATCAATACTGTGTACTTGAATCTGGCTTTACTGTCCTTGCTCAGTGCATCCCGTAGCTCCCTGGTCATCTCCATGTTGTTGCCCAGTAAATCTTCCAGGATCATACCTGAATGATTAAGCTCCCAATCTCCTTTCCAATCGTAATTCGACATCTTATCATCCTCTTATTATCATCACAACGATACACGCTGCGATCACTATTCCTGCGATAATCAGTACCTTTTTCATGTCGAAATGGTTGAAATCCGTCCATTTCGATGATAAAGCGTCCTCGAAACCGTCAAATTCCATGTATAGATTAGCGTCCAAAGCTCCAAATCCCCTGTCGTGCATCTTATACCTGCGTTTAACGGTGTCCAGGCAGTAATGGTACGGCTCTCCCGTGCAATGCACGGCTTCCGGTGGCAATTCGGATTTCTTCACCAATGTGTAGGTGAGTTTGCAGTCATACGGCTCCGGTGTGTAGCCATCTTCATCGATGGGGAATTCCGAATAGGTACGTAGGATCACGTAACCCTTGAATCTGGTCTTATACCAACGGCTGAGTGACCTTTTGAATCTCTCGAATCCTGATAATTCTTCCATGAATATCACACTCCGAAAAATCCTTCCAGGATCATCGGGCCGGTGAATATGAGACCGATGGTGACTATCCAAAACGCTGGATTCTTGACCAGCTTCCATAGGAACATTCCGCTGCCAGGATCGAACCAGGGTTTCTTCTTGAACCATGTTCCGTTGGTCATCCTCTTATGTTCATCGATAGCCATGAGCATACTTTCCATCCCGTACCTGACACCTATCTTCACGATGTACGGGATCGTCTCATTCTCAGCATATACGATGACTTCATCCGAACGGATTTCCTCTCCGAAATAGTCTATCTTCATACGGGACAGTCCGTTCGGATAGACCTTATAAAGCTGGGAATTCCTGATTTTTATGAAATGTTTTTCCTTGTTCTTCTTGGCTACGGTGCAGAATTCTGCCCTGTCCTCGCCCATGATAATCACTTGCATTGATCGTCCCCCATCTTATCCCAGTGGTATGCGATGTTGTCCTTGCGTTTCCTGAGCTTTGCTTCCAGTCCGTCACGGACAACTACGCACAATCCACCAATCGTAGCTCCCATCCATAAGAATACGACACTGGTTATCTCCTTCTCACCAGGCGGATATTGAGAATCCATCCCTGCCCAATACATACCGAATACGATACCCAGCATTATGAGACCGAATACACCGATACCGATGATGATTTCAGCCACTACCCAGCGTGACCATAGTTTGTACTGCTTCTCGAATTCAACCGCTTTCTCATAATCGTCACCGACTGAATCCATTATCAGGTCACTCCAATGGTCTCTTTCCAATTTTTCCATTTCTTTTTCCCCCTCACGATTGAGCTTTAACTTCCTCAGTTTTATTCCTCTTACGGATGTCAATGAGTAATCCATCCTGTCTGGCTCTCTTGATTTTCTGATATTTCTCGTCTATATCAGGTGGCAACGGCCCGAAAACTCCCGTGTATAGAACGTTCCACCAGGGATCGGGATCGTACCTTTTCTTCTTGGAATACCTCTTATCCTTGACCTCGAAAAAGCCACGGTCATAACCTTTCACGAACGGATGTTCAACCGATGAACATTCGATGACGTAATTGGCATGAATACGTCTTATCGATGGGTTGCATTGACGGATGTCCGGCAATGCGATGATCGTGGTCAGTCCACGTGAACGCATCGTGTCCAGGATCACAACGATGTCCCTGTCACCGGTCTTACGTGAATTCATCGAATTCAGTGAGACCGAACCTTCATCGAATAAGGAAATCGGTGACGCATCGGGATTCTGAATCTTCTCCCACAAGTCCTCAGAACCATACATATAGTCCTTATCCAGGTCGAATGTGACACCCAGTGCTTTCGCCAATGTCATGGCGAATTGAATACACCATGTCGATTTCCCTGAACCAGTGTCACCGGTGACTATGATGACGTTTTGCAGATTCTTCTTGATCCTGCGAACCAGCGTCTTGACGAATATATCAAAAGCATCCGAATAGACACCCAATTCAATGCCATACCTCACGTATGACGTGACCAGGTGCATCTTCTTGTTGTGGTAACGCTTATTCCTTACCACACGTCCACGGTACGTTTTAGCCCTGGGCATCTCAGTCCTCGTCCTCGTCCACTGCGTCAGTGAATGTCTTGGGTGGCCCTCTTACACCGCCTGACTGAGCTTCATAAAAGGCATCAGGCATATCCCCACCTGCTCTGAGTGAATCCACGATTTCTTTGCGTCCTTCTCCATGCAGTGAAACTGCGAACCTACCCAGTTGATCGTTCTCACCTGCGATGTATAATGAACCGAATTGAGCCACCATGCAGTATGAGACCTGCGCTGCCTGAACCAATCTGGGATTGGAACGTGTCATTATCTCCAATTCTTCCCCTTTCAGCGCAGATAAGAGTGTAAATGCCATACCGTATGGTGTTTCCGGAACGGTCTCAGGCATATCACCTACTTCGGGGACTTGGGGATCACTCAGCAATTCAGTGGCATCACGAGATTCAATCGATGGCATCAGCGTTTACCTCCGACAAGGCCCATGACCTCCAATGCGCTGAAAAGCGTCACCAGGATCAACGGCATTATCGCAACGACCATCGTCTGAGTATCGATTGTATCATCAATCAGCAATGCACATATTCCGCATATTCCTGAGACGAATGTGAGCCAATTGATTTCTACACGTTTGACTACAAAACGGATGACGAACATCGCCATCGGTACTATGAGCATTATAATCGACAATTCAAGCATGGTGTGAATACGTGGCACACGGATTTATAAAGGGTGACGTTCAAAATGAGCTTGGTTGCAATTAATTAATTTTATAGTTAAGCAAACAACCTGCATCTCGCTGAGCCAGTGAGATTCATGATGATGTGATGAAGTGATGATTGATGTGATGTTTTGAACATAAGGTACGGTGTTTCGTACCGTCAGGAACATGAAATTCAATCCGCTGCGGTAGGGATCACTATGAGAATATGCAATATTGTGATGGGGATTGCTCCCCATCTTGGTGGTTATGAGTTACTGATCCCGTGTGACGGGGAACGGATTGCAGAAGTGGTGTAGTGTTAATCCGTTCCCCATCTGAGGATGTCATGAAAGAACGACTGTTCTTGCACTGAATGTAGAATGTCAGTCCTGGTTTTTAATAGTCATTATAAAAGAAGGTAAAAGGTTTGGACGGAGGTAATCATCTGAAAAGAATCAACAATGATGTGTGACCATTGATCGACCTTGCCACCGGTGTCTTGCGTCCGAAATCGTCAATCATGTTGAGCATCATCTTCTTATCGGGATGTGCCTGGGCATACCCTGAGAACGCTGATAGAACGTACTGGACGTTCATGGATGAAGTTGAGAATGTCTTACCATCAGATACCTCGATGACGTGTCCTGCGCCTTGCAATGCACGTGATCCGAAACCTCTTGGTCTGTCTGTCATAACCGGTGCCATGTTATCCTTTTGTTCTTCGTTTTCCTGTCCAGCGTGATGATCGCTACTTCCTGTCCATTGCTCTCATAGAAAATACGTGTCCCCACTGGCCAATCGTTCAACGGACAGTTCGGGTGGGGATGTTTGGGGTGGTCACCGGTGGCAATCACCAGGATCATCTTGCGTGTTCTCCCGTCACGGGATGTATGTTTGACAATGTAGCGTGTCATGTTTTACTCTTACGTTTGGTTTTGCCCTTCTCCTTATCGAAATGAGCATACCACCTATTAAGCTCGGTTGGATAGATTGAACCATCAGCACGAATGTAATGCCCAGTATAGTTCATGTTTCCGTCAGTATCAATGACGATTTTATCTCTATTTTTGTAAGCACCACGGTGAACGTATCCACAAAACCAATTTTTAGATTCGTTTAAGATGTCTATGGATTCAATTTTATGATCTTTGTTTAATTTTTCGTAACAGACTTTCCTTGCTTTCACTATACTGTCGTATTGTGTTTTTAATCTTGTTGAGTGGTTATTTCTCCATATTACCAATGAATACTTCATGTTATCACAATCTCCAATAATCCAGGGCATCCGTGGACTTCCTGGACGTTTTCTTCTTAGTGGTGGACTTCTTCTTGGCTGTCGTTGATTTCTTCGCCTGAGACCGTTTCTGTGCGGTTGCTGGGGATTTCTTCTTGACAGTGCCGGTGGTGGATTTCTTGGGTGATGATGATTTGGGTTTCTTTGCAGACTTGTTCTGCATTTCTTCCCATTTCTTCTGACTGCTCTCCCTCAATTCACGTGTCTTTTGGATGTCCTTAATTTTCCCTGCTGTCTTATTATAGACTGGCTCAATGATGAATTCGGACAGTCCGGCTGCACCATCGGTAGCTACATCGACTGCGACTGCTCCTGCGCCCAATCCAACTATACCTGCGACCTTCCCTGCCTTGCACGTTTTGGGATGTCTCTCACAAAAAGATTTCTTGTTGGGTTGATCGGCAATGACAGTTCTTTTAGGTGCTGCGACCTGTGATAATTCTTCCTTCTTAGCGGAATTCATGTTTTCCAGGATTGCTTTCGATTGTTTCCTGAGCTGTCTCTTGGATGTCATGGGGATCACACCCTATACCAGCGTGTCCCTCTAAGTTCCCATTCACCTACGTGTTTCCCACCGTAGATTGATCCGTTCCTGCCCTGGTATGAAATGCTGAATGACCTGGCCCTCTTGCTCTTGGCATCTTCCTTGACCTTAGCAATGACCTGTTCTTTCGTGTAATCCATGTAAATGTGAGCATGGTATGAATCGTTGAAATAGACTGAGAATGTCGGCATTGTAAATCACCTGCCCTCATAAGGTCTGAGTGATCCATCGCTCATGACCATCTGGCCTTTCTTCTTTCCCTTTCCGAACCACACGTAAACGTCCCCAGCGAAAACCGGCACCCTGCGTCCGTTGTGGATTGTATGTCCCTTCACTCTTGACCTTGAATTCATCAGTCCAACGTAACCTTTCGGATTACGGGACATCTGACCTTTCGGAATTTTCTCAGTAGCAATGACACCGGCATTTTCTGTCTCTGAATACATCAGTTTCCTGAGACCTGCCAGGGCATTTTTCAGACTTCTGGCTGAATGATGGTTGTAGAATCCGTAGTAGTTGTCATCATACAATGCGTAGTAGTATGTTGTCATGTGGATCACCCGTTTAGTTTGAGTTTGGTCTTTCCGTTCTTGTAAAGCTCATAGACCTCGCCCGTGCGTTTGTCCTTCCAAATTGCGTTTTTACTTACATTGTTCAGGACTGTCCCGATTCTGACGAATCTCGATTTGTTCTCCAACTCAAAAACATCGATTACTGAATCCATCTTCTGAGCCATTGCACGTGCATTGTTGAGACCGGTGACTTCAACTTTCCAGGAATTCACGGTTGCTCCTGGTCTTGCCAGGTAGTATTTTTTGGACATTGGATCATCCCTTCAATGCCTTGACCTTCTTAACCCAGGACGGTGACGCATATTTGTCCCAGTTCTTGACTGTCGTTGCAACCCTTGTCCAGCCACGTCCGGTATGCCTTGCAACCCAGGAATAACGGCCGGTGGAATGTGGTTGGAAAATCTCACAATCATCAGGGTTATGTCCCCAGAAACTGACTTCTGACCTGAATTTGGTGGCAATCTCCTTCATATCCAATGATTTGACATTGAAATTAGTGATTGAAAATCCGTCCTTCAATTTCGTGACTACGATCAGCTTGACCATGTGGATCACACCATCCTGTTGGCTTCCTGAATCTTGCGCCATGCCTGGAACAATGCCCTCGCCTGGACATCCAGCCAGTCCTCACGTGCATTGGGTTTCCTGTAATCACCATCCCTGGTTTTGAGTTTGGCCAGTTCGGATTTTGTGCATAACCTCTTGGCTATGTCACCGTTCCAAATCAGCGACATTGCGCTGTATGAATACTGTTTCCATGATGAAGCTCCGTCCAGTGCTGTTTTCTCGGATGTGACTTCCTTGTAACCTCTGTCTTT
>JAEIGA010010767.1_pt1 | contig 13879 bp, 14 predicted proteins | sample 9270691 | NCBI WGS metagenome assembly JAEIGA01 (sample SAMN17057246, study PRJNA624740) | gut metagenome | biome: biome; isolation source: fecal sample | host: Bos grunniens | place: China: Xizang | collected 2019 | reverse complement strand
CAATTCTAACCGTAAGGATAATGAGCAAGAAACGTCCACGTCTATGGTATCTATATACCCTTAACGGGGCATATTATATCATTAGGCGTGGGCTTTGCTTATTATTTACGGTATGGCAGTCCAGAGCCACAATGAGATAATGAGTTAAAGTTCCCACGCCTTGTTTTATTATTGGCTTTCATCGGGGAATTATGAGGGCAAGAAACTATTGACAACAATGAACCACATATCAGACAAAAACACAGCAACTGAAGCATTAAGACAGTTGGAAAAAATTAATCAAGAAATGAGAGCTATTAGTGCTTTGGCAGTGCTTAATGACGGTATGATAAATAACCATAATGATTCTAAAGTTAAAGAACATTATAATAATATCATTCGCTACAATGCAAAATATGAAAAACTTAAAGATAGTCTGTCACTTTACGATATGCTTGAATTTGAAGGCTTACAAATGCCGCTATGGAATGGCAAGGAGGGTAATGTAATCGCTTGGGAATTTGCATTTATGCCTGCATTCAATCAACTTACTAGATATTTTAACAGTTAATTTCTTTTTGTTATGGGTTTATTTAACGCAATGTCGTCTATTTCAAAGATTAATGGGTTATTGAAGGATTTAGAAAATCAAGTTACAATAACACAAAATCAGGTTGCTCAAAATGTTCATGTTTCACATTTAAATAATAGTTTAAATGTCCTAAAATCCATTCATCAACAGTTAATCGATACTTTTTCGCAAAGTAGTGCTGCACGAATTGCAATGTTTACAGTTTTTGGAGACAAAATGCAAATGGATGGCATATTGACATATAGTAAAAATGTTATATACAATCTATACGCCATCATTCAGAATCGATAAATATTTCAAATACTATTATTATGAAAAGATTACTTTTTTTACTATGTGTAGCGTGCCTATGTAGCCATACAGGCTTACGAGCTGAGGAATTTGTTGCTAAGCGTGCAACATACGAAAAAGATGGAAGTAGAATTGAACTTAAAGATTTAAGCGGAATACCTGTTTTTAATGCAGATTATTATCCTTCAGAAGGCATAGTAAAAATAAAGTCTAGTGCAGGACACCTCATCTTGAAAAAGGGAATATTCTTCTACGGTTATAGTGGCAAGCATAAAGGCTTAACGGTAACAGCAAGAGCCTATGTTGAAGATGGCAAGCTTGTACAGATTGTTTATGAAGAATTTGATGAATTAAACAATATGAAAGCAACTATCAATTATTACAAACGCTAAAAATGCTATTAACTATGGGATTTTTCAATCGATTAACGGATTTTGGAGATAGAGAACAAGTCCGTACTTATGCTATGCGAATTGGTGCTGGCTTAAACCAAATTGCAAGTACAACATCACCTCAAGAGATAAAAGGATTATCTATTGCCATTAAACAAGAAGTTCAAACAATGATGATGTGGGCATCTAAACTCTCGCAGGAATCTATCAACTGTCTAGATGTAAAGGTAAATGGACGTAAAATGATGTTTCCAGAGTTTTTATATATGCTATCATCTAAGTCTGCCGAAATAGTTAATAAGGGAGGATATAGCATTATTTAAATCTTTTTAATCTCATTATTTATGTTTGCAATCTTTTTTAATATTTTCATCAATGTGATATGCTTCAAAATTCATTGGATACTAGGAGTCCTTTCTTTAGGACTTTGGATTAGACCAACTAGATAACAAACAGACAACAATGTGGTTATTCGATTTTTTATGAACTTATATATAAAAAATCGATACAATAATGTTAGCATATCTCCGTAAAAACCATAAAGCCAACCTACCTCACAGAGATAAGTTGGCTTTTTATATAGAGAATAACTATCTTTGCAAAACAAGAGATGAAGAAAATTTACAACAAGCAATGAAAACACTATTAGTTAGAACTATACAATGGTTGACCCTACTATTAAGTTGGTTAACGCTGTCACCTCTTTTCTTCTATTTGGCACGTAAGTGGCAATTGATAGGAAAGAAGGTCAGAATGATGCTATTACTTATTTCTCCTTTGATGCTAATTGGCTACTTTATCCTTTTCTTGTTAGCTTTACAAGAATATTATGATTATCAAAGAAAATACAGATTTGCGAATAATGAAACGATTGAGAGAATAACAGGTGTGTCTTTCCCTAAGCTAAGCATTATTGATTATGAGAAAGGAGAAGCTGGCTTCTTGGGCGATTATAATGACATGCTAACACTCGAAATGAAATATGATTTGAGCGAATCAACATATCATTATTTGGACAGTGTAATCAGCGTAGGCAATACGAAATGGCACAAGCGTAATGATGAGTACATTTACTGTACTGTGTGGGGAAATGGACTCCCTGCACCAGAGGGAGAGAATGAAGAGGAGGATATTATGTTCTCGCTTTCTTTCAAGGCAGGAAGTAAGATTATCAATCTAAGTCATGGCGCTTGGTAATTGACACCATATAACAGCAAAAGCCAACCTGCCACAACCGTAAGTTGGCTTTTTCAATGCTCCTTATCTAAAATTTAGCAAACTGTAAAATACCACGATATACAGTAAGTCGAAATGCTTAAAAAAGATATGATAAAGTGGTAAAAACGTCCTTTTTATCGTTTGTTTTATAGCTAAAGAACACTACCTTTGTAATGCAGAAATCACTGCGAGAGATATTTAACAGTACGAATTGAAGCATTGAGTTACACACGACGTGTAAACCAATATGTAAACCAAGCGAAAAACTACAACTCAAACACATTGTTATTATTTGAGTTAAATATAAGATTTACAATAAGATAAAAGAGATAAAGAGGTAGCTCGAATGGTGGATTCGGTGGTGACTTAAAATCCTTTGGCATTTAAACGCCGTGCGGGTTCAAGTCCCGCTTCGAGTACTGAAACAATCAATCCCTTGTAAGACACGCTTACAAGGGATTGATTGTTTTTATGTATATTATTCGGAAAATACTCTTTATCTCAATCGGATAACATCCCCCACTTTGAGGTTCGTATATTCCTTGTACATGGGATTCATATTATAGAGTTTCTTCAGCTTTATACCATACTTTTGAGACAAGCTATAGAGGCTCTCGCCTTTTTGTGTTGTATGGAAAGAGGTTCCTCTTCTCGCTTTGTTGTTCTTCTTCTCGAGATATATTATATCACCGGCATTGAAGACATATCCCTTATACAGGTCGTTATATCTTCTTAACTTGCGTTTTGAGATATCAAATTCACTTGAAAGTCCTTCGAATGTATCTCCTTCAACAGCTATGGTGTGTATTAGTCCATTGGTTTTCAGCAATTCATGATTTCCTGACAAGTTTTTTTCTTCCGTGTCACCTGCCACTACCACGCCACTTACAACAACGCTGTTATTCTTTTTGATATCCTGCTTTGTGTATGAATCGTATTTGTGCAATCCGTATCTTTCAATAAGATTGATAAGTTTTGTCGGGTACTGAGGATCTTCGGCATAACCGGCTTTCTTTAAGCCTTTTGCCCAACCTTTGTAATCGTCTTTTCTCAGACCGAAAAGGAAATCATACCTGCTGTTCGAAAGCAGGAACTTAGAGTGGTCTTCAAATGACTCTTCTGCGCTGTTATAGACACGGAATTTACACCATTTGCCATTATCCCATTTTGAATAGGTCTTGCCGTTCCATCGTTTATCAGCCTTGACACCGAAGTGGTTGTTTGCCTCCCGGACAAGGTCGCTTCTTCCCGCACCGCCTTCCAACAACGCTTGCGCGAGAGTTATACTTGCGGGAATGCCGTGCTTGTTCATCTGTTCCACGGCCTTAGGATAATAGGTCTTTACGTAATATTCGCCATAATCTCCCGAATTAGGCGCATTTTCACCCGATATATACTTGTTCGATATACACGACGAGAACAAAAATACCACCAATGATAAAATATAGAACGGTTGTTTCATATGATATAAAAATTAACGATTGACAAAATAAATGAATAAATTGCTTATACGCAAGATTTAACCTATCTTCGCACGAAATAATTTGTTATTGAATTATAATTCTATAACGAATAAATATGAAAGAGATTGTTTTTCAGACAAAAGTAAAGGTCTGTACCATTGATGAGCTTTCGGCTCAAGAGAGAGAGATTGTAGATGCTGCACGTAATGCCACTGCCAACAGCTATGCTGTGTATTCAGGCTTCAGCGTAGGCGCAGCAGTGCGTCTGAGCGACGGAACAATTGTCACGGGCACCAATCAGGAGAACGCAGCCTATCCATCGGGATTATGCGCTGAACGTACAGCCATTTTTTGGGCAAACTCACAATACCCCGACAAGGCTGTAGAGATGATGGCTATCGCAGCACGTAACGGACAGGCAGAACTTGAAAAGCCCATTACACCATGCGGTGCATGCCGTCAGGTTCTTCTTGAGACCGAGAAACGTTTCAAAAGGCCAATACGCATAATCCTCTATGGTACCAAAGAGTGCTATATTATCGAAGATGGCATAAAGGCCCTGATGCCGCTCTCTTTCGATTCCGATTTTTTAGAGTAATTCTATTGCATGAAAAAGATAATGTTTGTATGCCACGGTAACATTTGCCGTTCACCGATGGCTGAATTTATAATGAAATCGTTGGTCGAGAACTCATCTGTTGCAGATGAGTTCCGCATCGAGTCGTCAGCCACCAGCCGCGAAGAGATTGGCAACGGCATATACCCACCGGCAAGACACACCTTGTCGTTACATGGTATTGCTTGTGAGGGACACCATGCCCGCCAGTTTACGGTCAACGACTATAACGAGTTCGACCTGATTGTGGTGATGGAGGATTACAATAAACGTAACCTCACCCGCCTGATAGGATGCGACTGCAAAGGAAAAGTGTGGAAGTTGCTCGACTTTGTCACCGATGAGCCTGCACCAGGCACAGGCGCCGACATTTCCGACCCGTGGTATCATGGCAACTTCGACAAGACATACGACGAGATTCTGTCAGGCTGCAAAGCACTGATGAAACACTTAGGCTACTGAGATGAACAACGCTACTAAACCCACCGACGACAAGGTTATAATGGGTATAGACCCGGGAACAAATATCATGGGATATGCCTTCATTGGTGTGAACGGCAACCGTGCACGTCTCATAGCCATGGGAGTCATCGACCTTCGTAAATGTAAGGATACATACATGAAGCTGGGCGAGATTTTCACCCGTGTACAGGGGCTGATAAGTTCATTTCTGCCCGACGAACTTGCCATTGAGGCGCCATTCTTTGGAAAGAACGTACAAAGTATGCTCAAACTCGGCAGAGCGCAGGGCGTTGCCATTGCAGCAGCCATAAGCCGTCAAGTACCCATACACGAATATGCGCCGTTGAAGATTAAGATGGCAATAACAGGTAACGGCTCCGCTTCCAAGGAACAGGTTGCCGACATGTTGCGGCGCATGCTGAATATATCAAACGAAGAGATGCCCCACTTTATGGATGCCACCGATGCACTCGGTGCTGCATTCTGCCACTTTATACAACATGGCAAACCGGTAAGCGAAAAGAAATACTCATCGTGGGCCGACTTTGTAAACAAGAATCCTGGAAAAATCAAGTAATTTTATCTCTTACTCATATAACTTATATGTCGTACGCAATACCTGGAACTCCGTGCGACGGTTAAGCTGATTGCATATCTCCTGTTGTTCCTCATCCTTAAGATTACCGATAAACTCCTCGGTAAGGACATCACCCTCGTTCAAAAACGAATATCTTTCGGTAAGTTTTTTGTTCACCACCTTTGGCTTTGCCTCGCCATAGCCCACAGGCGTCATTCGCTCCTTTTCTATACCTTGTGACACAAGATAAGCCACTGCTGACTCGGCACGTGCCTGCGAGAGTTTCTCGTTATAGCTTGCACTACCCCTGAAGTCGCAGTGTGCACTCAATTCTATGGTAATATTAGGATTCTGCTCGAGCAACTCCTTGAGTTCATTCAAGGAGGTAGACGACTCTGCCGTGAGTGTAGCCTTGCCGAATTCATAGAAGATATTATCGACAAGCACAGGACGTGTTATCGACGGCAAAGCGAAGTCGCGCTGATACTCACGCGTACCATCAACGCTGTCGGCTTTCAGTTCGTGCATCACATTGAGATATCCTTTACACGTACCCAGCATCACGTACTCCACACCCGGAGTCACACGCACCTTGTAGGAGCCATCTTTCATCACGCCAAAACTGCTGTTTGTACCATCATCACCAACAAGATATATCACGCCATCAGGAAGCTCATAACCATCCTTCTCATAAATCCAGCCATAGAGTGTATGCACCGTCTCGGGCAGAAAGAATGAATATATATGGTCCCATCCGCGCGCATCGCCTCTGTTTGAAGAGAAATAGCCACGATACAACCCCGGAGCAAATGTTATACCAAAATCATCGCCATTGGAATTTATTGGCGCACCTACATTATTTATATTCCACACGCTATCGTTCTCCTGCACAGCAAAGAAGATATCAAGACCACCCATACCCGGATAGCCGTCGGAAGAGAAGAACAACTCGCCTTGTGGACCGAAAGCAGGGAACTGCTCGTCACCCTCGGTATTTATACACTCACCAAGATTCTCCAACACGCCCTCTTTGGCTTTTATGCTTCCGATATATACTCGCCAGATATCCAGGCCACCCTGTCCACCGGCCATATTCGATGTAAAATAGAGCCACTCACAGTCGGGTGATACAGCCGGATGAGCATAGACCGACAGCGTATCATTTGAGATAACGACCTCCTCGGCCTTACCCCATGTAGCATCACTACGGGTACTCTTATATATTGCAGCATATCGCGGATAATCTTCATCGCTCGCACAACGGGTAAAATACATTATCTTGCCATCAGGAGTAAAAGCGCAAGCACCATCCTCGTATTCACCATTGACATCGCCATCGATTCTCTCAGTCTTTTGCCACTTGCCCTTCTCGTCGCGTTTGGTAATGAAGAGGTCGGCACACTCTTGTCCTGTAATACCGCTTATATCTTCGCCTGTAGCATCCTTACGGGTACTTGTGGTGATAATCATAGTAGTATCTTCACCAACATAGGCAGGACAATAGTCACTGCGTTGCCCGTTAAGTTCTTTCGCCTTCTTTACGATATATCTGCCAGGGTTCTTTTTCCATTCGGCCGACTGTTTTGCCGACTGCAAGCCAACCTGCGCCATTCGATGTTCAGGGACGATAGCAAGGAAACTTTCGAAATTCTTCTGAGCCGCTTTATAATCACCCTTTTCGAGCTGCGCCCCCGCCAGATGGAACAGCGCGAGAGAATCGGGATAACCATAACGCACTGCATTCTGATATGCACCCACAGCAAAGACAGGACTATTACTCTTGCGATAGCACTCACCCATCTTCCAAGCCACCTCGGCACGTTTGGCGCGTTCCTTTGCAGGTATCTTGCGATATGCTTTCTTATACTCTTTTGCCGCTTCGTTATATTCCATAATAGCAGCATACTGGTCACCAACCTTGATGCCCTTTTCACTACCGCAAGCCATTAACAACATAACGGCAAGCAGGGTTAATATAAGATAACTCGCTCTTTTCACAATATAACCTCAGTTATATTATAACTAATAAAATGGCAAATTATTATATCGAAGTAGGTAATAGTTTAGAGTGTAGAGTGTAGAGTTTAGAGTGTAGAGTGTAACGATGAAAGATATTCGGGCAGGCCAATCCCGCCCAGACGGTTTCCTTAAACGTTTATCGTTGAACGATGAACGTTGAACGAAGTTCGTTAATCGTTAATCGTTAATCGTTAATCGTTAATCGTTATTGACAACACTCGCTGTTCGCATCCCGCAGGGCACGACTAACACCGTGCTTCCTGCGACTAACTGCTGCTCGTGCTGTCGAACCTATTTGACAACACTCGCTGTTCGCGGGCGGGCAGACCCCGCCCCTACAGCTGCCTGCGACCTTTCGCTGCTCGTATTGTCGAATAAAAAATTGGCGAGAAATATTTCTCGCCAATTTTTTATTTCCATAAGTTACCCCACTCGCCGCGCTGGCCGGAAGTTAGCTGACCGCCGGTGGAGGTATCAACCTTTTCATCAGTTATCTGAAACGAAGCTGCGAGCATCTGCTCTGCTTCAATCTTTACCTCAGTTGCAAGAGGTGATACATATATCTTTCTCATATATCGTATTTTATTTTCATCCATTTCATCGTGGCCGTTGGTTGGGCGGGCAGACCCCGCCCCTACAGTCGATAACAAAAAGTTACTTTACAAGAACCTTTTTACCATTTATAATATAAATACCCGGCTTTGTTATCTCGTTCAATCTGCGGCCTGCGAGGTCGTATATTGCTTCGTTTACTTTTTCGTTTTCAACTTCCACCTCTTCAATTGCCGTTGTACCGCCAAAGCTAAAACGGAAACCTGCGCTACGACTCAGTGTTGCAGGAATATCCGTTGCCAACAGATACGACTTGTATGCATTATTCTTGAAATGAGTTGTGCCGTCATTGCCTGTAGCGTTCTTATTCAGTTCCGCTTGGTAGAAGCCTATGCCGTTTTTATTTCCAAGAACGTAAGCCTTACCTTCGACATATTCATCTACTACAGAACCTTTGAGAATATTTGCTGATACATCAGCAGCATCTCCTGCAGAATATTTAAATTCATAGGTTCCTTGTGCAGCCTTTACTATAACACCGGTATTTGCAGGAAGCACATCATCGGTCACCTTTTCCAAAATCAGCCAATTGCCCTCTTTTACACCGGTTACAATGTAAACACCGGCCTCCTCGTCTTCGTTTCCGAAAGCGGGAATCTCTGCAGGGAAATCGAGATAAAGTGAAGCCCAACCTGCAGCAGAAACGCTGAGAGTGTATGTTGGAACAACTTCAAGAAGAATATCAAAGCAACGTCCTTGAGTGTAATCCTCAGAAGCTGTTGCAGCTTTTGGAGTAGCAGCAACAATACGCAATGTCACAAGGTCGCCCGGCTTATGATCTTCGTCTATCGAAATTTCATATGGCAACCACATATATTTATTACCACCACTTGAAACAACTTCAAAATCATCCAAAGAATTAAGACCAAAGTCTTCATACATTGTAGGATTATCCCTTTTCAAAATATTCAAAGGATCTGCATCTGCTTCCCAAGCACAAAGATATGGTCCATACTTGGTTTGAGTTCCATTATTATCTATTTGATAAAGGGCTATATCACCCCAATGCAACTCATAACCTATAGTAAGTTTATAAGTTCCACCGGCTCTTACCTTTATAACATCGTTCAAGTGTTTTGTAGTTCCCAATGCAGTTTGGAAACCTGTTATATTTGAACCATTGAATTCTATCTGTGATATTTCTGTTATATTACCATCGCTAAGCTTAAATGTAGGCTGAGACAATAGGGAATATTGTTCATCAATGGTCAATCTTCGGAATTCAGCAACAAAATTAGCTTCCTCTGCACCGTTGTACACATAAGAGGCTGCAGTCGAAACCACTTCATCGCCTTTTTTCCAATTTACGAATTCGTAGCCATAATCAGGAGTCGCAATTATATTAACGTTACCGGCAACTTCAACATCTGTACTTGTCTCGCCTTGAATTGCCACACTACCACCATCACCGGCAACAACAGAAACTCTGCGAGGTACTGACGATTCAACAACTATAGTGATATCACACTGACAACCACCATTAGCTGCAATGTCTGAAGCGCCATAGTCTGCATCCAAATTATTCCAGTCGATTTTTATACGCATACGATACTCGCCAGCTTGCAAATTGGCAGGCAAAGTAAAGGCAGGCATTGCTATGCAGCCATCATAGTATATTGTCAGTGCATTTCCGTCTGTGTCACCAGCACCACCAGTAATGGTTTTGCCATCGAAGAAGTTGTATGAAACGATTTCGCCCTCGCCCTCACCGTTGTTGTTGTTTGTCAAGTTGAATTCGTAGTCTTTGTTGTAATCAATGTAAGCGTATGCGTGCATCCAAGAGCCTATGTAGTTGAAAGCCGAGAATCTCAAAGTAGCGCCTGCGTATGTTGTAAGCTTCTGCGCACTCTTGTCAACATACACAGGAGCGGTTCTAGAGTTCGCGTCTTGAATACCTGAAACTTCCAAAGAATTTTCGCCATCAGTCAAAGTGAAAGTTGTTAGTCCACGTTCTTTACCTTGTTCTCTACTCATGCGTCCTGTATTGTGTACATAGTCGTAACGCACACCATAATACGCCAAATCAGTTTTTTCGTTTAACTTATAGAACTCAACCATAAACATAGATTTATAGTTTGCGTCGCTCCAAGAGCCCAATTCATTACCAGAAAAATGGATGAATGAACTTACGTCACTGTTCGAAATAAAACATGCTCCATCTTTTGCTGTTGCAGTCTGTGAGCCCATAGTAGCTGTGCCGATATGATATTTCAAAACTGTAGCATTTTCGTATGATGTAAGTCCCTTTTGTCTTTGAGAACCTTGAGGCAAATACCATGAACCGATTTTATTCGCAGTCGAAATCTTTATCTCCTTATTCTCGGCATTAACAACTTCAACATACCAAACACAAAGAACGTCTGGATTGGCAGTAGATGTTCCAACACTCTTTCTACTATCACTTGGATACTCATCTGTTGCTGCATAATTTTCCGGTTGACCGGCAGCTTCGCTGTTAGCCTTAATCCAACCAACACCCTGGCCACCAGCAGAACTGGCATCGTCATTCACCTGTTTCAACAGATAATAACCTGTTTGCAATCCCTGTGAAAGGTCAACCTTTTCTGTAGGAATGTTTCTCACGCCTACAATAGCAGGATCTTCCTGCGCCATTGCTCCTATTGTCAAGAACAATGAGAATAAAAATAAAGTAGTCTTTTTCATATCATTATTTTTTTCGTTTTAGCATCTTGTTTTCAAACTCTTTTAAAGAGTTATATAACTTTTGCTAATGTAAAAACATTCCTATAAAAATCCTACAGAAATTCACACGCGCGCGCGTTTGTTTAATATTATTTAACCATTCGTAATGCTCATTGCATATAAAACATTGATTTTGAGCTACAGATGAAAACTTTGCACTATCTTTACAAAAAATAACAGACCGTCCATACCATGATAACTAAAATTATAGTCTCTGCTCTTGTGCTTCTATTATCAGCATGTTGCAAGACCTACAATTCCGCCATCTACGACAGCGGTGTTTCACAACAGTTGGCAACACTAAGAAAGGAGAGTATCAAGGAACTCGAATATGAATTGCTGTTCTCTATCCCCGAGTGCAAGGATAGCACCGTTCATGGAAACATCAATATCCTATTCGACATCGACCGCCGACAGGAGGTTGTGATAGACTTCAGAGAGGAGCAAGGCATAAAGGGCGTCATTGTCAATGGCGAACAGACTGCATACGACATCAACGGCGAGCATATCATAATCCCTGCACGTTCATTAAAGAAAGGCAGAAACAGCATCGGGATATCGTTCGTTGCAGGCAACCAATCGCTGAACAGGAACGACGAATTCCTGTACACCCTACTTGTTCCCGACAGGGCACGCACGGTATTTCCCTGTTTTGACCAGCCCGACCTGAAGGCTACATTCAAACTGACATTGGATGTGCCCGCGGAATGGAGCGCGATATCAAATTCCTCGATAAGCAAAGAGCATGTCAAAGAGAACCGCAGGCAGATAACCTTTGCACCGACAGAGCCGTTGAGCACCTATCTGTTTTCTTTTGTCACAGGAATATTCACAAAGGAGAGATACAGTGACGGCAAGCACTCCTTTGAGGCATACCATCGCGAGACTGACCCTAAACGTATTGCCCAACTGCCCACCATTTTTGAACAGGTTGCAATGTCACTTGCCTGGATGGAGGAATATACAGGCGTGCCCTATCCTTTCGCGAAATACGACCTTATAATTTTGCCGGGGTTCCAATATGGCGGTATGGAACATACAGGTGCTACGCTCTACAACGACACGCAGATGTTCCTTCCCGAACACCCCACACCCGACGAGGAGCTTGGCAGAGCCAGCCTCATAGCGCACGAGACGGCACACATGTGGTTCGGCGACTTTGTAACCATGCGATGGTTCGACGATGTGTGGACAAAAGAGGTGTTTGCAAACTACTTTGCATCACGCATCACCGAACCTATGTTCCCCGAGATAAACCACCGACTTAACTGGCTCAAGAGCATTGTGACACCGGCACTCGGCGAGGACCGCACAGCCGGCGGAACAGCCATAAGGCAACCGCTCGACAACATGAGAAATGCAGGGCTTGTGTATAACAGCATCATATACGACAAAGCCCCCGTCATGCTCGAGAAATTGGTTGAGATTATGGGCGAAGAGGCGTTCAAGGAGGGCATAAACGATTATCTGACCACATATTCCTATGACAACGCATCGTGGGATGACCTGATAAAAATACTCGATGAAAAGAGCGAAAAAGAGCTTGCCACATTCAGCAACGTATGGGTAAACAGCAAGGGAATGCCTGTCATTGATTTTCGCATGGAGAACGACACGCTCATAGTTGAGCAGAGCGACCCTTACGGACGCAGGCTGTTATGGCCACAGAGTTTTAGTGTGCGCCTCATAGGAGAGGGCACGACGGACATTGGGGTAACGATGGACGGCAGGAGAGCAAAGATACCTGTAAAAGGGAAGGTGTCGTACATACTCCCCAACAGCGACGGACGAGGATATGGACATTTCCGCTATGACAAGAACTCGCTTGAACAGGTGCTGGACAAATGGCACAACATAAAGAATGAGACTTGCCGTCAGGCACAACTTATGAACCTGCACGAAGCATACCAGCATGGCGAGCTGACAGACCAGGAATGGTTACATTCATTGCTGAACGGACTGCCACATGAAGACAACGCGCTTATTGCATCGACGATATGCAGTTACATTGGCAAGCCTTTGGCAGGAGCAAACGACACCGATGCCGAGAGAGAGATTCTGTCACTTGCAAAGGAACACAGAATAAAATCGTGCAGACAGCAGCTGTTACGCGTGCTTATATCAACAGCCAACGACAGCATTGTATGCAAAGAGCTGTACGATATGTGGCAAGAGGCTTCACACCCTTTGCTCAGCGAGAGCGATTATATGAACCTTGCATACGAACTTGCCATACGCAACCCCGAGAAGCAGAAGGAGATTATCGCAACACAGCGTAACAGAATAAAGAACCCCGACAGAGTACGTCAGTTCGATTTCATATCGCGTGCCACAACACCCGACACCGTTGAACAGCAAGAGCTGTTCCGTTCACTATTAGAAGCGGAGAACCGCCGCATAGAGCCCTGGGCTTTGAGGACATTGAGCTATCTGTGCCACCCTGCACGAGAGAAGCTGGCTGTAGGATATATTCGGGAAGCACTTGACTCGTTGCAGTATATTCAACGGACAAGCGATATTTTCTTTCCACAGAACTGGACACGTACCCTATTGAGAGAACGGCATAGCAAAGAGGCGTTGCAGGCTGTGGATGAATTCCTGAAGGAGAACGAAAATTTTCCCGAACTGCTAAAAAGCAAGATTCTACAGGCTATGTGGAATTTGCAAAGGGTGAATAGATAAGGATGTAGTGTAGAGTGTAGAGATTAGAGTTCAAAGGGCGGGGTCTGCCCGCCCAAAAACGATTAACGAATTTGCTTGCAAATCGACAGCACGAGCAGCAGTTAGTCGCAGGAAGCACGGTGTTAGTCGTGCCCTGCGGGATGCGATAAGGCGAGTGTTGTCAACAACGATTAACGATTAACGTTTAACGAGGAGCGGCGGGGTGCGGACCATGTCATCTCGACCGAATGGGAGAGATCTCTCGTCGCTGGTGCTCCATCGAGATGACAAAAT
>JAEIGA010010766.1_pt1 | contig 13879 bp, 11 predicted proteins | sample 9270691 | NCBI WGS metagenome assembly JAEIGA01 (sample SAMN17057246, study PRJNA624740) | gut metagenome | biome: biome; isolation source: fecal sample | host: Bos grunniens | place: China: Xizang | collected 2019 | reverse complement strand
GGGAATCGAACCCATGTTACCGCCGTGAAAGGGCGGTGTCTTAACCGCTTGACCAACGGGCCTGGTAGCGGCGACCTGATTCGAACAGGTGACATACCGGGTATGAACCGGGTACTCTACCAGCTGAGTTACGCCGCCATATATTTATGCCGCCCGGCAAAGCCGGAAATCAGCTTTGTTATTATATCCAAGACACCCTGTTTTGTCAAGAGAATTCTTCGCTTTTTTCCGTATTTTTTTGAAGGAACTGCAGACAATGGAATTATTAGTAACAGATGAGGTGATTTTTATGGCATTTTTGAAGAAATCTGCATTGTTCACTGTGGGAGGATTGGGATATGTAGGTCTGGAGCTTGTATGGCGTGGGTATAGTCACGGCAGTATGTTTTTAGCCGGGGGCAGCTGCTTTTTGCTCCTTGGTAAGCTTGATCGGGCATTGAGAAGAAAGAATATTTTACTCCGTGGGATTGCCGGGGCAGGGGTGGTAACGGCCGTGGAATTGACAGCAGGGATCCTTGCCAATCGGCGCTACACGGTATGGGATTACCGGGATATGCCCCTGAATTTCCGTGGGCAGATCTGCCTGCCCTTTGCCCTGGCGTGGATCCCTGTCAGTTTAAGCGGAATGTATTTGTACCGTAAACTGAACTAGCAGTTGTATTTACCTTGCAGGTGTGGTATGATAAGAAAAATCACTGCAAGGAAGTACGGTTATGAAAGACATTGGCTATGTGCTCAAGCGCCTGACGGATATGAACTATGGCGCGCTGTTTAAGAAGCTGGATTCCCTCCATCAAAAGACGGGTCGCAGCAAAGCATTTTTGCTTTGGGATATGCTGAATTGTGCCGTGAAATACGGTGCAGGGTATATGGATTATGACCTGTTTGAGATGTATGATCTCACCCCGGCACAGCGGGATACCTATATCACCCGTGGGCGGAACAATAATCTGATCAAGAAGTACAACGACTTAAGCTACGCTCATTATTTTGACAATAAATCAGAATTTTATTCTAAATTTGCAGAATTTATCTGCCGGGATTGGATTCGACTGGATGCAGATAAGGAGCAGGTTCTGGAATTTATCCGCAGCCGCCAGGTGCTCATTGCCAAGCCGGTGGAGGGTGCTTGCGGTAAGGGCGTGGAGAAGATCGTGACCGCGGAGTATCCCGATGCAGAAAGCATTTATGAAAAGCTTTGCGTCATTGGTCAGCCGTTCTTATTGGAGGATGTGATCACACAGCATCCCCAGGTCAGTACCGTGTATCCTGAAGCCATTAACACCCTTCGGGCGGTTACCGTGTGCTATGAAGGAAAGGCAAAGGTCGCCTGCACTTATTTCCGCATTGGCAACAACGGTCGACATGTGGACAATTTCAACTCCGGCGGTATGGTGGCGCCTGTGGACGAGCTTACCGGCATCGTAAAGGACAAGGCCATTGACAAGGATAAAAATCTCTATGCGGTGCATCCGTACACCGGAACAGCCATTGAGGGCTTCCAATTCCCGGATTGGGAGAAAGCGATGGATATGGTGCGTAAGGCTGCCAAGGTAGTACCTCAAATGGGTTATTTAGGCTGGGATGTGGCGTTTACCCCTGACGGACCTTGCTTGGTGGAGGGCAATAACTTCCCCGGCCACGATATTTACCAGCTGCCGGAGCATACCCCGGACAAGCAGGGAATGTATCATAAGTTTTTATTTTAATCAAAAGAGCGTATCGCCTGGGCGATACGCTCTTACTTTATGCGGTGCAGACCGTCGAGGACGCCGGTCCCTACAAGATGAATTATTTTAATTTCTCTTTGTTGTACTGCAGGTTATAAAGTCCGTAGTAGCGGCCTTTTAATTTCAGCAGCTCCTGGTGGTTGCCCTGTTCCAAAATCTTGCCGTGGGAAAGAAGAATGATGTTGTCGGCGTGCTGAATGGTACTCAAGCGGTGAGCAACTATGAGCATTGTGCCGATATTTTTCATTTTCTCCAAAGAGTCCTGAATCAGAACTTCCGTTTCGGTGTCAATGTTGGCGGTGGCTTCATCCAGGATGATAACGCTGGGCTTATGCACCAAGGTGCGGGCAAAGCTTAGAAGCTGCCGCTGACCGGCAGAGAAGTTATTGCCCCGCTCCCGTACCACTTCGTCAAGACCGTTTTCCAGCTTGTCGATGAAGGTGTGGGCGTTGACATAGCGGCAGGCTTCCTTGACCTCTTCTTCGGAGATATCATCTGCCCGGAGAAGAATGTTGCTGCCGATGGTGCCGGAGAACAGGAATACATCCTGAAGCATTTGACCGAAATGACGGCGCAGGGAGGAAATTTTGATTTTCCGGATGTCGATGCCGTCGATCAGGATCTGACCTTTTTGAATATCGTAGTTCCGGCAAATGAGGGAGAGGATCGTGGTTTTTCCGGAGCCGGTGGAGCCAACAAAGGCCACGGTCTGCCCCGGCTGGATCTTAAAGGAAACGCCTTGCAGCACCCAAACATCCGGCTCATAAGCAAACCATACATCCTTGAATTCAATTTCGCCCTTTACGGTTTCCAGCTCAATGGCATCCGGCTCGTCCACAACATCCAGAGGGATGTCCATAATGGAGAAGATCTTTTCTGCCGAAGCAAAGGAGCGCTGCAGCTGGTCAAATTGCTCTGCCAGCGCCTGAACAGGCTGGAAGAACCGGGAGATATACATATAGAAGGAGACCAGGATGCTGGCAGTAATGGTCTGCCCCAGGAAGGTGGTATTCTGAATGTATCCGCGGCTGCCGATGTAGAACAAAAACAGTACGGAGCTGATGTTCAACAGATACACCATAGGGCGGAAAATGCCAAAGACGAACATTCTGCCAAACTTGGCCTTTTGCAGCTTTTTGCTCCGGACAAGGAAATCGTCCATTTTCTGCTGCTCCCGGTTAAAAATCTGGGTGATTTTCATACCGGAGAGGTTTTCTGACAGATAGGTATTGATGTCCGTGGTGGCATCGCTGACATTACGGTGAGCCTTCCGGGAGAAACGCCGGAAGATCACAGTGAACAGCACTACAAAGGGTACAAAACACAGCACCATTAAAGTCAGGGCGTAGTTCAGCAGCAGCATTGCGCCGGTGACACCAATGATGACAAAAATGTTCTTTGCCAGGGTGACAAGCACATTGGTAAACAGGTAGCTGATGGCAGCAGTGTCATTGGAAACACGGGTAACAAGCTTGCCTACGGGAATGTGGTTAAGCTGATCGTGGGAAAGGCTTTCAATGTGGGTAAATACATCCATACGCAGGCTGGATACGATCTTCTGTCCTGTCTTTTGCATCAGCACTGCCTGCCAATAGGTGCAGAGCATACTGACGATCAGGATACTTGCGTAGATACCCACAGCGGTGAACAGGGGCGTCAGGGCAAAATCTCCTGCTACCAGCTCTTCAATATAGCCTACGATCAAAGGAGAGATCAGGTCATAGGCAATGGACACGATCATAAAAATGATAGCAAGGACAAATCTGCCCCAATAGGGCTTTGCGTAGGCGAACAGTCTGCGGATGATCACAGAGTCTGCCATATGCCGGTCATAAACCAGCAGGGATTTTTTCTGCTGCATGACAAAGTAGGCGACTACAAAAATCAGAGTAAAAATACCGATGATGCCGCCGGTGATCAAAAGAGGAAGATACTCATACATTGCCCTTTCCCTCCTCTTCTTCCAGTTTTTGCAGGTCTACCATTTTTTTGTATTCCGGATTGGTGTCGTAAAGCGCCTGATGAGTACCTTCGGCAGCTACAGTGTTGCCGTCAATAAACAGGATCTTGTCCATTTGAGAAATGGTGGAGATCCGGTGGGCAATGAAAATGGTGGTCTTGCCCTGGCGCTGACGGTAAAGATTATCCAAAATGGTTTCCTCGGTTTTGGTATCCACCGCAGAAACAGAGTCGTCCAAAATCAGAATGGGAGCATTCTTCATCAGGGCGCGGGCAATGGAAATGCGCTGCTTCTGTCCGCCGGATACGGTAACACCCCGTTCGCCCAGCACAGTATCATATGTATTGGGGAACTGAAGGACATTCTCGTGAATGTCAGAAAGAATGGCCGCATTTTCCACAGATTCGCTTGTGGGCGCGTCTACACCAAAGGCGATATTGTTGCTGATGGTGTCAGAGAACAGGAAATTATCCTGAGGTACATAGCCGCAGGCGGCCCGGACACTGGCGATGGAAACCTGGTTCACATCCTCGCCGTCGATGAACAATGTGCCATCAGGCACATTGTAAACACGCAGAAGCAGGTCCACCAAAGTGGTCTTACCTGCGCCGGTTTTACCCACAATGCCTACGCGCTGACCGGCATCAATGGTAAAGCTGACATTTTGCAGTACATCCTGCTCTCCGTCGGGATACCGGAAGGTCAAGTTCCGGAAGGCAATATTGCCCTTTACATCGGACAGCGCCTTGACACCGGGGGCATCCACAACATCCGGCTCAGCATCCAAAAGCTCGCTGATACGGTTTAAGGAAGCTTTGCCCCGGCTGGTCATATCGATAAGCTCGGAAACAGCCATAACCGGCCATACGATGGTGGTGAAATAGCCCATAAATTCTACAAGCTGACCGGCATTGAACCGATCACAGTACACAAGGTAGCCGCCGTAGCCTAAGATGATACAGGCAACACTTTCTACGAACAGAGTGACCAGAATACGCAGCAGCACAGAAGATTGGGTGTGGCTGACATTGGCCTCCTCATTTTCTTCGTTCAGCTTTTTGAATGCCATCAGCTCCTTGGCTTCTTTTACGAAGGCCTTGATGACGGCAATGCCGGAAAAGCTTTCCTGGGCAAAGTCAGAAAGCTTGGAAAATGCCTCCTGACGAATATCCCATTTTCTGGTCATATGCTTGCCCACCACGGTGGCGGCAGCCATTAAAAAGCCCATAGGGATCAGGGAAAGAATCGTGAGCATCGGGTCCATATTCCACATTTTTGCAATGGCCAGCACACCCAGCAGCAATGCATCAAAGAGCATCATAATGCCCCAGCCGAAGCACTCCTGCACGGTGTCTAAGTCATTGGTAAACAGGCTCATCAGGTTGCCCACTTTATTTACCTGGTAGTATTGGTGGCTCAGGGTTTTTGCCCGGCGGAACATACGGTTACGCAGGTCGGTTTCCACCCGGATGGCAGCGCCGAAGAAGCAGATTCGCCACAGGAAACGACCCACCACCATTGCCGCAATAATGGCAATCATCGGGAAGCAGATCTTAGTGAGCAAAAAGTCCATATTAAAGGCAGTTTCCACACCTTGATACAGCACTGTGCCGTCGTTCATTCCGTTGACGATCATTTGGTATAAGTTGGGAATGATCAGCTGCAGATAGTCCACCGCAATCAGGGTCAAAAGACCCAGCAGCAGCACCGGTGCAAAGCGCAGGTAATATCTGCGTATGTGTTTTCCGAAAATCATACTATACTCTCTTTTCTCTCAATTAAAGATTTTCCATTTAATATTGCCTCTACAAGGCGGTCGCCGGAGTAGCGAAGCTTCAGCAGAAAGAATGGGGCATCTTGCCACATCAGCTCTAAAAAGATTTTGTCTCCTTCCCACTTGGGCAGGTTGTCAAGAAAATCCCGGCTGACCCACTGCAAATCGCCTTCGTCGCAGTCTTTCAAAGTGCCGGAAAAATCGTCAGATGAAAACAGGTACATAAATTCACCCTCAAATTCTCCGTCGGTCAGGAAGGTGATGATACCGTGGCATTTCCAAGTGTTTAAGGTCAAGCCGGTTTCTTCGTATACTTCCCGTAAAAGGCACTCATCCGGACTTTCGTTTGCTTCAAACTTGCCACCGATGCCGATCCATTTGTCTTTATTCAGGTCGTTTTCTTTTTTTGTGCGGTGGAGCATCAGCACCTGATCTCCACGGGTAATATAGCACAGGGTGGTATTGATCATAATGTCCCTCAACTGATTAAATGAATTGCGTGGTGCAGATTTTCTGCTTTAATGTAGTCGCTGCCGTCAGCCTGCTCTCCATCCAGTGTCCAGGACATATCTGCCCGGGGATAAATTTCGATGCAGCTGGCGCTTTGGAAGGTGATCATTTTGCAGTTATACTGCTGTTTTTGCACAGATTGAATACACTCGGCAATTTCCCCTAAGTCCTTGGGCGCCCGAACGAGAAGCACCTCAAATTTGCCATCTTGCATATCCACCTGTTTGGGATCTAAATTCACAACGCCCCCAAGGCTGGTGGAATTGCAAATCGCACCGAAGAGGAATTTGCCTTCAATGGCTTTGCCGTCCAAAACAAGCTTTACCTCCTCGGTATGCAGCTGGGAAAGCTCCTGGATGCCGCTTAAAAGATAGGCGGTGTGACCCAGCGCATTTTTGATGCTTTGGGGTGTGGTATAACTGGTACGGGTGAACACACCGAAGGATGCCACATAGGAGAAAAACCGCTGATTGAACTTGCCGATGTCGTAAGGCTTGGCTGTGCCGTTTACGATCTGCTTTGCGCTTTGAAGCACATTATGGGGAAGTCCCAGACTGCCGGCAAAATCATTGGTTGAGCCTGCCGGAATGTAGCCCAAAGGGATATGCACATCGGCACAAAGCAATCCGCTGACGGTTTCGTTAAATGTGCCGTCACCGCCGCAGCAGACCACAAGATCAAAGTCTTTTGCCCGCTGGCTGACAACGGTCTGGGCATCACCGCGGCTTTGGGTCACATAGGCTGTAACATCAAAATCGCCACGGTTCAATATCTCTATAATCTCCGTCATATGACGGTTGGCACGGCGTTTGCCGGCACAGGGATTGATAACCAGCAAGAGTTTTTTCATTGGTATCACCTTTTCAAGAGATGCATTTATTATAGTACCATATATAGTAAATCGCAAGCACTTTTTTGCCGGCTGGGCATAGTATGGCAGGAGGCGATTTTATGGCGATTGTCAATACCCGTATTCCCATTACCGCGGCAAGCTGCGACCGGATGATCCTTGCGCTGGTGGAGCAATATCCCTTTTGCAGAACAGAATTACTGACCCGTACAGTGTTTCAAAGACCGGTGCGGACACTGGTGATCGGCAGGGGAAAAAGAAAGGTGTTTTACTCTGCATCCCACCACGCAAATGAGTGGATCACCACACTGGTGCTATTAAAATTTGCAGAGGATTTTGCCGGTGCGATCGCAGACGGTGGCAGAATTTTTGATATGGATGCCAATGAGCTGGCAAATCAGGTCACGATTTATATGGTGCCAATGGTGGATCCTGACGGGGTGGACCTGGTGACCGGCGCCATAGAGCCGGAGAGTATTCAATATGATCTGGCGCGGCAAATTGCAGCCGCATTCCCGGGAATTCCCTTCCCCAATGGCTGGAAAGCCAATTTGCTGGGAGTGGATCTGAATCTGAACTATCCTGCCGGTTGGGAGGAGGCAATGATGATCAAATTCCGGCAAGGCTATATCCAACCGGCGCCCCGGGATTATGTGGGTCGCGCCCCCTTGAATCAGGTGGAAACCAGAGCCATTGCCGGGTATACCCGGGCGCTGAATCCGGCGCTTGTCCTTGCTTACCATTCCCAGGGGGAGGAAATTTATTGGCGATTTTCAGACTATGAAGTGCCGGGAGCGGAGGAACTGGGCAAGGAGCTTGCCCGGGTCAGTGGCTATACCCTTTCAGTAACGCCCTATGCCTCCGGTTTTGCCGGGTATAAGGATTGGTTTATTCAGGAATACCGCAGACCGGGCTATACCATAGAGGTGGGCAGGGGAGAAAATCCACTGCCACTGGAGCAGTTTGACGAGATTTACAAAGACAATTTAGGCATCCTGGTAACCGCCGCAAGAGGCGGCAATTCATTAAATGCCTGATATCGGCAAAATGACAGCCCCCTCATCAGAGGGGGCTTTGGTGTATACATTTATTCGGTGCGCAGGGCGACCACGGGGTCTTTCTTGGCGGCACTGCGTGCAGGAATTACACCGGCAAGCAGCGTCAGCACCATACTGATTGCCACCAGAATGATAGCGGCAGGCAGGGGCAGGATGGCATCCAGGGTCTCAATGCCGGTGGCATAGTTGATAATGGCATTGATGGGGATGCACAGAAGGTAAGTGACTACCACGCCCAAAAGTCCGGATGCAAAGCCAATCATAACGGTTTCGGCGGTGAACATACCGGAAACATTCCGTTTGCTTGCACCGATGGCACGCAAAATACCGATTTCCTTGGTGCGCTCCTGCACGGAGATCAGGGTAATGACACCGATCATAATGGAGGATACCACTAAAGAAATGGATACGAAGGCGATGAGCACATAGGTGATGGCGTTGATAATGGAGGTAACGGAGGAAAGCATAATGCCGATAATGTCAGTATACTTGATCTTCTCCAACTCGTCTTTACCCTCATTATATTGAGCAATAAAGGCTTCTACCTTATCTTTATTTTCGAAGGAGGAGGCAAAAATATTGACAGTGGCGGGTTTATCCAAATCCACATAGCCCAGCTTCAGCAGGTTTTCCTCCAGAGAGGGTTCGGAGAACTCCATAATTTCATCGTAGTAAACAGCGCACTGTGCGTCGGTCAGTTGGGGAAGCTCGGCGGCAAGACCTGCCAGCAGTTGAGCAGGCGGCATCATCGCCATTTGCTGTATCACACCCTGTGCGTACTGCATTTTGACCTGCTGGGCAATGATCTGGGAGAACATTTCTGTGATTTCTTCGTCGGTCATATTGGTGACATAGGCGGCAATGTCATCCTTGCTTGCGCCGGTTTGGGCGGTCAGAGCATCGATCAAAGTGGTTTCCATAGTTTCCCGGGTCATAGATGCCAGGGTCTGGGAAACCGTTTGCTCCAGATATTCCGGAGCAGGAATGCTCTTCATTTTGATGTAGAACATTGCTTTTTCGTTGTCGCCAAGGTCATTCAAATGGTTGCGGAAGCTGGTTGCTTTTTCTGCATCCGACAGAGTACCGGTATTTTCCTGGAAGGGCAGACCGGTAGTAATATCGATCGTGGGATTATCCCGTTGCGCGGTGATGGCATCCGATTGCTGGGATTGGGTGATCACATATTCCGTCAACTTGGAGGTGTAGGCAATACCGCCCTTGAGCATTGTGGAGGCTGCGTCGGGATTGGGTCGGATAATGCCGGTGACCTTCAGCTTCAGGGCATTATCATATAAATACCGCAGACCCGCATCTGTTTCCCGGAGATCCCGGTACAGTCCGGAAGCTTCGTCATAGGTGTAGCAACTGGAATTCAGAATGACGCGGAATTCTGTATTGCAGATTTCCTCGTAGCTCCAATGCTTGGCGTTGCCTTGGATCTCGGTGCCATTCATAGCCGCAGACATCATACTGTCAATTTCTGCGTAGGGCAAAAGACCCAGGGCATACAGACTCATATCGTCTAGCTCGTTGTTCTGATCCAGCACCAGAATGATCTCATCGTAGCTGTTAGGCCAGGAGCCGTAAATCAGGTCATATTGCTTTTGCAGTACCGGGCTGATGGGTGCGCCATCCTTGCCGGAAAGCATTTCCTGCCACAGACGCATCATATTCTGACTCATGGACATACTGGAACTCATCATAGAGCCAACAATGCCGCTGCCCTGATCGGGGTTCAGGAGGCTTGACATATCCATACCCATATATTTGCCGATCAGCTCGCTCATCAGCTTGGATGCATCGGAAGCAATGATAGAGCCGTCTACATTTTCTGTGTAGACCAGAAGGGGCAGATCATAACCGTACTGCACACCGCTGACGGAGTCATACAGCTCGTTGCCTTCCTGCATCTGGCTTTCCAGATATGTTTTGAAGGAGGCAAGGTCGTTTTCCTGCATATCCAGGCTGTTCAGGGCATTCATCATATCGTAGGCGGCGGATTTTTGGTAAACCGCATCCAGCTCGTGACCCTCGCTTGCCTGGGCGGCTTCAATAAAGGCAGACATCAGGCTGGACATATCCATTGTGGAATCTTCAATGGTAATGGGATAGGAGGACAGAGCTTCCTCTTGCACCGCATTGATATAGGCGGTCATACCCTGGGAAATGGCAAGGATCAGAGCAATGCCAATAATGCCGATAGAGCCGGCAAAGGAGGTCAGGGCAGTGCGTCCCTTTTTACTGAACAGATTTTTGAAGGACAGCATAAAAGAGGTGGCAATAGACATAGAAGGCTTTTTGACCTTGGTCAAAGAGGGGACAGGTCTTTCCTCTACCTCTGTTACCGGCATAGAGTCATTCACCAGCTTGCCGTCCAGCATCCGGATGATCCGGGTGGAGTAGGTTTCTGCCAGCTCCGGGTTATGGGTGACCATAATGATCAGCCGATCTGCAGAAATGCGTTTAAGGATATCCATAACCTGCACACTGGTTTCCGTGTCCAGAGCGCCGGTGGGCTCATCAGCCAGGATGATATCCGGGTCGTTGACCAATGCTCTTGCAATGGCAACGCGCTGCATTTGTCCGCCGGAAAGAGCGTTGGGCTTTTTGTTCAGCTGATCGCCCAGGCCCACATCCTCCAGTGCCTGAATGGCTTTTTGCCGCCGTACCCGACGGGAAACACCGGAAAGGGTGAGGGCGAGTTCCACATTTTGCAGCACAGTTTGGTGGGGGATCAGGTTGTAGCTTTGGAACACAAAGCCGACAGAATGGTTCCGGTAGGTGTCCCAATCCCGATCCTTATAGGATTTCGTGGATCTTCCGTTAATGATCAGATCGCCGCTGGTATAGTGATCCAATCCACCGATAATATTCAGCAGAGTGGTTTTACCGCAGCCGGAAGGTCCTAAAATAGAAACAAACTCACTTTTCCGAAAGCGCAGGTCGATACCCCGCAGTGCGTGGACAACACCGTCACCGGCAGGATAGTCTTTTATGATTCCGTTTAGTTCCAGCATAATTTGCCGTCCTTTCATTGCTTGTATCATTACTGATTATAACCATATCACATTTTTATTTCCAGAAAATGAATAGTATATAAATTTTTCTCAGAAAGTGGGTATCTGCCGGTAAAAATGTCAGCAAACCTTTACATATTTTATAGTATAGAAGACAAGGGGCGATTTTGCAAGAGTTGTGTACCGAAAATTATAAATGAGCCGCTTGGTGCATTGACCGGCTTGATCTGCTGTGTTATAATAATTCATATTTTGAAGGGACTTTGGCACTATGGAATGTAGCATTTCAGGATATAAGCTCCGGAAAATAGAACCGGATGACAATGCTTCCGTCGCCAGGCTTATCAGGGAGAATCTGAAAAGCCACGGGTTATATTCGCATACGGCGACCTGATGAGGTCGGTCACAGCACAATGGATCATTTTTATTACAAGGAGTTGTAATTTATGCTTCGGTTTAAGGTTTTAGGCTCTTGCTCCGGTACGGAGCCTATGGAAAATTTGCATCATACCTCTATTGCCCTGACGGCAAATGACCGGGTTTATTTCTTTGACGCAGGAGAAAATTGCTCCCACACCGCTTACACCCAGGGGATCGATTTGACGACTACCCGGGCGGTGTTTATATCCCATCCCCATTATGACCATATCGGCGGTTTGATGGGACTGATGTGGACTGCCAATAAGCTGTGTTGGCGGAAGCACACCTGTCTTGCAGATGGCGTTATTAAGCTGTTTGCACCTGCGCCGGAGCTGGGAGAAGGTTTTTATAATATTCTTAAAAACTTTGAGAACATCAATCCTGGGTTCGGGATTTCTGTGGACACGCCAAATCTGGGTACCTTTTATAAGGATGAAAACATTTCTGTCACGGCCTTTGAAACCCACCATATGAAGCCGGCAGAGGACGGCAGTATCCGGTCTTTCTCCTACCGTATTACAGATGGAGAGAAGACGGCGGTGTTTTCCGGCGATATTCTGGATATGGCAGATTTGGCAGCAGTGGTGGAACAGGGCTGTGATGTGCTGTTTTGCGAAACCGGTCACCACACTGTGCAGGCAGTATGTGATTTTGCAGAAAATCACAATGTAAAGCGTCTGGTGTTCGTTCACCACGGCAGAGAAATTTTGGAAAACCGGGAAAGCGCAAATGAGGCGATTGCCCATTGCAGCATCCCTGTGGACGTTGCCTTTGACGGAATGGAAGTGGAACTATAATGTTCAAAGCCGTGAGCAGTTGCTCACGGCTTTTTGATATCAGGATGCAGCTTTGCTCTTTCCGGTCAAGTAGTCGATTTCCACACCGGGTTGATTGTTATAGGCATAAACGCAAAATAAAATACCTTCTCCGTTATCCTCCACGCTTTTGGCTTCCATAAGGACACCCCGGGCTACCAGCTCGTCACCCTGGAATACAGGGGTGACGCGGTAAAGCACATGGTTGCCGGTTTCTTTAATGTAGTCAGCTACCATATTTTCAAAGGGCAGCATACCTTCCATATTCAGATATCGTGTGCCGGTAATGAGATTGCCTTTGTTGGCATTTTCACCGGTGAGCTGAAAGCCGATGAGGTGGCAGCGGTTATACAGATATTTGCCATCCACGAAGTCGTATTTTACCGTCTGCCAGCCGCTGGGCTTAACTTGACCGATGCTGCCCCGGTCCTCGGTGGGCATCAGCTCTTGTCCGATGCAGGACATTGCAACACCGCAACGCCCCAGTTTATCCAGTTTGTCGTAGACCTCATAGGCATCGGTGGTCATATCTTCTTCTGTAAAATAGGGAACATTGCCATTCACTGCCACATAGGCGGTGCCGTTAAAGGCAGGAATGCTGTCAGGGTCAACTTTAGGAGCGGTGGTGCGCTGTGACATCAGCACGGCCACGACGGCAATGAAAAGAACAATGGCAATGATGGGCAGTAATTGCTTGCGTTTACAGTTACAGCTGCGATTCATTTTTCATATACCTCCCGGGTGATTTTGTCGTGGGAAGAGCCGGAAAATTCCCGGCTTTCTTTTAAGTGAAATGCTTGCGGAATTTCAAGGCGCACATCGGCAGGATAAACCCGGTCAAAGCGATATACAATCAGCCGCTTTGTCTGACCTAAAGCAGGGGATAGGGGAAAATCCTCCAAAAACAGTACCCCGTTTTCAGCTTCCTGCCAAGCATCAATGACCCGGGCACCGGGAAACAGAGGGGATGAATAGGCGCTGACGAAAATTTGCGACGGGTCATATATAGTAAAAATATCTGCAATTACCTGGCTATCCCGGCTGCAGCGGCGGCGGTTAAACAGCATCTCGCCGTTTTTACCTGCCCATAGAATCAAGGTCATACCAATCCCTCCTTGTAGGATTAGTTTATCATATTGGTGACAACTGCGCAAGGGTGATTGTAGACAGGCGCAAATACCCCCCAGAGGGGAAGGGTAAAGGTGCGGTTGTAAAATTGCAATAAAAATCCCGTGTACCGAGGTACACGGGATTTTGAATTGGTTTCTTATTTTGCGCCAGCGATCTGTGCAGCAACTTCTTCAGCGAAGTTTTCTTCCTTCTTCTCGATGCCTTCACCCTTGATGTAGTGAATTGCATTGACGAAGGTAACCTTGCCGCCCAGCTTCTTGGCAGCGTCAGCAATGTAGCCAGCTACATCGCCAGTGAACAGGTCACCACGGACGAATTCCTGCTGCAGCAGGCAGATCTCCTTGAAGAATGCAGCCAGCTTACCGGCAGCGATCTTCTCCTTGATCTGAGCGGGCTTACCAGCCATCTTGGGATCGTTGTCCATCAGAGCAACCTGAACGGACATTTCGTGGTCAACATCAGCCTGGGGAACCAGGGACTTGTCCCAGTACTTTGCGCCCATAGCAGCGATCTGCATAGCAACATTCTTACCGATCTCGGTAACATCGATGTCGCCTTCCACAGCCAGGTTAACCAGAACACCGTGGGAGCCGCCTGCGTGAACATAAGCAACG
>JAEIGA010010765.1_pt1 | contig 13880 bp, 11 predicted proteins | sample 9270691 | NCBI WGS metagenome assembly JAEIGA01 (sample SAMN17057246, study PRJNA624740) | gut metagenome | biome: biome; isolation source: fecal sample | host: Bos grunniens | place: China: Xizang | collected 2019 | reverse complement strand
TCTTTGCATATTGCTTGTCATTTTATTTAAATTCGTTTTTGAAATACTTTGCAAATTTATAGAAAACTCTTTGTTTTTTGATTTTTTTTCAAAGAAAAAAAAGATTTTTGCTTTGAAATTTTTTGTCTAAAAGACGCATTTAATTTCTACTATTGTCCATGAGACTATGAGACTACAAGACAACAAGTCTACGAGTCTACAAAATAAGACAGCGAGACAAAGCCTTCAAATCTGTTAAATGCCGTTTAATGTGTTCGAATTTTAGGGAATAAATATCAGAAATCAAGGATTGGAACCGCAAAATAAGGCTTTTCAGAAATTATCACGCCGATGATAATCTTTTATCACGCCGATGATAATTTTTTCTCATGCCTATGATAATTTATTATCAGCACGATGATAATTTTTTATCAACAAGGAAAAATCATTTGAAAAAAGATTTTCAAACTCCGTTTACAAGCTTTCTACTCATCAAATCAAAGACTTATCAAGGTGGATATTCGTTTTATGGAATTGAATCTTCGTTTTATGGGATTGAATCTTTGGTTTAAGAGATTGATTCTTTGAATTAGAAAATTGAATCTTGATTTCAGCGAAATAAAACAAAGAATCAGAGAATTGTTTCTTCGTTTTATTTTGTCGGTATTTTGAGAGAAAAAAAATACACTTTATTGCGGTATGAATAAATTTTTGTTTGGTTTTTCTTGGCTTTTCATCTTTTATTGCTAAATTTGCATCGGCATTTCCAAAAGTCGGGCTTGGTTGAACGATTGCTGCAAATGCTTGTTCTAATTAGTTAATTCAATGGTCTGATCCAAAAGTTGAACTGATGGAAAAGAGGATAGGTACAATCAGTATTGTGATTCAAGAAAGAAGCGTGGCGGAAAGGGTGAACAAACTCATCTCCGACTATGGCGATTTCATATTGGCTCGACAGGGTTTGCCCTTTGCCGATAGGGGAATCTTTATCATAACGTTGATAATTGAAGCTCCGATGGATAAAATCAATGCTTTGACCGGTGCTCTCGGACGTTTGGAGAATACAGAGGTAAGATCAATTTTGTCGAAAATAAAAAACGCTTAATCATGAATATAGAAGAAAGAAACAAAAACTTTATCGATAGAGACAAACTCTATGGTTTGATAGAGGGAAAGAAGCCTTCGCAAACCGAGGTCGATGATATATTGAACAAGGCTTTGAAGTTGAAAGGCTTGGATTTGTATGATGTTGCTGCTTTGTTAAGGGTTGAAGATGGGCAACAAATACACCAAATAATGGAGTGTGCAAAGACGGTGAAGGAAGCTATTTACGGCAAACGCTTGGTGCTTTTCGCTCCAATCTACACCGGCAACGTGTGTATGAATAACTGTACGTATTGTTCGTTCCGAAAGGATAATCATCTGATTAAGCGTAAGATTCTTACTATGCAAGAGATTGCCGAAGAAACTTCTGCTTTATTGAAACAGGGACACAAGAGGGCGTTGTTGATTTGCGGAGAGAACAATAAGAATGGTACGGATTATATGGTCGAAGCGATAAGAACGACTTACGGAGTGAGGGAACGTGGCGGCAAAGACTACATCAGACGTATCAATGTTGAGCTTGCACCGATGGAAGTTGAGGATTTTGCTCGTTTGAAAGCTGAAAAGATTGGTACTTATGTTTGTTTCCAAGAGACGTATGACCAAGTGAAGTATAGCGATTTTCACCCTGCGGGAACTCCTAAGGCGGATTATTTATATAGATTGACGGTTATGGATCGTGCTATGGAGGGTGGTGTCGATGATGTGGGAATCGGTGCTTTGTTTGGATTGATTGACTATCGTTTTGAGGTGCTTGCGATGATTGAACACGCAAATCACTTGGAACGTTGCTTTGGTTGCGGACCTCATACTGTTTCTGTGCCGAGAATGGAACCTGCAATAGGAGCTCCGACTGCTGAAAACATTCCTATGCCTGTGAGTGATGAGGATTTCAAGAAGTTGGTTGCTATCATAAGAATCGCATTGCCTTACACCGGTATCATACTTTCGACTCGTGAAAGCGACGCTATGAGAAATGAATTGATAAAATACGGTGTCAGTCAAATATCTGCGGCAAGTAAAACGAACCCCGGTAGTTACGCTCACGAGGAAGAAGGAACGGGAACTCAGTTTTCGACAGGAGATCACAGGACTTTGGAAGAGGTGATTGCGTCTTTGGTCGATGCGGGTTACATTCCATCGTTCTGCACAGGCTGTTATCGTAAGCACAGAGTTGGAGGTGATTTCATGGATCTTGCAAAGCCGGGCTTGATTAAGCAGTTCTGTTTGCCTAATGCTATGTTTACGTTTAACGAATATTTGCAGGATTTTGCTTCGGAGCCACTTCGATTGAAGGGAAAGGAACTTATAAAATCTATGTTTGCCGAAGTAGGTAAGCCTGATTTGCTTCCAAAGATTGAGGATAACCTTTGCAAGATTGATAACGGCGAAAGAGATATTTACTTCTAAGATTTATTTGAACACCTTTTGATATTTGTATTATAAAACAAAAAACGGCGTATCTTCAAATCAAGATACGCCGTTTTGCTTTGTTTATGTGTTTTGTTCTTTGCTCGTATTATGCAACTATGTTGATGATTTTCTTCGGTACAAAGATGATTTTCTTCACTGCTTTGCCGTCCAAGAATTTTTGAACATCGCTATTCTTCAATACTTCTTGCTCTATCGTTTCCTTTGTTGCATCAAGAGGAAAATCAATCATTGTTCTGGTCTTTCCGTTGATTGAAACAGGGTATTTGAAACTGCTTTCTACCAATACGCTTGGGTCGAAGACAGGGAATTTTGCAAAGCTGATGCTTTCTTTGTGGCCGAGTTGCTCCCATATTTCTTCGCAAACGTGTGGTGCAAATGGTGAAAGAAGTATCGTAAGCGGTTCGATGATTTCTCGTTTGTTGCACTTCATTGCTCCAAGTTCGTTTACGCATATCATAAAGGTTGATACGGCTGTGTTGAGTGAGAATCGCTCGATGTCTTCTTGTACTTTTTTAATTGTCTTGTGAAGAGTTTTGAGTTCTTCTTTTGAAGCTGCTTCTTCGCTTATGTTGAGTTGGTCTTCTGTGTGGCTGAGTAACCAGAATTTTCTAACAAATCGGCTTACTCCCTCAATGCCTTTGGTGTCCCAAGGCTTAGATTGTTCAATCGGACCAAGGAACATTTCGTACAATCTCAATGTATCGGCTCCGTATTTCTCAACTAAGTCATCAGGGTTCTGCACATTGTAAAGACTTTTGCTCATTTTCTCTACTTCGCTTCCGCAGATGTATTTACCATCTTCAAGTTCAAATTCTGCTGTTTCAAACTCTGCTCTCCATTTACGAAGTCCTTCGATGTCTAAAACGTCGTTATCAACAAGGCTTATATCGACATGAATCGGGTCGGTCTCGTATTGGTTTTTCAGATTCAAGGATACATATTTGTTTGTTCCTTTGATTCTATATACGAATTGGCTTTTGCCTTGAATCATTCCTTGATTGATGAGTTTCTTGTAAGGTTCGTCTTTGCATACAACGCCTATATCGAAAAGGAATTTGCAGATAAAGCGTGAGTAAAGCAAGTGTCCCGTTGCGTGTTCGCTACCACCGACATACAAATCGACATTTTCCCAATATTCGTTGGCTGCTTTTGAAACAAATTCTTCGTTATTCTTTGGGTCCATGTAACGAATAGAGTAGGCATTTGAGCCTGCAAAGCCCGGCATCGTATTGTAGTCGTAACGATATCCGTCTTTGTTGTTCCAATTCTTTGCTCTTGCAAGTGGAGCATCGCCGTTTTCTGTTGGAAGATATTTATCTACTTCAGGCAAACGCAAAGGTAGTTCGCTCTCATCAATAGGATAAGGAATCTCGTCTTTGTAATAAACAGGGAAAGGCTCACCCCAATATCTTTGACGTGAGAAAATGGCATCTCTCAATCGGTAGTTGGTTGTGCCGAATCCTATTTTCTTGTCTTCTATATTTTGTATAGCGGCTTTTATTGCTTCGGTTACATCTAATCCGTTCAAGAAATCGGAGTTTATCAACTTACCTGCTTTGCTGTCTTTGCTTTCTTGCCAAGTGTCGGTGTTTGATTCCTCTTCTCCGTTTGGTACTACGACTTGAACGATTGGAAGATTGAATTTGCGAGCAAAGGCAAAGTCTCTGCTGTCATGAGCTGGTACTGCCATCACTGCACCGCTTCCATATCCTGCAAGCACATAATCCGATACCCAAATTGGGATTCTCTCTCCACTGAATGGATGAATGGCATAGCTTCCAGTGAATACACCGCTCACTTTCTTCACTTCGCTTTGGCGTTCTCTCTCACTACGATTCTTTGCCCAAGTAACATATTCTTCAACTTCTGCTTTGCGGTCAGCTGTTGTAAGGTTTGAAATCATTTCATGCTCAGGACAAAGTACCATAAAGGTAACTCCGAAGATAGTGTCGGCTCTTGTAGTGAATATTTCTAAGGCTTCGCCGTTTTCTGTTTTGAATTCAAGGCTTGCTCCTCGGCTTTTGCCTATCCAGTTTCTTTGAATCTCTTTGATAGAGTCTGTCCAATCCAAATCGTTTAGGCCTTCGAGTAATCGCTCTGCGTATGCTGTGATTCTCAAACTCCATTGACGCATTTTCTTTCTTTCAACCGGATAACCGCCTCTTACACTGACTCCGTTTACAACTTCGTCATTGGCAAGTACTGTGCCTAATTCGCTGCACCAATTAACCATTGAATCTGACAAATAAGCCAAACGGTAGTTCATTAACAAGTCGCTCTTTTTCTTATCGTCGTAATAGTTCCATGGTTCTGCGGTAAAGGTTTCGCAATCTGAGTGTGCTGCATTTATTGCGTTTTCTCCGCCGTTGCCTTGCTTTGAGAAGATTTCTTCAAGTTCTGAGATAGGGCGTGCTTTCTTGCAATCGTTGCAGTAGTAGCTGTTGAAAAGTTGCAGAAAGGTCCATTGTGTCCATTTATAGTAGCCTTCGTCGCATGTTCTTACCTCTCTGTCCCAGTCGTATGAAAGTCCGAGTATGTCAAGTTGTTGTCTGTATCTATTGATGTTTTGTTCTGTTGTGATAGCTGGGTGTTGCCCTGTTTGGATTGCGTATTGCTCTGCAGGTAAACCGTAAGAATCGTATCCCATTGGGTGAAGTACGTTGAAGCCTTGCAAGCGTTTGTATCTCGAAAAGATGTCTGAGGCAATGTATCCCAGTGGGTGTCCATCGTGAAGTCCTGCTCCTGATGGATAAGGGAACATATCTAATACGTAATATTTGGGCTTGGTTGTGTCTATTTCTACCTTAAAGGTTTTGTTATCTGCCCAGAATTTTTGCCACTTTGACTCCGTATCTCTGAAATTGTAATCCATAACTATGTTTTATTTTAATATCAATTCAACTATGTTTTCCACGTGATGTGTATGAGGGAACATATCGACAGGTCTTATTCTTCCGATTTCGTATTTTGTTGTCAATAGCATTAAGTCCCTTGCTTGTGTTGCAGGATTGCAGGATATGTAAACAATCTTGCGAGCCTGTGTTTCCAATATTTGATTTATAACGCTTTCTGCCATACCTGCTCGCGGTGGATCGGTGATTATGACGTCCGGTTTACCGTTTTCTTTAATGAAGTCTTCAGTTAGTATCTTTGCCATATCACCTGCGTAAAATGTTGTGTTGTTTATGTTGTTGAACTCTGAGTTCAAACGTGCGTCTTCCACAGCATCTTCAACGTATTCCACGCCTACAACTTTTTTAGCCATCGTTGCAACGTAGTTAGCTATCGTTCCACAGCCTGTGTATAGGTCATAAACGATGTCATCTTTGGTTATGCCTGCAAATTCTGCTGCTTGGTGATAAAGTCTTTCGGCTTGTGCGGAATTGGTTTGGTAAAAGGTTTTTGGTCTTATCTTGAATCGTAATTGACCTTTGCCATCAAAAGTTGTCATTACTTCTTCTATGTGGTCTTTTCCGCTGTATAGCATTATGTCTTGGTCGCCAAGGGTGTCGTTAAACTTCTCATTGACGCAATACATTAAAGATGTAATTTGTGGAAACTTGATTTTGATTTCTTCAAGCAAAGGAATAATTTCTTCACTCTGCATTGCAAAAACGACAACGACCATTAAATCACCTGTACTGCTTGTTCTGATTATTAGGTTTCGCATCAAGCCTTGGTGATTTCTTATGTCGTAGAATGAAAGTTGGCGATTGCGACAATATTCTCTTAAATGATTTCTTATCTCATTTGAAGGCGATTTTTGCAATCCGCAATATTCTATCTCCAATACTTTATCGAAGAAACCGGGTACGTGAAAGCCGAATGCACCTTGGTCTTCTACTGTTTTGTCATAGACTTCTTTCCAACTCTTTGTTGAAAAGGTATATTCTAATTTATTGCGATATTCTTTTTGTTTCTCTGATGGTAATATCGGAAGCATATTGGAACAATCCAAATGGGCGATTCTCTCCAAATTGTCTTTGACTTGTTTTTGTTTGTAAAAGACTTGGCTTTGGTAATCCATGGTTTGCCATTTGCAACCTCCACAACGTGTAAAGTGTTCGCACATTGGCTCTACTCTGAGTGAAGAATACTTGTGGAATTTTACGGCTTTGGCTTGAGCAAAGTTCTTTTTTTTGCGGTAAACCTCCAAATCAACAATATCTCCGGGTACAACAAATGGGACAAACACTACCATGTCGTCCACTTTTGCTATACAATTTCCTTCAGCAGCAGCTTCTAATATTTCAACTTGCTCGAACAATAATCTTGTTTTTGTTTTTTTTAACTTCATTTCCGTTGTTATAAAATTAAAAAAAGAAGCATTGGAAAATCTCAATGCTTCTCGCAAATATCTCTCGATTTTGTTCTCTTGATTCAAGAGCGGTAAACTATCTTTCGTCAGAAACGGTTAGTTTATGTCTGCCGTGAGCTCTACGAGCAGCTAAAACTCTTCTACCATTGGCTGTTGCCATTCTTGCTCTGAAACCGTGCTTGTTTACTCTTTTTCTGCGTGAAGGTTGATATGTTCTTTTCATCTTATGTTTATTTGTTTTTGAGGTGCAAAGGTACGACTTTTTTTTAGATAAGCAATATTCGGAGACATTTTTTTTTGATTTTATTCGATTTTTACCTTGTTTTATTCTCAGAGAATGAGTTTTTTTGTACTTTTGCAACTTGTATTGGTTGAGGGGATTGGAAATTTAATAAACTCAAATTAGATATTATACCATCGAAACGGCATGGATAGAAAATTAAATGATATATTGGAAACAGAAGAATCGGACGTTGATTTGATGAATCTTATAAACGTTGAAAGATTGATTGAGAAATACTCGTATTCTTCTGTGCTTTATGCTTATGCTGCAAAGTTTTCGATGATTCTGAATAATCAAAATAAGGATAAATACCTGCTTTCGGCTGCCGCATACGTTGCCGAGCGTTCTGCTTTGAAAAATTTCATTGAACAACCTTTGAAAGTGAGAAAAACGAATAAAGAAGTAGAAAAGCAAGTCGAAGAATCAATTAAACAAAGCGGTGTTAAGCAAGTTGAAGAGTCAAATATAATCGAAGAGATAAATAGTTATAGAGAACCGGATCTTTCGGAAAATCCGACAAGAGAGGAAGTTAGAAAGCGTTTTTTGAGGATAGAACCGCCTGAAACGCCTAATTCGGAGACAGAAACAGAGAGTGCAGAAATTGAAACGGTGATTAAGCGTTCTGCAACTTCTGATTTCAAAATTGTAACCGAAACAATGGCTCAAATTTATTTGAAACAAGGAAATAAAGACAAGGCTTTGCAAATTTATCGTCAACTTTTGGCTGATAATCCAAAAAAAAGTGTTTACTTTGCAGACCGAATCAGAGAGTTGGAACAAGAATAAATAACACAAAAAAATAGAATTAAAAATGTTTGTATTTGTAACAGTATTGATTATCGTGGTTGCCGTTTTGTTGGCAATAGTTGTATTGGTTCAAAATTCAAAAGGAGGTGGCTTGGCTGCTAATTTCGCATCGCAAAATCAGGTTATGGGTGTACGAAAGACTGCAGACTTCTTGGAAAAAGCTACTTGGACACTTGCAGCCGCAATGTTGGTTTTGTGTCTTGTTGCAACAGCGTTTTCACCTGGAAAAACAGAAATCGAAAACACTAATGGAACTCAATTGGACCCTAATGCAATAAAAACAACGGTTCCTGCACAAAAAGCACCTGCGATGCCTGCAGCTCAACCGGTGGAAACACCAAAGGCAAACTAAGATAGGTAACGATAGAGATTAAAAGGGAGCAAGTCGAAAGCGGCTTGCTCCCTTTTTTTCTTTGTTTTGTCCGAAATAACTCTTTGTTTTGTTAAATTGATTCTTTGTTTCGGCAAATTGTTTCTTGATTTCGCTAAATTCTTTCTTTGTTTTACTCGCTTATACCTTTGTATTGGTTGAACTAATTGCTGTTTTGGATGTCTAAAATGCATAAATGAGCAAGGTTTACTTTTTTTAATCAGGTTTTTTCTTGAAATGGATTGCCGATTCGTTGGAAAGTTGTATCTTTGAACTCGCAAAATATTTAATGAGATAATAATAAAAAAACATAAAAACATGACACAAAACAATGTATTGAAAGGTTTGAAACCTGAAGGCGTATTTAGATTTTTTGAAGAAATATTGGCAGTTCCAAGACCTTCGAAAAGAGAAGAGAAAATGACGGAATATTTGATGAATTGGGCAAAAGCAAGGTCTTTGGAGCATGAAAGAGATGAAATAGGTAATGTTATAATCCGCAAACAAGCTACTTCTGGAATGGAAAACAAGCCTTGGGTTTGTTTACAGTCGCATATAGATATGGTTTGTGAGAAAAACAGCGACAAGGTCTTCGATTTCGATAAAGATGCCATTGTTCCGGTTTTGCAAGGTGAGTGGTTGATGGCAGATGGTACTACTTTGGGAGCAGATGATGGTATTGGAGTTGCCACAGCTCTTGCAATATTGGATGCAAACGATATTGAACACGGACCAATCGAATGTTTATTCACAGTAGATGAAGAAACAGGATTATCAGGAGCAAGTGCTTTGAGTCCGGAGGCTTTGAAAAGTAGAATATTACTTAATTTGGATTCAGAGGATGAGGGAGAAATATTCATAGGCTGTGCAGGTGGTGTGGATACTTTGGCAAAGTTGCCGTTCGATAAAGAAGAAACTCCTGCCGGTGCTTATTTCAGAATATACGTTAAAGGATTGAAAGGCGGTCATTCGGGAGATGATATAAACAAAGGCTTAGGTTGTGCAAATAAATTATTGAACCGTATTTTGTGGGCGGCCGATAAGGAAATGGATATGAGATTGGCAACATTTGATGGTGGAAATCTTCGCAATGCAATAGCAAGAGAAGCATACGCAGATGTTGTTGTGATGGAGCAAGAGGCAGAAGACTTAAAGCAATTAGTGGCAAAATATTCTGATGAGTTGAAATACGAGTTCCGTTCAACAGAACCAACAATGCAAGTCGGCATAGAAGCAATACCAATGCCTGAATTCGTAGTTGATATGTTGAGTCAAGATAATCTACTCAATGTTTTGTATGCTTGTCCTCACGGAGTATTGTCGATGAGTCGTGAAATACCGGGATTTGTAGAAACTTCAACAAACTTAGCAAGCGTAAAAATGCAAGAAGGTTACTTTATGATAACAACATCACAGCGTTCAAGTCTTGAAAGTGCGAAAGATGCAGCTGCAAGCAGGGTTGAGAGTTGTTTCTTGTTAGCAGGTGCTGATGTGGAACATACAGACGGTTATCCGGGTTGGTCTCCTAATACTGACAGCTATGTATTGAAAGTTGCGGTTGAATCATATAAGAGATTATTTGGCAAAGAACCTGTTGTAAGAGCAATACATGCAGGTTTGGAATGTGGTTTGATAGGAGAAAAATATCAAGGTATGGATATGATTTCTTATGGTCCGACATTGAGAGGCGTACACTCTCCGGAAGAACGCTTAGAGATTGCGACCGTAGAGTTATTCTGGCGTCATACATTGGATATTTTGAAAAATATATAAGCATAACAAAAGATTGAGTTTAAGAATTAAAACGGTAAAACATTATGTATAAACTTCCAACCAAATATATAGTTATAGCAATTGTAGCAGTACTTGCCTTTGTTGGTATTGCAATGTTCGGAATGCCTATTTACCGAGTATGGTCTCAAGAAATGAGAGGTAAAGCTCAACTTGCAGAAGCTGAACAAAACAGAAGAATCAAGATTGAAGAAGCAAGGGCTAATTTGGAAGCAGAAAAGCTTAATGCAAAAGCAGAAATCGAAAGAGCAAAAGGAGCTGCCGAGGCAATAAAGATTGAAAATGGTACGCTTACTCAAACTTACATTCAATATCTTTGGGTAAGAAATCAAAACAATCTTAACGAGAAGACTGTAATTTATATACCAACCGAAGCAAACCTACCTATCTTGGAAGCTGGACGCAGAGGCGGTGGTTTGCCAACAGCTCAATAACAAAGTAATATAGTAAAAACAGATAAACAAATAAAGAAATGTTTGCAAAAGAAACTTACATCAAACGTCGTAAACAATTAATGAAAGATGTAAAACACGGCGTTATTTTAATGGTAGGAAACGGCGACAGTCCTTTTAACTATCCTGCTAATGTTTATTCATTCCGTCAAGACAGCACCTTCAGATATTTTTTCGCACATAACTTGCAAAACCTTGTGGGAGTTATTGACGTAGATAATCAAGAAGAGTATTTGTTCGGAGAAGATGTTGATATAGAAGATATAATATGGACAGGTCCTGTTCCAAGTATGAGAGAAAGAGCTTCGGAAATAGGTGTTGAGAATAGTGGAAATATAAATGACTTGCGTAAATTCTTAGATGCCGCTATTTTTGCAGGAAGAAAAGTTCACTTTGTCCCACCTTACAGAGCGGAAAACGTAAATTTCATTGCTGAACTTTTGCATGTGGATCGTAATTACGTGAAAGCGTATGTTTCTGTGGAGTTAATCAATGCTTGTGTAAAGCAACGTTCTATCAAGAGCGAAGAAGAGATTGTTGAAATCGAAAAAGCCATCGACACAGCTTACAATATGCACACCACAATGATGAAGATGGCAGCCAAAGAGGGAACATACGAATATGAAATAGCTGGAATGATGGAGGGAATGGCTTTAGCCGGCGGTGGTCCTGTATCTTTCCCAATTATTTTGACAACTCATGGCGAGATTTTGCACGGACATGATCATTCATTGCAAATAAAGAAAGGTCGTATGGTTGTTTCGGATGCAGGATGTGAAAATCCGGAAGGATACTGCTCTGATATAACACGTTCGGTTCCTGTTGGAGGAAAATTTTCGAGCAGACAAAAAGATATTTATGAAGCAGTGCTTTCTGCACAAACGCTTGTACCGAGTCTGATTGCACCTGGAGTAAAGTATTCCGAAATTCACATAGCCGCTGTTACACGTTTGGCAAGTGCTTTGAAAGAATTAGGACTGATGAAGGGGAATGTGCAAGATGCAGTTGCCGAAGGAGCGATGGGGATGTTTATGCCACACGGTTTAGGACACATGATGGGACTTGATGTTCACGATATGGAAAACTACGGCGAAAACTACGTAGGATACGATAAGAAAAACGTTCGTTCAACTCAATTCGGATTGGCATCGCTTCGCCTTGGTAGAGAATTGCAAGAAGGATTCGTTTTGACCAATGAGCCGGGCTGTTATTTTATTCCTGCATTGATAGACAAGTGGAGAGCGGAAAGAAAATGCAAAGACTTTATCAATTACGATGTTGTTGAGCAATACAAAGACTTTGGCGGCATAAGAATCGAAGATGACTTGCTTGTAACAAAAGATGGTTGCAGATTGCTTGGCAAATACATACCAAAGACGGTTGCGGAATTGGAAGAGATTATGTCTTAATAATGAAGAAATTTATCGGACTTTTATTACTGCTGAGCGTAAATATGGTTTACGCTCAGTTTGTTTGGCAGGATAGGGTTTATTCGCCACTTATCAAAACGGTTGCTTTGGAAAGCATTTATTCAAACTCGCTTTTGCCGATTATAAACGTGAATGAGAGTGAGGGTTTGTTGCTTAGTTTTGATGAACTATCGGAAGAAACACATCGTTTCGAATATACTTTTATTCATTGCAACAGCGATTGGACTGAAAGTTCGTTGGAGTATTCCGATTATGTGGATGGGTTCGAAACGACTTTGGTCGAGAACTTCGCAAACTCGTTTAACACCTTAAGACGCTACGTTCACTATGAGCAAACAATACCTAATTCGACTACTCGTTTGACTAAGAGTGGTAATTATGTGCTTAAAGTTTACAAAGAGGGCGAACCCGATCAGGTTATCTTTACAAAACGCTTTTATTGCATAGATAAAAAAGCTGAAATATCGGCTTTGGTTATGCAGGCTCGCGAACCATCGTTGCGAAACAATTCTCAGGAGGTTGATGTCAAGGTATTTTCGATTTCCGGTTTAAGTTTCGATAATCCGAGAGAAAGAATAAAATTGTCGGTTCAACAGAACGGTCGAACGGATAATCAAAGATTTTTGCCACTAAGCGAAGACAAAGGAGTGGAATTGGTGTTCAATTTCAGAAAAGAAAATATTTTCGATGGTGGAAACATATTTCGAACGTTTGATTTCACGTCTTTGCGTCAGAGATCCAACTTTGTCGAGAATATAGATTACATCGGAGGAGAAAATATTGTAAGATTGAGGATTGAGGAATTGAAAGCACGTTCGCCTTTTGTGTCTCAAAACGATTTGAGGGGAATGTATCACGTTAGAAACGAGTTTGATGAAAATGCTGCTTTGTGTAGTGATTATGCATGGGTGTATTTTTATCTTCCTATGCCTTTAAGCCTCGAAGGAAGTTATTATGTGATTGGAGATTTGACCGATTGGAGATTCTCCGAACAAAATAAGTTTGTTTTCGATAATACATTGAATCAGTACGTTTTGCGTTTGCTTTTGAAACAAGGCTATTACAATTATCAGATACTTTATTTGCCTTATGGTCATACGCAGGGTTCGTACAGAGAAGTCGAAGGAAATCATTCCGAAGCAAAGAATCGTTACAATTTATTCTTGTATTACAGAGAGCCGGGTAATGATTACGATTCTTTTATCGGCTATTCGACATCGGAGTATCAGTATTAGAAATATGTTTTTTGCATAAAAAATTAAGCAGGTAAAACTATAAATTCGTATATTTGCAATCAAAAGATTTAGAACTTGAAAAGAATAATTTGTTTCTTTGTTTCAGTAATTTGTTTCTTTGTTTCATTTTCTCAGAATCAAGCAACAATTTATGGGGTTGTCAAAGATAGCCTCGGAAATGGTTTATTTCCTGCTAATGTTGGTGTTATAAATCTATCAAAGCCTATAGGATGTACTACGGATGAGCAAGGACGATTTTTGTTGAACGTTCCTGCCGATAGAGAATTGAAATTGGTGGTTTCTTATGTTGGTTACGATTCGCAGGAGCATAGTCTGGTTTTGAAAAAAGGTGAAAAACGCAAGTTGGAGTTTGTGTTGAATTTTACTTCATCGGTACTTCCGACAGCACAAGTCAAAGGTGATTTCTCTCGAGAAGAGGGTCTGACGCGTATCAATTCACAATGGGCAAAGAATGTCGCAGGTCCGATCGGTGGAGTTGAAAGTTTGCTCAAATCTATTGAAGGAGTATCGTCCAATAATGAGCTTAGCACGCAGTATAACGTAAGAGGAGGAAATTTTGATGAGAATTTGGTTTATGTAAACGATATAGAAGTCTTCCGTCCTTTTCTTGTACGAAGTGCTCAACAAGAAGGATTGAGTTTTATCAATTCGGACAT
>JAEIGA010010764.1_pt1 | contig 13880 bp, 6 predicted proteins | sample 9270691 | NCBI WGS metagenome assembly JAEIGA01 (sample SAMN17057246, study PRJNA624740) | gut metagenome | biome: biome; isolation source: fecal sample | host: Bos grunniens | place: China: Xizang | collected 2019 | reverse complement strand
GCTGATTATCTTCTATCTTATGAGTAACTATTTTTGAATTCATAGTTCACCTCATTATTCAGAAGCTGATGTTTTAATAAAGTAGAATGTTCCAGGACTAATAGAACTAAGTGCATTATAATCTTCTACACTTCCCCACCAAAATTTATTATTTACATAGTTCATTGTTTGATCATTTATACGTTGAGCTTGACCAGCTGCGTACTCAGCCGTAACTGCACTGTTACCAGCCGCAGTAGCAGACTCAGCTGCTCTATTTTTAGACGCTTCTGCCGCAGCTACTTGTTGTTGTAACTGCTCACCACTTACTGGCGGAATCCATGTAAGACCCTCAGTACTGTCTTTAACTAACATATAACCTTGTTTAGCTTCATCATAGCCTTTAATAGTTAGTCCGCGCTCAGCAAGATAAATAATACTTTCAGTGTCAGCTAAGTCTTTATTTACCCAAGCTCGAAGAGTCTCGTCATAAAGTAAAATTTGATTACTAAGAGGATCTTGAATAATAAATTTAGGAGTATCTGCATAATATTCCAAATCAATATATGCAGTTTTACCGTCACCTAGTTTTAATTTACCAGTGTCAGTCTCATAAATAGGTTCACCATTTTTAGGTACACCTAATTTATTTTCAACTAACTTGTCTTCTAAGACTGCTTTTTTACCACGCTTAAACTGTATGTCTTTAATTTCAAGTTCAGTATTTAGCATTACATTAACCTCCAGTCAGCTTTATTAATCAAGTGTCCTATATAACAATCAATTAATTTAGCCAATAATTTTAAATCATTTAATCAATCTTATTTAAAAGCAATATATAATACTAAGACTAAATAATATATTTTATAAACTTATTATTAAAGCTTTATTATTATATTAGTCCTATATATTATACAATAATAAATAATTTATTTTATTTTTATTCTTCAGCTAAGAAATCTTCTAGAATTTCTCCGCCGTCAATAGATTTAATATTATACTCGATAATATCAGTGATTAGAGTAAATTTACCAGTGGTATCAGATTTTTCAGCACTTTTGTTGTATAAATAAAAATGACCATCATCTTTACACAAAGCAAAATAAACATCTGGTTGGTGTAAGTCATTAATCTCTAACATTTCTTTTTTAGACAAAACTAATCTGGTATCAATTGGAGCATTTACTTGATTTAAAAAAGTCTTTGTAATAAGTTGTGGCGCAACCTTTACTTTTACAGGAATAGTAATTAAAACGTCTGCTTCGGGGTCTATTACACCATTAATTATTAGAGTACCATTTACAAAAGGGGTTTTACTTGTCCAAGAAACAAGGGATGCATTCTCAACTTTTACTTGCGTTAGTACTGGTACAAAAATAAAATATACGCCATCGACAGTAAAATTTAAACTTACCTGCTCTCCAACGGCAAGTGCCGTTGGATTAGCAGGGTCTTGAATTATATATTTGTCAGCAGCTAACGGAGTTGTACCATTGACTGAATATTGAATTTTAATTAAACTCATAATTTAATCTCCTATTTTTTAGAAATTGTAATATAGTATTCATTAGTGTTTATAGTAACAACAGGGTCTTCTGCATAATAGATTGTATAACCGTTATTCATTTCTAATGCTTTAATTGCAGTTGCTGGGTAACTTCCTGCAGCATCTGTACTCCATGCAGTAACTTTGTAAGCAGAGTCTATTACAATAGCGGAGTAAGTTGTGGTGTCTGCCCCGGAATAACCGTATTCGTCATCTGCTGCAAGTTTATGACTAATCTTGTAAATATGTTGACCTACTAACTCATCTGTAGACTCAATTTCAATCATTTCCATGTTGTCTAAATAGTGTTGGATACGTTCTGTATAATTAGAATCATCCCAGTATTCTGGGTAGTCAAATATTTCTTCATTAGAAATAGGGCCTAAATAGTATTTAGCTGTAGTTGGCTCCTCTGGTTGCTCACCTGCAAATAACATACGATATAAAATTTGACCAATAGTCATGTCTTTTGAAATTGAAGTACCAGCAGTTAAGTGGCCTATTGTAATATCAGTTACAAAATCGATACCTATTGTACTATCTGCAGCAACGTTAATATTTTCAATAGCTTCAGTTACATAATCTTTTGTAGCATACTCATCTAAGTTTTGTGCTTGTGGAATATTATAGATTTGTTTTCCAATTCTAACTTTAGTTAGGTCAGCGGTTGCCTCTTCAGTTGGATTTGCTTCAACTTTATTTAGAATAACTTCTTTTGAAAGTTCCCAAGTGCTATCAGATTTTAAATAATAAGTATTAAATGATCCATACATAGTACTTCTGCTTGTTAAGAACTTTGTGAAAGTAATGTAGTTTTCACTTGCATAGTTCATAACAGCATAGCTTTCAGTATCTGGAGCTGCATTTATTAAAACTACTAGTTTACCAGCTTTATAAGCCTCAAGTGCTTGTTCATAATTAGGAGTATTGAAGTCTACTTTATAAATTTCTGCTTCAGCAGTAGGAATTTCAATATTTTTAATTGCACTATCTACATATTCTTCAGTAGCATAGCTTTCAAGATCAATATCTTGTAAATATTCTTTATTCTCAACCCAAGTTTTTAACTCACCAACTGTAGGTTCGATTTCTTCAACTTTGCTTACAGTAGGAAGAACTGTAGTATTTAATGTCGTTTTAACTTGCTCAACAGGTTCAGCAATTGCTGCAATAGCATCCGTTACATATTGTTCTGTTGCATAAGGTACGTCATTTGTTAATTCACTAAGTTTTGTAGGAATTGCTGGATGAGTAATATTCTTAATTGCATTAGATACATAAGTTTGAGTAATAAATTCTTGCTTAGCTTTTGTAGCTGTATATTGGAAGAATGAAAAGTCATCTTTATCGCGTAAGAGACTATAAGTATATTCCCAGTTAGCAGTTACTCCATCAGCCACTGTATGTGATCTAGCTAATCTGGTAAAAATAACTTGGTCCCAAGTATCGCTTGGAACAAGCTTAATTATACCAGAGCCATAGTCTTTAAGGTTGCTATCTGTAATTTTATCATCACGTAAATAAATTGCTACTTGTTTTCCAGCTATTATTTGAGTAGCTGCTTCCTTAATTTCCGAAGTAAGAGTACTAGGTTGATTATGAATTACAGAAGTAAAGTCTAAGTAGTAAACCTGTTTTGGATGCTCAATATTCTCAACTAAAGTTTCTACTTCTTCTTTATTATAATAATCGTCTAAAGATTGATGTTCTGTTAAATATTTTTTAGCTTCTAACTCTGTTTCTGTAATGTATTCACCTGGAATTTCTTCAATAAATTGAGGGAGTGCAATAATTCCATTTGTCTGCTCATAAGTGATTTCACCAATTTTAATAGCAGTAGTTAAACCATCTTTACCATCTGCACCGGCAGGGCCTTCTTTAAGCTCAATATTATCGATTAAGTCATTAACTTCAGATTTAGTATAATAAGCCTCTAAATCTACGTCTTTACCTGCAAGCTCTGCTTCAGCAATTTTTTGAGTAACAAAATTCTCAGTAGCTAAGCCGTCAATAGATGGAATAGTAGGCTTATTAGTAAGATCATTATAATCTTTACTAAATAGATCTGATTTTTTAGCGTAGCCATCTAAGGACTGATGTTCAGTGATAAAATTAGGTAGAGTAACAATATTATCAACAGGTGCATAAACTAGGTCACCAACTTTAATAGAAGGAGCAGCACCGTCGTTTCCTTTATAAGCAGTAAACTCACGAATAGTATTATCTGATAAATATATTTTATAAACACAGTTTCCATCAATATCATCTCGATCGTGAACTATATCTACAATTCCGACACCCTGCGGTCCCTGTTCACCAGCTTTACCATCAGTAACTGTGAAAGTATTAACCGTACCGTCAGTATAATAAATAGAATAAGTATTAATTAAGCCTACTCTATCTAAAGGTAGAATATTTGAAATACCTCGACCATCAGCACCCTTAGGACCTTGCTCACCCTTAGGACCTTGTGAACCAGTGTCACCCTTGTCGCCCTTAACTTTTAAAGAGTCTAATTGTTCTGGTGTGAAGTCTTCAAAGGTAAAGGCGTCGCCTTTGTCTCCCTTATCACCTTTATCGCCTTTTACTTTAAGAGCTTCAAGTTGCTCTGAAGTAAACATGTCATAGGTGAAAGCTGCACCTGTGTCACCTTTTTCACCTTGTAGGCCTTGGTCTCCTTTTTCGCCCTTTAATTCAGCTTTCTGCTCAGGAGTAAGCATATCATAGGTAAAGGCAGTTCCGTCAGCTCCATCTTCACCTTTTTCGCCCTTAAGATCCGTAAGAGCTACAATAAAATTATATTTAGTAGGGTCATTTTCTTCGTCTTTATAGAACCAAACGAGATTATTGTCATTAATGGTAATTACAACATCACGACCGTCTTTACCATTGGCACCATCTTGACCATCGTTACCATCTGCACCTTTAAGGTCAGCTACTGCAATAAGCTGTTTCCAGTCAGAATCAGAGTCTCCAACATATCTCCATTGAATAAATTCTGAGTCATTAGTTAGTTCAATATCACGGCCATTGGCACCATTTTCGCCGTCTTTACCGTCATTACCATTTATTCCGTCTTTACCGTTTTGTCCGTCCTTGCCGTCCGCGCCCTTAAGACTTTCAAGTGCAATAAGATTTTTCCACTCAGTCTCTCCAACGTATCGCCATTGAATGTGAGTATCACCTTTAATAAGCTCAATATCACGTCCTGAAGCGCCAGTTGCACCAGTGTCACCCTTTTCACCTTGAGGTCCCTGCTCGCCAGTGTCACCTTTGTCACCTTTTGTACCGTTTGTAACAGTAAAAGAGTATGGTTCAGCATTATTAAAATAAATAGTATAAGTGTCTACAAGTTCCTCAGAAGTTTTTTCAATTCTATCAATACTCTTGACATCAATATTACCGCTTCCAAGAAGACTCTCTAAGTTAATTGTTTTTAATTGTTCTTTTAATACAAACTCATTTTTTAAGCTATCCTCAAGTTTAGCCATCATCATTTGTAGTTTGATGTTTTCACTTGCGCTAGTATGAGTATGCACTGGCCCACATCCAGGATTACGTGGGCTATTTGGATTTCTAGGCATAATTGGCCTCCTTCAATAACGTTTGTATCAGTTAATTTAGCAAATAAACTCTCAATTATAGAGTCCAAATATCCCCTTAGGGGATATTTGGGTCATCTATTTCAATATAATTTTTAATGAGTGTCTTCTTTCCAACGCAAATCTTAGTAGTAATACTTTCTCCGGTCTTAATATTTTTTAAAATTTTCCCAGCTTCTGGTGTTAGAACATAAGATTCATGGATTTCTGAAGAGCAAAGCTCACCTGCTTCAGATAAAATATTTGTAATTTTTTGAATTGTTGTAATTTTCATATAGAGTCTCCTTAAATTTCATCTAACACTTCATAGTTGTGAAACTCAATCTTATCATTCACAATACTAAAAACATGCCAATACTCTCCAAAATAGTCTTCTGGAAATGTACTAGTTTCTTCATTAAAGATGCTTTCTGGTACTCGTATTCTTGTGCTAGTAGTACCTGCACCAAAAAACCAGCCTTCTGCTGCATTATCTGCCTTTTCAATACTGTCAGTTAGATATAGATCAGCAGTTGAAATAGGAGTATTTGCAAAAGCATTAGCTCCAATACTATTAATAGTTGCTGGAATTACAATTGAGTTTAAAAGTCTACAATATTTAAAGGCGTGTGCCCCAATAGAACGTAAACTTTCGGGGAGTATTAAAGTAGTATCTAATGGATTCTGTTCTCCTGAATGGGTAATTTTCTTAATAAGAGTAGATTGGAATGCACCTTCTCCAATTCGTTCAATAGTAGGAGACAAAATAATATGGTTAATATTTGTTTGTCTATTACCCATTGCAAACGCATAATTAGGAATTTCAGTTTTCCAAGCATATTTAATATCAGCGTCACTATTCAGTGGTCCAATAGATGTTAAACTATCACATAAGTTAAACACGTATCTTTCCATCTTTAAGTTAGGACTACGCAGTATTACTTCAGATAAGTTTTTACAGTTTGAGAAGCAATTAGTTTTTAGCTGTATAATAGTCTCAGGCAATTCAAGTTGTTCTAATGCAGAACAGTTACTGAAAGCACTATCTCTAAGTGTTGTAACACTTGATCCAATAAAGTTCAAAGTTTTTAGACTAGCACAGCCATTAAAAGCACTCTCACCAATTTCGATTATACTTCGAGTTGGACTAAACGTTTCTAATTTCGTGCAGCCAGCAAAGGCGTATGCATCAATTAAGGTAATATAGTCTGTTAATGGCACAGTCGTTAAAGAAGAATTTCTAAAAGCTCCTTCATTAATTTTAGCTAAATCCCAAGCTAAACTAGCTTCTGTTAAGTATTTAGAAGGCTCTACTAGTGGAATATCTAAGCTTCGACCTAAACTATACCCCTTGTTATTTCCATAAATAGTAACAACTTTTTTACCTGGAGTTTCATAAATATGGGTAATAAGACCATTTTCGTTTACACTAAATGTATCAGGGTCCTCGTCTCCAAAGTTAAACTTTACTAACTCACCTGGAGAAAGTTCCGTACCTTGAATTGCATTTCTATAGTTAAAGGTTACTTTATAACCACCTGTAAGTTCTGGAGTCTCATCTTCTGGAATTTCCAGTGTTAGGATAGTCGGCATATGTAGTGTTTCCCAAACAGCATAGAGTGTAAGACCACGATCAACTGTCATAGTTTCAAAATTCCAAAGCTGGGTAACGTCGCTCGGAGATAGACTCCAACCAATAATTACTTCATTGCTTTCTCTCCAATATTGACTTAGTGGCTCTAAAACATGATGTTGATAAGTGATAGGTTGAGAATCAATCGTTGTACCTTTATTCAACAAATTAAATTCAACTGTATAAATCTTAGGAGAACATGTAAGCGTAAAATAACAGTCTTCCGATACTGTAAAAGACCAGATATTTTCAGAGTCAGTTATTAGAATATCATTGACCTTTAAGGCTTCATAATGGGTATCTAAGTCTACATGTAATTTTAAAGGTGTTTCTTGTAGTGCGAACGTTGATGAGGCCACTTCAGAATTTTCTGTAAAATGATAAGCAGTTACACCTGTGAAATATTCTGCTTCTAATTTATAAGCTACAATTTTTTCTTTTTTAGTGTGTTTTACGCCGGTGTCATTTTCTCCTGCGTCTAAGATCCAGAAATAATAATCGCCAGGACCATCTACTCCCGCATAAGTACCTATTAATTTAGTTGTTGTAGGCACAGTATTCCATTCAGTGGGTGGAAGTTCTGGGTCTATAGGATTTTTAAGTACTGCCCAACCAATTACACCTAAAGTATCTGTTGCTTCATACTGAAATGAGTTATAAGTTTGACGAGTTAACTTAATATTAGGAAGACTCGTGTCTATCCATTTAGCTGTTAAGATAGTATTCATAACTACTTTAGATGTGTCAAAATTCCATTCAGTATCATTAGAATAGTACCAGCCATCAAGAGTTACACCCTCAGGAATATTGGAGATATCAGGTCTAGTTATTGTATTTCCCCACTCTGTTGTAATACTTGGAGGAGTAACTAAAATATCTGTGGAATTTGTGTCAAAAGTAATAGTATATTGTTGAAGATGCGCTGAATATTCCGTATCAATACGAGTATCCCCAGTAATTAAGCTTTCTGTAGTCCAAACAGGAGTATCTTCTACAGAAGCATAGCTATCATACCCCCATGTAAATAGATATTCCCATACTTTGCCGTCTTCTCTTGGAGGCTTATGTTCTACAATGGTATGAGCTAATGTCGCTTTTCGCATTCTCCAATTTTCAAATTTGTAATAATGGGACTGAATCGACTGTTTAGTTGGCTCAACCGGCTCAGAAATTGTTGTACCTTTAATTATAAGTTTTTTAAAACTATCTAATTCAGTGTCTAAATAGATTGTTTGTCTATCATACTCTTGGCCATCATTGTAGAATGTAACGGTACTCTCAATTTGTTTAGCATTAATGGTAACTTCAGGATATCTAGATGTAAGCTCAATATACTTTACATAAGGAATTGAATTAACGTTAATAATGCCTGTTACTTGTGCTTTAGGCTCTGTTAGGCTATTATTAAAATTAATACCATAATGACGATCAAGTAGGTCATAAAATTCTTTAATTTCTTCCCATGAACCATAAGTCTCATTGATATTAATTAATCGAACCCTTGTACCCGATTTCATATTTTTAATAAATTCTTTAGCTTTAATCGCTTTAGATGGAATTCCCTCTAGCCATAAAGTTTCAATTAAACTTATTTTAAATTCTGAGACAGCTGGAGTTTCAATAGTAGCAGCTATAGTTTCAACAACTGCTGAAACATTTGTGTTTATAGTTGTTAAATATGCACTATTAATAAGTCGAGTTGAATATTCAATTAGTCGTACTTCTGTATCATTAAATAAGTCATATCGAGTATCAATATAAGTACATTTAACTGTTAATTTAGACTCACCTATAATTAATTGATCATATAGATTTTTATCAGCAATACTTACTCTAAGTTGCTGCATATTTTCATCCATAGAATCAGCTAAATAAACATTAGCATTGGCATTTGCGTCATTCCAACGGTCTTTATTAATTACTACTCCAGTAACTGTATAATCATCTTTATTATAAGAGCTTCGTGTAATTGTAGTATTTGTATTTTCAATTTTGAGGTCCTCTAATAGTGGATGATTTTGAATAGTAAGGGCTGTTAATGTACCTGGTAAATGAAGTTTTTTAATAGTACCACCTTCAGGAAGTGTAATACCTTTAATCTTAGTACCAGTAAAATAAATTTCTTCAATATTAGTACATTGACTTAAGTCTGGCGCTACAGTAGTACCTGTACCTAAGTTTATGCAGTTACGAGCGTCAATAGTTTTTAAAAGGGTATTTGCACCAACAGTTAATTCTTTTAAGTATGGGTTTGTGTATCCTGGATATTTAGTACCGTCGTCTCCAACCTTTAAATCTTGTAAACGAATAGCATTACCAATTTTTACGGTATCAGGATGGAAGGGTGAAATATCACCAATTGATTTTAACTGAGAAGCTGAATAAATATAAGTTTCTTGGTCATTTTCATCGTCTTCAACTCTAAAAGTATTCTCGAGAGTAATTGATTCACCTCTAGTTAAGGCACGTTTTGAAACTAAGTGTTCTTCACCATTACCAAAACTTGCTGTTGCATAAATATTTGCATAAGGAGTGACTTCAAGATTTGGCTTCTCTTGTCCCATATCTACATAAGCACGGAATTGCACAAAGTCAGCTTTTGCATCACCAGCATTATATTTGCTATCCATGTATTTAAATCTATTGTAAAGCCACCATTTTCTTTGCTGTGCTTTAGTACCTTGAAGCATTTCAAGATAGTTATCACCATTCTTAAGCGGCACAATATATTTATTGTGTGCGTCAAGGTTAAGAATAACTTCAGGCCACTTACTTTGGTGTTCCTCAAAACGTTTTTCAACTTCATTATAACTAATAAGTCCTTGGTTACGAAGGGTTAAATACATTGCCGCCAGCTCATTTCTAAAAGCATCACGAATATTGCACCACATAACTGAAGTTTGACCATTATAAACATCTGCACCGTCAAGCTGGTCGATGTCTTCAAGATAATAATCAAAAGTAAGTTTACCTTTATTATCAATACCTATAGCGGTATCCATATCGTATGGAATCCAGTACCATCTGTTACCACCGTCAGTATAAGTATTAGGTATAGTATTACCATCTTTATCTGTTACTAATTCGTTTGTTCTAGTAGCATAATAAGTTGGGAATGCATTTTTAGCACGGGAGTCAATCATTAAGAATAATTCGGTGAAAAGATAGTAAAATAAACAAGAATCTACATTAAACCAATCTTTTAATTCAGCTTTGAACTTAGCTAAGCGATATTCTCTTGTATCATATTCAAAAGTTTCAGTTACTTCTGTTGCAGAAAAACTGCCATCTTCTGCGGAAACTGCTTTTGTATAGGTGAGCGTTACTTTAGGCTCAAGCTTTCTAGTTGGGTCGGCCTCTTCTTGATAAGTACTATAAACCCAGGCAGTCATCGGACCGAGTTTATTCATTTCGTTATAACCATCTTCGTCGGGGAAACGAATTTCAAATCCCTTTGCAAAATTTTCAACTGTAACAGGTTTTTGATATTTAGTTTCAGCTGCAGAGTTATTAGTAGTTTCCCAAGACTCATCACCTTCTTTAAAACCATAAACGTTTTCATTACCTTTATCATTATTAAAGTTAGCTTTTGTGCAAAAAGTAATTTCATCCTTACTATTTTGATGGAAAGCTACAATAGGAAAACCATCAATACCAACACGAACTTTAGAGTCTTGCTGTTGAGGTGGTGTTAATAATCCATATTTAATAGAAGCATCGTTATAAAGCTTTGTTAATTCAACGTTGTTAGCACCTTCTGAAGAAGCATAGTCAACTTTAAATGTAAAGTAATCAACTCCAAAACCATTTGGGGTGGTGATTGGGAAACCCTTACCGCCATTTTTAATTATTAAGTCATTTCCATCAGCATCATACCACTCAAGGTTAGGACCGCCTTTACCCTTTTTCGTTCTTAAACGAATGTTCTTTGTAGGATATACAGCTGAAGAGGTACCTTGTACTTTATATTCGGCATCAATAGCAGTAAAGTCTCTTGTAGAATCGGACGGGTCTGTATAATAAGCATTACCTGGGCGCACATCATTCTTAGATTGAGGCAATGGATCAATGTCCCAAATAATATACGGTAAATCAGGCGCACCAATATTTAAACTTGCAGGTGTAACTTGGTCCTGTTCATTTAATACTTGGTTGTGGTTAAAACGAGTTGCTTTAAGACTTGGGTCAGCAGTATCTGCAATCCAGTTATTAACAACCTGCCTATTAGTTAAAGCCATGTTATAAACTCTAATATTATAAATATCTACAATAGCTTCTGAAGAGCCAATTGTAATAAAATTAGGCGATTTTTGTTGAAAGTTTTCGCCGGTAGGATATTGCATAGCTCCAGAAGCTACGCCATTAATATACATCCAAATAATTCTATTATGGTCTGCGTCACTTGGTTCTACTACAAATGAAATACGAACGTGTTCATCTTCTTTATATTGAGTAGAAAGGAAAGATTGCTGAGAACGAATAGAAGCTACTTGAGGAGTTATTTCAAAACCACGAGCTTCCATAGAAAAGTTTATCAGAATTCGGTCACCCGCAATTACAGACCCAAGGTCTTCACCTTCGGCATTTATCAGACACTCGGTTAAAGTGATACCATAGTCACTTAAGTTAACAACTGATGTAACAGTTTGATTATTTTCATCTAATACATTGTGGGTCCAACTTGTACCATTATATGTAAATAAATACTTTCCGGGTACTGAAATAACCTCAGATAAAATAGAATATATATAAGAAACTTCATAACCCTGTAAACGTTCCTCTTCTTTTGTGTAAAGAGGCTCTACAGTATAGAAAGGTGTTTTTTCATTATCTAAGCATGAGATAATTGTGCTCTCATAATCACGAATACCATGAGTAGCAATCTCAAGCTCAATTGTTTTACCTTGTCCGGTAAAATTGTTTGCAAAAACCTCAAGAGGAATATTGACACGAGCACTGCCACCAACACGTAGTACAGTAGTACTGTCTATAGTTGGATTTCCAGCTGCATCTGTTTTATCTAACACCCAGCCATCAGATTTCCAGTTAAAGTCAGTAAAAGTACATGTATAAGTTTTAGGATCTTCAGTAGAACCTGGCGGGGGAGTAGTTGTATAAGACCAGTTTTCACGATTTTCTAAATCATCATTTGATCTACCTGTCGTGGCTAAAGCAAGTTCCAAGTTATTTAAAACTGGAGTAACTGCAATAGTACTTTCTTTAACTATAACCTCAAAACGTTTTATTACAGTTTTACAAACAATTTCTAAAACTAAGGGTTCTTTTACTGTATTACCATTTGCGTCTACTGTGTAGTCATCATAACGATACGCCCAAATATGTGTACCATTAGTTGTTACTTCAGAAGATCTAATTACTTTTCCGTTGACTTTAAAAGTAACTGTGGCCGCATTTCTACCATCAATAAATACACGATAGGGGATATTAAAACTAATATATTGTTCTTGAGTAAATTTACTAAATTCTGAAGCAATAATTGGAGTTGAATTACCACTTTCTACAAATGTAATATCGTAAAATAAAACATTTGAAGAAATAATCTGTCCACCAATATCCGCTTCAAAATAAACTTTTAAAGTATGTGCTCCGTGAGAAAGACCGCGGAGTGTGTAGGTTTGAAGCTCGTTTGAAGATTTTACAATAGTGTGAGCAGCATTTTTTTCATCACCGTCGAGAATAAAGTAAACTTTTTTAGTAACATTACCTATGGGAGTATAAGTAAAGTCTATTTTACCATAATACGCTAGATCTTGATTAAAGGTAGACTTTAACTCAAGTGAAATTCCCGTGATAGTCCCAACAGTAATACCAGTTGTACCATAGGTATCTAACACTTTAATTTGAATAGTATTATCACCTGAAACTATATATTGTGAAATATCAAATTCAATTTCACCTTGTGGTTGCTTTGGACGAGTTTCTACTTGTCTACCATTTATAGTTAAGTATAAAGTACCATCTCCTGTTGGGGTACGGTCCTCTCCAATTACAGATGTCCAATTTACTTTAATTTTAGTAGAAGTATCTGCATTACCTACAGAAGCAGCAGAAGGCCAGTTTACCTGCTTTATAGAGACAGTGGTTACACCGCCACCTCCGCCTCCTCCAGAGCCTCCACCCATTCCAAGATCATAAGGTCCAGAAATAATAGAATCCTTAGTTCCTAAGCCCGTTTTAGGGTCAATTTCGGCTGTTAAATACCAGTAAGACTTTCTAGCAAACTCTTTCATTGCGTCGAAATAAAGGCCCTTTGCTTTGCCCTGAAGAGCTTCCTCGATAAGAGGTAGAGCAGTAGTAGAATTTAATTTTGAATCTAATTCAGAACGTAAGCCTGTGATCGCTTCAATAGGGTGTTGGTCAGGTGCAGACTTATTAGTTAATCTGCTGTGGTCTGTAATACCACTGCCACTTGTAACAGCAGCAGATTTTAGAGCATTTACAGGAGAAATAGCTCCTTTTATTGCAGTTTTATTTATAAGTTTTCCACTTGCCATAAGTGTTCTCCTTTCCAAGCTTAATCATTAAGAAAAAGCTTAGTTTTGTTTATTACTGTATGTACTTTATCTACATATGCTGAAACTTCATTTGTTTCAGGATTAATTTCTTCATGTTGTAAATGAATTTTAACTGAATAATAGTAAGTTCCTGGAAGCAAGTCTAAGGTGTCTTCTGGAGTAATTACTATTATTAAATTTCCTTCTGCATCAGCATCATCAACCGTAAATTTTTTCTTTACTAAAGCGTCTTCAAAAGGTTGATGCGGGTCCATAATTCCAAAATAAATCGTGTCATCACCCTGAATATGATATCTACCATCAGATGAGTTAGCGTCTTCAATAATTAAATCAAACTCATGAGTGTCCCCACGATTCATTATAATCATATTATTATTTATCATGCTTAATTCTCCTCTATACAGCTGTATAAACTGTCTCTTACTTCAATTGGATGTTGAGGCTCAATAATAATAGAGTCCTTACCGCCAAGAGTTACAAAACTGTCTGTATTTAATTTAATAGCAATTTCATATTCCATCGGAATGTCAGCTTTAAATTGTTTAGTTTCATTATTATCTAGATTAAAAATAATTGCCCCGTATTCGTCATTATCAAAATGATAG
>JAEIGA010010763.1_pt1 | contig 13881 bp, 6 predicted proteins | sample 9270691 | NCBI WGS metagenome assembly JAEIGA01 (sample SAMN17057246, study PRJNA624740) | gut metagenome | biome: biome; isolation source: fecal sample | host: Bos grunniens | place: China: Xizang | collected 2019 | reverse complement strand
ATTGTCTTACCGTTGGCATCGACGTTGACTTCTGAATGTGTAGCCACACTATTAGTGGTGTCGAACTGAATGTATGAACCATGTACACCAGTGTGTCTGTAACCATCATATTCAAAATCTTGACGATGGTACATGGCCAATGGAGCGGGGGTAATTTGTATGATTGCACTCTTTGTTGCATCTGTGTCAATTTTGTAGTTTGGATTGCTATGTCCAACTACTGTAACAGTCTGAGAGCCAACATTTTTAATAAAATTATTACCCGACAACGTGATAGTACATACATCACCAGCGAAAAGGTTGGACGGAGCGCAAGTTGTTGAATGTTCAATACCATCATATACCCAACTTCTAGTGCCCCAAACCAAGTCAATTTCAAAGGGTTCAATATGCCAAGTAAAAGTACGTGGGCCCGTAGAACCATCTTCCCACAGATATCCTGGCATCAGGTTGGCTATAAATGTGTATCCGCCTGTTTTAACATCACGAGCAGTATAGTTGCCAGAGAAAGTTACTCCACGCGAACTCGAAACAATATTTTGAACCTTTCCATTATAAATTAATGCTCTTGTGCCATCAACATAATCAGCACCAGCTAAAATAACATAAGCAGCGCCTGGATTCGTGATTGTTAATATGTGCTTGTCGGAGCCATCTGTTGGCAAGGTGTAGTTTCTATTTGAAAGGCTGTTAATTCTTGCCTCTTTTGTTCCAACATCTCTAATAGTGATATTTGACACGTTTGCTGTACAAGAATCGCCGCTAAAAATACCAGAAATGGTATACGAACCAGTATGGATAATTCCATCATATTCCCAAGTGTCTCCACCCATACCAGTTGCCCAAGTAATGGTTACGGTTTTTGGGAAAATCGTCCAAGAAACCTTTTTGGAAGCATATGTTCCATCTGGCCAGCTGTGATTGCTATCTGGGGTTGCATACGCTGTGTATTTACCAGCGTCTTTTGCTGAATATGTACCAGTCCACTCTACGAATTGACCAGTTACACCAACTTGAATTTGTTGATTATATTCCTTATTACCAGCTGTTCCTTCTGCTGTTGGGGACCTTTTAATTACCCATGTGATTTGTTTAGGGCTAGCATCTCCATTAGGCCATACATAACCTTGTTTTGGCGTTGCAGTGGCAACATATGTACCAGCATTTATTGCCGTTGTTGTTCCGCTCCACTCAACATTGGAGCCTTGGACACCAGTCTGCTCTTCCCCATTATAAATACATTCAACTCTCCACGCACTAGCTTCACCAGGTTGTGTTGTTAGACCTGTTGACACGTCATTGTCGATATCAAGTTTTTCACTTGTATCAAGGAACGTACCAGTTGTTTCAACTAGCAAATCCTTGTCTCGTGGCATAAAGACGCCGTCATCATCATATGAGTCATCTCTATGCTTATAAACTTTTAGTGTCATGGAGTATAGCGTTTGCTGTTCTGAATTGTTACCAAGAGTCTTAACTTCTAGGTTTCTGCCAACGGGATAAAGTGTTTTTACCCATTGTTCATTCTTAACGTTACTACAAACAGCAGTTCTCGCAAACTTTGTATAAATTTGGTCCGAAAGCTCATTGACTTCCAAAGTTGGCTTGTAGTTTGTCAAGCTATCAATTGTAACAGCGGAATCGCCAGTTTGTGCAACTAAATAAACAGGCACGCCCAACTCGTTTTTGTTGTTAATAATAAAGTGGTCTCTGTTATTGTTTATTTCTCCACTGTATACTAGAGGGTTGTAGTAAACAAAAATTCCACGAGCAAACTCAGCCGTTGAGTTTGTAGAGAACGAACCTAGCTTCTTTGAATATGTTGCTTGACCAACTCTAAGGCCGTTATCTGCAACCTCTTCTAAGGAATACAATGCAGTAATAGTAACAGTCACAGCGTCAGTACGCATATCCTTTACCATATCAACCGTGATGGTTCTGTGCATATTTTTCAAATACCAGTCAGAAGACCTATCTACAATTGAAGAACTTGTTAATCTTGCTGTATCATTTCGCTTATTAAATTCATCAGCTACAGTTTGATTGAAGTTTGTTGGGGTTTTAACAAACGCCATTTCTGTCTGTTGCATAGAAACGATGTTTACGATTTCGTATGTCTTCTCAGGCGTAATTGTTGCCAAAACGTCGACAATCATATCTTCGTTTTCGATGCCCTTTAACAAGAAAGCGTATTCTCCACTTTTTTGTCCTACGAAATATGCTTTAACGACCTTCTCATCTCCACCAACATTTCTAATCATAATGCTGGAGTTTGACAGATAGTCTTGGGCTACATCTTCTCGTTTCGTAACTGGAACAAAAGTTCCATCATCCTGCCTTATGACCTCCATGGTGTTATTGATGTTGTATTTCTTCAAAGCACCATCTTTGAGCAGGTACGGTATTTTGGTACCATATTGGTCGGTGCCATACCCGTTAACATCTATCAAGATGTCACTAAGGTCAACGGTTTGCATAACTTCCATAAGGGATGTGGTTAAATCCGATGAAGATGCAACTTGCTTAGCTTGGCTATTAAGTCTCGAGCTAGAAATCATATTCATAGCAAGAGGGACCGCAATCATAGCCAAAATAGCAATGGCGATTAAGACCTCAACAAGAGAAAAACCTCTTCTGTTTAAAGCATTTTTGATTTTGTTTATAACTGGTCTAATCATGCTTTACCTCTCCTTATATTTTTATGTTTTTACTGTGTTTAATATAGAATATTTTGGATTCTCCCCACAACGCAAAAAAAGAGACCCCGAAGGGTCTCTCAAAAGTTGAAACTTTTTAAATTAGCCAGCCATCAGGTTGGTGCCGTTCCACTGACCGTAAACCTTGATAGCATCCTGAGCGTCAGCCTGGTTACCACCAGTAGAACCGATGCGGATGAACACGGTGTACTCAGAGTTACGGTAAGTCTGAGAAGTCAGCTCAACGCGGTCGCCGATAACGGAACGAACTCTGTTGTACAGGTAGTGGTTAGTTGTGTTGCTACCAGCACACATTGTTGCCAAGGTGCCATAGTTCGCATAGCTAGGGCCACTGGAGGTGTAGTACTTCTGTCCGCTATGAGGTGAAGTTGGCAGTTTGATTGTTGCGGTGTTGAACTTACCGCCCTTATCATCATTGGTAGCATCATTGCTTCTGATGAACTTGTTGATGATAGCCTCGGACAGTGTGTACTGAGAAGCATTAGTGTCCTTAGCAGGCTGGAAGGTGATTGTTACACCACGCATTTTACCATCTACATAGTACTCAACTTCATCAGCGCGGCGTGCGTCGGCATTGTACTCGTAAACCTCAGCAGATGTACCATCTGCCTGGTCACCCTTGATTACGGTGAGGAACGCAGCATCTGGCTTGTCGGAATCGACATAGCAGGAGTAGTTGTTTGTGCAAGCGTAGAACAGAACTTCGTCGTAGATGTCCTGGTCAGACAGTGCAAGCATAATAGCGTTGGTAACTTCGCCCATTGCGGAGTCGTCCTTCTGAGCACGGGAACGCTCAACGTACTGCAACAGAGCAGGAGCCAGGACGGAAGTCATGACAGCCATAATTGCAATAACGACAATTAACTCAACCAGGGAGAAGCCTTTGTTTTCGTTCTTACGAACATCATTAAAATTGTACATTGGTCTCAATCCTCTCTTAATTTTATTTTTCATTTTTTTTATTAAACAAATCACCGCTGTCGCGTTGATTTATCCTCATTTAATATAGACGACAAAAATATTGCACCAAAATGGGTTGTCTTTTGGGACAATTGCGCCTTGTTAAAGTGGCTAAACCGTACTGCGTCGGCTTTTGTTTTTGCATTGTTAATATAGAAGACTAAAAATTATAGGAGCTCATCCTGCTCACTTACGCCTTCTGACTCAATTAAAACAGTAGCGATACAATACTGTCCCATCAAAGAATCTAATTCATCCATGCTTGTTTCCATAGAATCTCGTTTTGCTAAATCTTCATTTTGATGCACCAGTACGCATGCTGTTGCAGCCTTTTTGAAGTGCCTAAAGAATCTCTCGGCTCTTGGGTTGTTGCTAAAAGATGCAAGGTCGTCGCATGCAACAATGTAACTTACATCGTACTGCTCCCCTTCCTTCATCCAATATGGCAAACTAATTAAATTACGATTTGAATCAAGCTTGTCAATAACAAAAAGCACATGTTTGCGATTTGTGGACTTCTGAATCAGATAGTTCAGCATTGTGAGCAGAATCTTTGCGGAAGCTTCCTGTCTTTCATTTTCAACATTAATAAAAATTGCAGTTTTGAAATTGAATGTATCATGTAACTGAATATCAGTCTCTTCCATCATGAACATGTCATTTTCGGTCAACAAATCAAAGACCCGAGCGACCTTCTCGGCTATTTCTTCTTTTCTGTTTCCAGCAGCCTTGATAAATTGATTGTAATACTTGCAAGGCATAGATTCCTGGTCTTTAATGCCATTGAAAATTGCATCAGTTAACATTACGACACCATCTGCTGTTTTGCATGTTGCTCTGACAGAGCCAACCATCTTCTTCAACGTCACCATATTTAACTTCTCTTTTTGTGTTGAGAACATAGCGAAAACACAACTTGCAAAAGCGTCGATAAGGTTGGACATCGCTGTGATATCTGGGTCATCATTATCCCAAAGCGCGTAGAGGAAATTCAAGAACATGAAGTGAATTTCCGAAGTATCAGAAACTAAATCAAACGGGTTGATGCTAAGTCCACCCTGCATACTATCAAGGTTGACAGATTCAATATAATATCTCTTCTTAACCAAAGTGCGCTCCACTTCTTTTTGGATTGTGTGGCCATGGTCTAAAATGATAAAGCTACCCGTGTTTGATTCGATGTTTTTTCTAAACCATTTTGCTGTGATACCCATTCCATTTTCATTAAAAAGGAATGCATTTGTATATTCAGTTGATGCGGCATCGAGTTGTTTAGTTTTTGTTAGATAAATTGTGTGCTTGCTGGCTGACATAATTATACCTCTTTCCATTCATAAAATAATATTAGGCCCGTTGCTGCGTGGCCAAAAATAATATAGAATAGTTCGAAAACAACAAAAGAGAGTGGTCAAAACAACCACTCTCTTGAAATTTTATTTCTTTTTTGCAGGAGCTTTCTTTGCTGCGTCGAAATCGAACTCTAGCTTTCCTGTTGTCATATTCAGGAATACGGCTGCGTCAAATGCCTTACCAGCCTTGCTCTTAAAGCCCTTCATATTGAGCTTTTTTCCCATAATCAAATTCTTCTTCTGGCCATCAGCAAGCTTTTTACCAGCCATTTCATTAGGGATTGACAGCTTACATTCCTTTTCCTTATAATTGCTGCAATAATATCCGAACTTTCCGCTCAGAATTTTACCGCCACACAAAGGACAAGGAGGCAAACTTTCTGTTTCAGCTGTCTGACCTCTCATTCTCTTCACAGGGTCGCCGCTTGCTTTCAATTCACCAATTTTCTTGTTCAGATAGCGGTAGAAGCTATCCATAACATCGTCAATGGTCTTTTCACCAAGTTGAACCTCTTTGTTTTTAGCAGACCAGAATGCAACCTGGACTGGGTCCGCGATACCGTAGTCAAAACTTCCATCGTCCTTAACCTGACGGATGTTTTCAATATATCTCTTACCTGCGTCCGTGATATAAATCATGTTCTTACTAACACTGATATATCCAGTATCCTGCAGGTCTTTGATAATTCCACCACGAGTAGCTTCTGTGCCGATACCCTCAGATTCCTTCATTCTCTTCTTGAGTTCAGGGTCAGTGATTTGGCTTGCGATATTCTTCATAGCCTTGATAATAGTACCAGTGGAGAATCGTGCAGGAGGAGAAGACTTCTTTTCGTACACAATATTCTCATCGATTTGTACAATATCGCCAACCTTGTAATCTGGAATAATTACGTCCTTGGTTGTTTTGCCGTAAATGTCATTAAAACCGTTTTCGATGGTTCTACGGCCGTTAGCTTTAAAAGGATTACCGTTGTTATCGAGCAAAACTACAACCTTTTCCTCAGAGAACAGAGGCATGAAGTGAGCAACAAAACGCTTACAAACCAACAGGAAAATATCCTGCTCGGGCTTAGTTAATGCGTTCCAATCAACCTTACCACCAGTAGGAATCAACGCATCGTGGGACGCCTTTGCTACTTCCTTGTCATTGATGATATTTGTGTCGGTAGAGACACGTGTAATATCAGCAGGTGTAACTTTATCAACGAAAGGCTTGATATCTGGGATATCCTTAATGGAAGCAAGAATATCAGGCAAATCAGGCACCTTACCAGAGGAAAGATAGTTACCAGAAGTTCTGGGATAAGTCAAAATCTTTCTTTCTTCATACAGCTTCTGAGCGATTTCAAGCGTCTTGTCGGGAGAATAACCAAACGGAGGCTTGGATGCATCAATCTGCAAGTCTGACAGAGCATAAAGTTTGGGCGCCTTGTGATTCTCCGTTTTCTTTTTGAAATCAGTTACAGTTGCTTCTTTCTTCAGGGTTGCAACAAGAGCCTCAGCATCTTCCTTCTTAACGTAAGAACGGTCCTTATTATCATCTTCGTTAAGCAGGATGCTTTCAAAAGGGCCAGGATGAATTGACTTTACACCATACGATACAGTTTCCTTGTAATTAGACAACTCTTGGTCATTGTTATAAATCATTAGCAGCGTGGGGCTCTTAACAGAACCGTACTTAATCAGCTCACCATAGCGAACAGAAAAGGCTGTGGTCAGGTTCATACCGATAAGCCAGTCAATGTGAGAACGAACGACGAATGCGTTGGTTGCGTTTGCGTGCTTGGGGTCGGTAAAGAAATTTGTCATACTCTTGAAGGACTTCAAAATATCCTTCTCAGTCATTGAAGTTTCAATAAATCTCAACGTAGGCATCTTTTCCAAACCAAGTGCCTGCATGACAAGATAATAAATACCATAACCTTCTACGTCAGAGTCAGTGCCGACAATGATTCCGTCGTAGCCATTTTTAAGCTCTGCCTTCAGGTCTTTAATAACTTGACCAGCAGATGCAATGGGCTTGATTTTCCAAGTAGTGGGAATCATGGGCAAATAAGACTCATAAAGTTCTTTCCACTTCTTATCCCATGTACCAACATAATCTTTGGGTTCAAAATTCGTGTAAAGGTGACCGCGCAATGATGTAAACTCAATGTCGCCACCAACAGCTTTGCTAATTTCAGCACTATGCTTTCTATATACAGAGCTGTATTCTCTCATAGCAGAAGGTTTTTCTGCAATAAACAAATACTTCATTTAAAAAATCTCCTTAATATTCAAAATCCGCGTCTTCTGCAAAGTCATCGTCGTCATCATTATCATCGCCATCATCTTCTTCCTCGTCGAGCTCTGCTAAGATTTCATTAAAACGACGAACGGCCTCCTTGTGATTTTCTCTTTCTTCGTTGGTCAAACATTCATCCAACCACATTAGATAAGGAATCATATGTTCAAACTTATCGCCTTGTGTTGCATATGTATTGATTTCTGCGACAGTTGGAAAATAGCCAGGAGAAGGGGCTCGATACCTCTTCATCTTCTGCATTTTATCCAAATTGTCATAAATTGTATCAAAATCGATAGCCATATAAACCTCCAAAAAGATTGTTTATTTTTGTGAATCAAATTTAATATAGTCGATTTGCACAATACTTGGAGGGCGAAAAGAAAAACCAGAGGAATAACCTCTGGTTTGTGTAATTATTTTGCGTTAAACTTGGCACCTCTGAACAAGCAACCTTCTTTTTTCATAGTTTCAAGCTTACAAACCTGGAATGCGGCATCGCGCAAATCGCAAGAGATAAAGCTCGTTTCTGTAAAGTCGCAGTTCATAAATGCATTTTTCTTCATATCGCAGCCTTTGAGCTGAGTATTAGTGAAGTCACATTTAATAAAGCTTGTTGCAGGAGCTCCAAACCACTCTTCAAGAATCGCATCCTTAAAGGATGTTCTCATGATTGTGGAATCATCAAACTGCACATTGGTTATCATCAGGCCATCGACTTTCAACTTATTAAGCACACACTTGTTAAATTCACTGTCACTAATATCTGTGTTGATTAGGACACATTTTTCCAAAGATGATGCTGTGAGTTTGAATGTGATATGGCAGTCTACAAATTCACAGTCTACCAATTCGATAGCAACCAACTCAATTGTTGGGTCGAACGAAACACTGTTGATATCTGCCTTGTGCAAGGATAGACGTCTTGGGTCTCTCTTTGCGTCATCAGGCAATTTATCATATTCAGCCTCTTCGGTAATACCATAAAGCTCTTGCCACTGCAGATGCTGCTCGATTAAGCTACCAAATTCGGATTGTCCGATTTGCTGTCTGCTCATCTTACGCTGACGTTCTGCTTCTTCTGCGGCCGCCAATTGTTTCATCATCTCAACGTTTCTACGGGCCTGTTCAGCAAGTCTCTCGGCCTCTAAGCGGCGCTCTTCTTCACGAAGACGAGCTTCTTCCTTACGCTGAGCTTCGAGGATTCTACGAGCCTCCTCTGCCCTACGAGCTGCCTCTTCCTTGCGGCGCTCTTCGTCGATACGGTCCTGCTCGGCTTTGTAAATTTTCTTTTCAGTTTCCTTTGCCCACGCCAAATCATTAATGATTCTGTCTTTTTCTGCCTGAACCGCCATTTCATATTTTTGGTTCTCGGCATTCATTTGCTGCAATGCGTTCATTTGAGCTTTCAGTGTCTCAACAGCAATCGCGTGCAATGTCAAAGGATTCTCTTCTGTGATATTTCTTGCCATAGCTTCCAGTTCTTCCTGGGAAATAAATTCACCATTATGAACTGTTCTAAAAATATCATCAATTTTCTTAATGAACATCGGCATAGCCTTTACGATGTTCATATTCTCTTTCTGGTCATACAGTTTCTTAGTTACATCAATCAGGTCAGCTCTTGTTCCAAGGCCCTGCACATAACCATCGCAAACTGGATAGAAGAAAATCTGCAGTTCTTTGAATTCATCAAAAGACATGACATAAGCTGAAACAACAACCAGGAAAGTTTCTTTTTCCAAAGCCTTTTTGAAATCAAAGAAAGCTTTTTGTATTGCTGCTATTTCCGTCTTATTTAACAACTCGTAACGAATAACAAGAGACAACTTGTATACTTCTGGAATATTACTTGCGCAAATAGATTTATAATAATCATCTATAAGCTTACCAGAAATAGCTCTTTCATTATATTTCTTGACAGCTGCACTAAAACTTTTTTTGTACAACTGTGGCAGCTTTTGCTCAGAAAGCATTTTTATTTGCTTTGTGATATTGTCTGCCTTTACGTTCATCAAATCCCTTTCGCTGGAAGGGTAAATATTTAATTGGTAATCCATTTACTAAACTCCTTCCTTATTGAAATAAAGAATCGATATCATCAATAATTAAATCTGGCTTTTTAAGCTCCTCATCTTTCTTTTCATCCTTCTCATCGTTAACTAATGGTAGACCAGGAAGCTGAGTCGCATTTGGGTCTTTCCACTTCGGTCCCTTGTTTTCCATTTCGCTAATCGGACGAGCCTGACCAGTAATAGATGGGCCCTTAGGCTCTTCCTTCTTTTGCACAACTGGTGATACCCCAGGCAACAGCGTAGACGTTGTGTCAAAAGTAGGAGTTTTTGCTGGTTTATTCGGATTTGTTGCGTTTGCGCTTGGCGTATCTGAAACAATAGACAACATTGGCAATGTCAAGTCGTCCTTCTTCTCTCCGAATTTTTTATTTTCAGTTGCAGGCTTTTTCACTGGCTCATCAAACAACGATGCCACATTGGTCATCTCAGCAGCAATATCTTTCTTTACCGCGGCTGGGTTTGGAGGTGCAACTGGTGTTGTTTGCGCAACAGGCTGGACGGGAACTTGTGGAGCCGCAGGCTGCACAACTGGTTGCTCCTCAGCGATTGGTGCTGTAATTTGAGCAACATCCTCATCTGCCAACTGAACAACAGGAGGCTCTTCAATTTCATCGCCCATTGCCTTAGAGACTTGGTGTCTCAATTCTTCCTCAGATTTTGCAGATTTAACATCCAAAGCATTTGCCATCGATTCAATATCGTTTGCAAACTGAGCGTGTCTCTTTCTGCTTAATAAGTCACCTTCGTATTCTGGCAGCTTAATGTCCTCAAACTTAAAGTCTGCGGGCAAATCTTCATGAGTCTCTCGGTATGTTTTGCAGCCCCAAATATAGTCTTGACCAACTACCGATTCTGCGGCTTGCAACTCGAGGGCTGATGCTGGAATCATAGGACGGATTTCAAACAAAATATCATATTGTTGTTTGAGAATCTCGTTCTTCTTCTTCTCTTCTGTGAGAAGCTTTGTTAAAGGGTTAACGGCATCCTTTTGAGATGCTTCTGCCATTGCCTTTTGAATTTCATTTTCAGACATTCTTTCGCCATGCTTATCTAACGAAATACTGTTAGCGTCGAAAATTGAAATTGCGAACTTATCGTCTGCATCAGTACCTACATATCCAATGATAGACATATCATAACCATTGTTTAAGTGGATAATAATTGTGTTGGTTGAGAAAAACAATTTGCTTGTTGGGTCCTCCTGCACATTGAAGAAGGAGTCAACCTCACAATGGTAGTTTTCAATTGCCCACTGAACAATTTTATCCAAAGTAGGGTTCTCATGTCTTTCCGCTATCTCTCTACTCTGAATTATCGCGGCCTCATGGATTCCAGGCAACGCCACTTCTTTAAATGTATCAACAATGTCCTTTAACAGTGAGGCTTTGATATTTTTATCAAAGAAGTTTGTTCTATTGGTATATTTACCAGGGAACTTTTTGCAGAAAATTTCACTGCCGATTAATGCTGCTTTCAAGCTATTATCAAACTTGGAAAGAGTTTCTTGACGCTTGATTTTATCATCAAAAATAGTCAAGATAGCCTGTGAATATTTCCATGTGTAGATAGCATTAGCTTCACTATCCAATTTACCGTCTTCCATGTCTGTAATAAGGTCAATCATTTTATTTAGCAATTCACCCATAGGCATACGCTTATCTGACAATGCATAAGCAGCAGAGATATCCTGGATAGCGGTCTTTTTTACATCTTTATTATCGTACAAAGTAAATGTAGCACGAATATTCTTACTACTACTTTGTTTCAGCTTATCGGAAAGCTGGTATCTTGCATCATTAAAGTCAACGTGCTTTTTTGAAGCAACGCTTGTAGACAGGTCTAAAAATCCCATAGCTGTAGTCCTTTCTATCGAATCTTACTATTTCTCTTTTTAGTATAGAAGAGCCACTTTTATTATAAAGGCCAAAAAGACGACGAGTTGCCTCGTCGCCTTTTCGTTTTTAATTAATCTTTGTTGTGATTAGTCGAGTGGGAACAGTTGTCTGTTCTTGATTGTCAAGACGCCCCAACCATATTGCTTGAGGTCTCTTTCCATAATCTGTCCACCAACACCAACCCAAGATTGGTGTTCATTGACTCTAATCAAAATATGGTATGTACCATCGGCTTGTTTTGCCAACTGCTCATTTAACCATGAGTAATTGTAAATTGAACCCGATATAGTTGCGTTCTCTGAAACCAAAGATGTTAAGTTCAAATATCCAGCAGAATTTTCATTCAGCGCGATAACATCGCCAAGTTCGTAATCTCCACCTGCATATTCACCAACAGCGTTAAATCTACGATAACAGATACCCTGCTTCATGAGATATTGGTCACATTCCATCGGCTCTCCATTCTCATCGTAGTCTCCACACTGCGAGCATGCGTTAGCATGTGTATTATATGTTGCCTTATCAATCTCGTAGTAGAACCATGTATTGAAAGAGTATGTATATTTCTCTCTATTCAACACACCAAGCTCTTTAAGGTAGAATGCAAATGTTGTTGGGAGCTTGTCGCTTACATCATGTGTCGTTTGACCGTCAGTTGTAGTGACGTTATCGGAATCAACAATTCGATAAGCTACGCGAGTGCCGTTTTCATCAACCCACTTTCTTGGAACCAGAGGGATGTCCTCAGAATCGTTAGGGTCTTCTGGGTCATCAGGATAATCTGGGTCATATGGGTCTTCTGGGTCATATGGCTTGCGTGGGTCATCTGGGTCGTCTGGGGTATCTGGGTCATAAGGATAGTCTGGCTCTTCTGGGAAGTCAGGCTCTGGGTCAGGACCAACAGGAACTTTGGGGTCGCCCATCTCTGGGACCTCTTTATAAAGCATTGTTGTAGTTTCAAACACCTTTACTTCCTGTCCCCAAGTATCATCAGACCATGTTAAACCACGAGTCAAATCTTCAGAGATGTACGTTTCATCATCCATGCCGTCTTGTGGGATGTAGATTTCAATGTGATAGGAACCGTTTGGCAGAGCAGCAGTTGTAACTTGGTTATTCTCTGTTAAAGCAACAAAGTTAGGAATTGTTGTTATATCAGTTTCCCTATTCGGGTTTTGGAAGCTTGTAGAGCCCCATTTGTTTGAAATAATCAAGCCTTCAACGACTTCGCCATTAATAGTAGCTCTTGGTAAGTAAACACCAACTACCATACCTTTAGGGATAACCTCACCTGTCGCAATATCTACTGTTGGGCAATCAGAAACTATGGCATAGATTGCGTTTTCGGCAATGCCCTTTGATTCAACTTCTGTCGTATCTGTGAATGTTGAACCAGCCCACTCACCATGAACCTTAACCTGCTTATTAACAACCACTATATCTGTCGTGTTTGCATTAAGCTTTGAATTATCAGAATACAAACCCTTCATAACAGACACAGTAACTGTTTCCATGTTAAAATGTCCACCATAATCAGAACCACTACCAGGTCTAGTTTCTTGAGATTCCCAAAGCGTTTGGTCTTCTAAAATTTGGTGACCTCTATCAGAGAAAGTAGGAGCTTTTGAATATGCTGTAGCAAATGAACCCTGAATTTTATCTTCGAAATACTTAGACCACACTCTAATTTCTATCATCTGTCTCTTCTGGAAGACAGGGTCAGTTTTCTTCTGGTGGACTAACCATTTGCCTTGACTGTCTCTTGCAGACCACTCTGCTTCAACATTTGTTATTGACAACTTATAAGAATCGGATTCCGTGTTGTTTTCATCTAAGCAATAACCTGGGGATGGCGCAACCATCTTCCATTGATATGTTGCATTAGGAACGTCGTATGACTTACCATTATGAACAATTTTGGTAACGTGTATGAAAGACTTATCAACGTCGTAAATCTGTGATGAAATTGTATACCTTGCGTTTTCTTTAACCAGTTGTCCATTATCATAAACTCTTGCCTCAAACATTAAAGGAGAATTAGGGTCTGTAATAACTACCTTATTGCCATTGTTATCATAGCCCAAGAACAATGGGTTATCTGGTGAGATTTCAGGCGCATACAGCTCATATTTTGCACCAACAAGAGACGTTGTTGTTCCCTCAGTTTGTACTACCTGTCCATTGACAATATCATATGTTTCAGGGGCGCTATAGAATGTTGCCTTACTATTCACTCCGACATGTTCGTCGCAAACTTGGCTTTCGATTTCAACTGTTTGTCTTTGTTCGTAGTGAGACAACTCAATTTTATAATCCTCGCCATAATGCTCTTCTCCATATCCTCTCGGTGTTGCTCCAACAATTGTCTTGGAACAATAATAACGAGGAATGGACGAATTCACTTCATCGTATGCATAGTATTTAACAGTGTTAGTCTGCTCAAGCCAATATTCACCAACAGCTGGGACTATGATTTTAGCTGGATTAGCACTGTCTTTATCAGACATCTGAACCAACTTGCCGTTTTTGTTAGTGATATATTCACCGTATGGCTCACCATTTGGAGAGTACAGTGTGAAAGTAATACCGCCTACGCCT
>JAEIGA010010762.1_pt1 | contig 13882 bp, 10 predicted proteins | sample 9270691 | NCBI WGS metagenome assembly JAEIGA01 (sample SAMN17057246, study PRJNA624740) | gut metagenome | biome: biome; isolation source: fecal sample | host: Bos grunniens | place: China: Xizang | collected 2019 | reverse complement strand
TTCAAAGAACTCAAATTATTGATACGTTGTATGTATCCTTGCTTTGTGCAGGCGATTGTTAACGCATCAATTGCGTGATGGCGGTGGTCCATACGTTTGGACCAACCGGCAATTCTCTCAACTTCAACCTTCTTGCCGTCTATTTCACGTTCAACCATTTCGGTAAGTCCAGCGGCTTGGTATCGGCTGAAATTGAGTGTGTGCAAGACCTCATCCCATCCCCATAGGTGTCGCAAGAAATCTGTTATACTGCCACTTGTTGAATACACATTGTGGCAGATGGTTTGCAGAATCTCCTTTGCTTTCTTTGCAATATATTGGCTTTCGCGCAATTGACGCTCGATAAAGTCGGTAGGTAGTTCACTTGCCGGCATAAGCAGTTTCTTGCGCTTGGTGTTTGATATCTTTCCGCGTTCGGCCAAATCATTTATACGCTCGATATATGCAGTGAAGTCACCCTCGCTCTTTGTCTTCATGTAGTCAAATGCGGTGCGGTTATTCTTCTCTTTATTACATTCACTACAAGAGCAAACCTTGTTGGTAAAACTGTCGTCAAAGATAACTGAACGTGGAATAATGTGTTCAACTTCCACACCGAATCCAAGCAGGAACTCTTTTGCACTTACTGTTTTGCCACAATATATACAGATGTGCTCACTCTCCTCCCACATCTTGTATTTTTGTATGCGTGAGCGAGTGGGGGTCAATCCATATTCGTTCTGTATTCGTTCTGCAATCTCTTCATTCTGCTTTTGATTTCTTGCCATTGCTTTAGTGGCCGATTCACGTTCTTCCCTGTTCTGCTTTAGCTCACGTGCAAGCTCTACTCGAATTTCATCGAAACGGCCGTGTTCATGCATCAATGCATTAACAAGATTGACAAGCTGGTTGAGGATTTTCTCGACAACGGGTTGGCGCAGTTCGCCTTTCTTTATTGGTAACAGTTTCTCGGCAAGTTTACGTGCCTCGTTCTGCTCCTTTGTGAGTGTTGTATCGTTGTAGCCTGCCATCTGTTTGGAATCGTGATACTGCATGCCGTCTTGCAGATATGGCAAGACCTTGCGTATTGCACGCGATGACTTATTACTGTAGCCTGCTTTTACGAAATCAATCTGGCAAAGACTGTCGATAACTGTTTCGTCTGTAATCTGGAATTTGTTTTTGAGTGTCTCTCTCAGTACGTCAATGTTTGAAATGGAGTATAGTATGTGCCACAACTCATAGAGTGGCTGTTCTTCAAAAGAAGAGCTTATTACCTTTATTTCTGAAATTTCACCCGTGTCAATGTTTACAACCTCTTTGGAATCTGTGTTCAATTCAAATTGTAGCAAATGGGTGTATTCCTTATGGCTCCCAATTGTCTTGCTAATGGCACAGAATGTGGTGTTGCCTTGTAAACCATTACCCACAGCCTTGCCAAATTGCCACTCTTTGGATTTGATTCCAAGTAGTGTTTTCAGGTCATTGGCCTTCAACTTCTCGTGTGTGTTCATGAAGTTAAAGATGGCCTGTTTTTGCTCTAATGATATGTGTAATACATCATTTGTCTTATTGTAAATTACAAGATTGTTGATGCTTTCCCAAATTTTGCATACTTGGAATAGCGGTGAAGTACGTGGAGCGACTTTGGGACTGCAATCTTTCAATTGCCCATTGCAATTCTTGAAATATCTTTCCAATGAACATCTTCCCACAAGGTGCTTGCAGGATTTTAATGGGCGTTGATGGAAAATGATATAATCACGTATGTGTGCAATGGTTTCATCGGTCAAAACTTTGGGATAGAATTCTTTTTGACAGGACATAATTGTATCGAACTCCTCCATATACGCAATGCGTGGGAATATGCGCTCCTTGCAACGGTATGAAGGGTTCGATTTTAATCCATTATATAAGAACTGTCCAATAGTCAAGCCTTGTTCATTGATTTCTTTGTGTCGTGTTAAAACCTGTGACACATATTCACCTTGTTTCTTGTCGCCGTAGTCGGCTTTGACTGTGCGGTAGCCACGCTTTTGATTGATGTGGCATAGAACGCGCCCAAGTTCCAACAAGGTGATTTGCTGGTGAACGGCTTTTGCATGTAGTCCCCATAACTCAAGTTTGCTTAGCTTTAACGTTTCGCCGTTATACATTCCTAATTGCGCAAGTTTTTCCAACAACAATGCTCTGCGCAACTGGTAACGGTCATACCCCTTACGTTGTGTCCTTTTTTGTGTCCTGTCGCTATTCTTGGTCAAAGCCTGACCTTTTGAGAACTGTGTGCTTTCATCAGTACCCAGCGGAATGATACGGCTACCAATGGCTACAATCTTGTCTTTGTCGGATATGCATCCCTCCGATATCACCTCTTTGCTGTGTTCCTCAACAACTGCCCATCCAATACTTGATGAGCCTAAATCCAAACCCAATACTCGTTTCATGTGCAAACAAATTTAAAAGAATTAAAAAGAATATCACAAATCTAAATAATAATTTGGAAAATTCCGAATAGCGCCATATATTTGTCGTACAAATTTAAAAGCAAATCACAATAAGGATTATTCCGTTGTGAAAACATTCAGGGTGGAGCGTAAACTTCGCCCTTTTTCTTTGTCTCTCTTTCATATCTCTTTATATAACCAATGCTCCACGCAGATGGTGTCTGCGTGGAGCATTGGTATCTTGTCTGTTGTGTCTTTTTGCAGTTATTTCTCGAAACTTTGCCACAGTTTGTCGCCGGGGAGGGGGGCGGTGATGGCTATTGTCTCCTTTGAGACGGGGTGGGTGAATTCGATGTAGCGTGCATGCAGCGAAATACTGCCGTCTGGGTTCGAGCGTTGTGCGCCATATTTCAGGTCGCCTTTGATGGGGCAGCCTATCGATGAGAGCTGGCAGCGTATCTGGTGGTGACGGCCTGTCTTCAGTTCTACCTCTATGAGGTTGTAGTTCTGCGATGCAGCTGCAAGTCTGTAGTGAAGCAGGGCGTGTTTTGCGCCTTTGACCTCTTTGGGATAGGAAAAACTTTTGTTCAGTTTTTCGTTGCGCAGTATCCAACTGTCAATGTCGGCCTCGGTAGGTGTGGGTATGCCTTTGGTGAGTGCCCAGTAGATTTTCTTTACGGCACCCTCACTGAACATGCGGTTGAGGCGTTCGAGTGCCTTGCTTGTCTTTGCAAAGACCACAATGCCACTCACGGGGCGGTCGAGTCTGTGTGGTAGCCCAATGAATACATTGCCTGGTTTTGCGTATTTCTCCTTGATGTACTGTTTCATAGTGTCGCACAATGAAACATCGCCTGTCTTGTCGCCTTGTACAATTTCACCGGCAGCCTTGTTTATGACAATTATGTGGTTGTCTTCGTAGAGTACCTTCATGGTTTAGAGTGTGCTGGTTGTTGGTTTGTGTCCAAGTGCACCGAGTATTATTTTCTCTGTGAAGTGGTAAACGAATTTGTCGTCATTATTGCGGTTTATTATGCCATTGATGAATGGCATTTCAATACCTTTAAGGCAAAAGTGCAGGAAGCGTGCTGCCAAATCCGGGCTTTCGCTGTTGAAGAGTCCCTTTTGGTTTCCCTCGGTTATAATGTGGCGGAACAGGGCTATTTCCTTGGCATCAAAAGTCTTGCGTATATGTTCCACAATTAGAATGTAGTCGGAGTGCAGGCAGCCGTTGCGACGCACGATGTTGCGTGTCATCTGCAGGCGTACGAAGACAAGTTTGATGATTTTCTTATCTGCTGGCAGGTTTGACATGGCAACCTTGGTGACTGCTGTAGATATCTTCTTCACTTCCATTTCAATGCTTGCCTCGAGCAGTTGCTCTTTGCTTTGGAAATAGGTGTACAATGTGCGACGGCTTTTGTTGGCAGCCTTGGCTACATCGTTCATGGTTATGTTGCCTATTCCTTGCTTAGAGAAGAGTCTTCTTGCAACATTTATAATCTGCTCTCTTGTTTCTATGGTGGACATCTTTGTATTATGTGTTTATTTCTTTGCAAAATTACACATTTGTGCAATTTTGTGCAAAAAGGTTGCACGAAAATTTACGCTATAAAAACAAAAATCAGTACTTTTCGGCACTATTTTTGTCTATGATGGCAGATTTTTGTCCAAAAGTTTTGCCAATTAGAAAAAATGCATTACCTTTGCATCAGTTTTAAAAACAGCACCGCGGGGTGGAGCAGTGGTAGCTCGTTGGGCTCATAACCCAAAGGCCGGAGGTTCGATCCCTTCCCCCGCTACTCAAAGGAGAACGAAAGTTCTCCTTTTTCTTTTTTGTGACTTTGGGAAAATTTACCGGTATAAATTGTATGTTACAATTTTAAATTTATATCTTCGCATTCGGTAGGGCGAAATAGGGTGTCCGGTAGAACCAAATCCTTGCCCTCTTTGTTTTAAACTTAAAAAAGTGTAATGATGAAAACACGTCTTGAACATGATTCATTAGGCGAGATACAGGTTCCTGCCAATGCTTATTATGGTGCGCAGACATTGCGTGCGATAGTTAATTTCAAGGATATATCCGGAATTACCATTAGCGATCACCCTTATTATGTAAAGGCTCTTGCAATGGTGAAGTGGGCAGCTGCGCACGCAAATGTGTCGCTCGGCACGCTTGACGAGGAGATAGGCGCGGCTATTAAAAAGGCATGTGAGGAGATTATGGAGGGTGCGCTTGTCGACCAGTTCCCGGTCGATCTCATGCAGGGTGGTGCCGGAACATCTACAAATATGAATATAAATGAGGTTGTTGCAAACCGTGCGCTCGAGATAATGGGACACCAAAAAGGCGAGTACCAGTATTGTCACCCCAATGACCATGTAAACCTTTCGCAGTCGACAAACGATGCCTACCCCACATCGTTCAAGCTCTGCTTCATTCTCCATAACGAGGATCTTGTGCGTGAACTTAAACGCCTGATAGCTTCTTTCCGCGCCAAGGGCAAGGAGTTCAACCAGATAATAAAGATGGGACGCACACAGTTGCAGGATGCTGTGCCAATGACCTTGGGCCAGGAGTTCGAGGCCTTTGCCGCTACTCTTGATGAGGAGGTGAGCCGCCTGAATGAGATGGCGCGTCTGTTCCTTGAGGTGAACATGGGTGCCACGGCAATTGGTACAGGAATCAATACCGAGCCGGGTTATGCCCAGGCGTGTGTTGATGCGTTGCGCGCAATTTCGGGCAAACCGTTCGTGCTTGCAGGTAACCTTGTCGAGGCTACGCCCGATGCCGGTTCAACAGTCATGTACTCATCGGCATTGAAGCGTCTTGCAGTGAAGTTGTCAAAGATATGCAACGACCTCCGTCTCTTGTCGAGCGGTCCCCGTTGCGGTCTCAACGAAATCAACCTGCCACCTATGCAACCGGGTTCAAGCATCATGCCGGGCAAGGTGAATCCGGTTATTCCCGAGGTTGTCAATCAGATATGTTTCCGCGTCATCGGTAACGACCTGACCGTTACTTTTGCTGCCGAGGCCGGACAGTTGCAGCTCAATGTCATGGAGCCTGTGATTGTACACTCCATCATATCTTCAATAAGAATGTTGTTGCGTGGTATGACACGCCTGCGCGTGCTTTGTATCGATGGCATCACTGCCAACGAAGGTCACTGCAAGGAACTTGTTATGGGCAGCATTGGTATCGTGACTGCCCTGAACCCTGTACTTGGATATGAGAACAGCGCGAAGATTGCAAAGCGTGCCTTGAAGGAGAACCGCAGTGTGTATGACCTGGTGCTCGAGGAGGGTCTGCTGTCGCAGGAGGAGCTCGACGAGCTGCTGCGCCCCGAGAATATGATTGCGCCGCACAAGATGCCGCAAAAGAGATATTGACATGAAAAAAACCGAGCCGCGGCTCGGTTTTTTTCATGTCAATATTGTGGCGTGGATTTATTTGTCTGCGTTGTATTTTGCGTTGAGGCCTTCAACAATCTGTTTTGTGATGTCCCAGGCCTTGTTGGCGTAAAGCATGTTGCTGCCAACCTTTGTGAGGATGAAGTCGTACATGGCAACGCTGTTGTACTCTTGTATGTAGTCGTCTATGCTTTGTGCCATTTCGTTGTACTTCGCGTTTCTGTGTTCATCCAGTTCGGCAATCATTGTCTGTCTGCGTTTCATCAGTTCCTGGTTCTTCTGCATGATTTTCTCATACTCGGCTTGTGCCTCTTCCTGTGTGGGGAATTCGTTGTTCTGCACTTTCTTCTCAAACGCGGCAGCCTCTTCCTGGAGATTGTTTCCTTCGCTTTCAATGATGTTGCTTATGTTCATCTCCTTGCGTATGATCTCCTTTTGGATATCCTGTGCAAAATTGTAGTTTGTCAAAAGAGAGTCATAATCAACATAAGCAATCTTTATGCCGCACACGGCGATAGAGTCGGGCTGCTCTATGTTGATTATGGTTGTTTTTGATATTATATTGTCATCGGCCTTTTTGCATTGCCCAAAAAACAGTAGAGCACATGCAAGCATGGACAATAGTATGATTCTTTTTGTGGTTTTCATAGTGCTGTTCTATTTTTTATTTTTCTCTTCTTTCATTGACGGCCATGGGGTTGTGGCGGCGGGCATCCCTGTCCTGTGACTGCACGCACTTGATGCCTCTCCTGCGCATCTCCTTGTTGCCTCCCACATGCGTGTTGGGGAACCTGCCATTCTTTTTTATAATTACCTTAATGGCAAGTAACGCAACGCATATTGCAATAATTAACAATGTAAATAGTAAAGTTTTGAACATTTCTATTAACTTTGTAGTGTTGTAGGCGAAAATGGGGTTTTTCTCTGTTAACGATGCAAAGATAGTGTTTTTTATCGTCCCATAATTGGGCAGAATGTCAAAAAAATGTAAAAAGGGGCGGTGAAAATGAATAATTAACAATATTTTACAAAATCCAAAAACGGTTTAACCTATTTAAACAGAATCTATATATGGAAAATTTGAATTTGCAGCCCGAGGCTCTTTTCGGGTATTTCATGAAGATAAACGAGATTCCACGCGGTTCAAAGAACGAGGCTCAGATATCGGCCTATCTGCAGAACTTCGGCAAGGAACTTGGTTATGAGACTGTTGCCGACGAGGTGGGCAATGTGCTGATAAAGAAACCTGCATCGCCGGGCTTCGAGAACAGAAAGACTATAATCCTGCAGGGACACATGGACATGGTGTGCGACAAACGTCCCGATGTTGAGCACGATTTCACCAAGGACCCCATAAAGGCTTGGGTCGATGGCGAGTGGCTCAAGGCGCAGGGTACTACACTCGGTGCCGACAACGGTATCGGTGTGGCTGCCGCGATGGCTGTCCTTGCCGACAAGACTTTGCAGCATGGCCCAATCAACTGTCTTTTCACCATTGACGAGGAGACCGGCCTCACTGGTGCCGAGGCTCTCTCGCCCGAACTGTTGCAGGGTGACATTCTTGTGAACCTTGACAGCGAGGACGAAGGTGAAATTTTCATCGGTTGTGCCGGCGGTGTGTGCAACTATGCCGATTTCAAACATGTGTGGACAAGCGTGAGCAGTGACCTTTTCTTCATGAAGGTCGATATCAATGCGCTCACCGGTGGCCACTCCGGCGATGATATCAACAAGAACCGCGCCAATGCCAACAAGTTGCTTTGCCGTTTCCTTGCGCGTGTGGCCGATAAATATGAATTCCACTTGTGCGAGATAACAGGCGGTAGCCTCCACAATGCAATTCCGCGCGACGCGTCGGCGGTATTTGCCGTTCCTGCAGCCGACAAGGAGAATGTGCGCGTTGATTTCAATCTCTTTGCAGCCGAGGTTCAGGATGAGTACAGCGTGACCGAGCCAACAATGCGTTTCACTCTGCAGAGTACCGATCCTGTAGCGCGCGCTATAGACTCTGCAGTTGTCGGCAAACTCTTGCGTTGCGTGTGTGCAGTGTTCAACGGTGTCTTTGCAATGAGTCAGGATGTTCCTGGTTTGGTTGAGACATCGAGCAACCTTGCGTCAATCAAGCGCACTGCCGACAATGTGATTACAATCACCACCAGCCAGCGCAGTTCAATAGAGTCGGCACGCGATTATGTCTCATACTCAGTGCGTGCTGCGTTTGAACTCGCAGGTGCAAAGGTGACTACTAAGGGGCAGTATCCGGGATGGAAACCTAATATGAAATCAGAAATCCTGAAGGTGGCTTGCGATACATACAAGCAACTCTTTGACGATGATGCCAAAATCAAGGCTATCCACGCCGGTCTTGAGTGCGGTCTTTTCCTTGAGAAGGCTCCACACCTTGATATGATTTCATTCGGTCCCACAATGCGTGGCGTGCACTCGCCCGACGAGCGCCTGCACATTGCTTCGACCGAGCGTTGGTGGCGTCATCTGTTGCTTTTGCTCGAGAATGCTCCTGTAAAGTAATGCAATAAAGAACGCTTTTCATCGTTATTACACTACATGACAAATGCGATGATAAAGAAATTAGTTATATTATATATAAGTATGGTATCGGTATTCCTCGTTTCATGTAACGAGGATGCCGATTTCTCTTCAAGCCCTTCTTTGCGCCTGGAGTTCTCGTGTGACACTGTCTCTTTCGATACCCTTTTTACCGAGGTGATGTCGTCAACTGCAAAGTTCGTGGTGCGCAACCGCAATGAAAATTCGTTGCGTATAAGCAGTGTGTTGCTTGGCGGTAGGGATAATTCGCCTTTCAGTGTGCTTGTTGACGGTCAGTACGGAACCATGATGCACGATCTTGAAATCCGTGCCAAGGATAGCTTGTATGTACTTGCATCGGTTAATCTTGACCGTAACAATGCCGATGTACCTCTCATTGTTAAAGACTCCCTGCTCTTCACGCTTGAGAGTGGTGTGCAGCAGAGCATTCTGTTGCTTGCCTATGGACGCGATGTCACCTTCTTGCGCGGGCGGAATATTCTTGCCGACACAACTCTTGCGGCAGGACACTATGTGGTGTATGACAGCCTTGCAGTTGCGCAGGGTGTTACACTGTCGCTTGTTCCCGGTACAACGCTCTATTTCCATGACAAGGCATTCATGAGGGTTGACGGAACCCTTAAGGCCGAGGGTACTCTTGATGCACCGATTGTTTTCCGCGGTGACCGTACAGACAGGATGTTCTCTTACCTGCCCTATGACCGCATACCGGGTCAGTGGGATGGAGTGGTGTTCACCTCTACAAGTAACGGTAACTCGCTGGCACATTGTGATATACACAGTGCGAATTACGGAATCAGGGTTGAGCAGGGCGATACCACACAGCACCGCATAACAATTGAATCGTCAAAAGTCCAGAACTTCCATGGCAATGCCCTTGAACTTGTGATGGCGCGCGCCAAGGTTGTGAATTCTCTCTTTGCCAACGCGCAGGGCAATTGCGTGAAGGTTGTGGGCGGTGATGTGAGTTTTGTGCATTGTACGATTGCCAACTTCTATGTGTGGCGTCAGCGCGATGTCGCATTGGCGCTCCACAATAATATTGACGGTGCGCCTGCGCCGTTACGCAGTGCATCGTTCGCAAACTGCATCATTGCCGGTTCAAAGGAGGATGAACTGATGGGCTACTTTACGAACTTCGGCGATACTATACCCAATACAGTGAACTATCGTTTTGAGAACTCGCTGATAAATACCGTTGATGTTGCCGACAGCTGTTTTGTGAACGTGAAGTATGACAGCCTTGAGGTGTCGCCTTTTGGCAAGGAACATTTCCGTTTGATTGACCACGATATATTTGACTATGATTTCCATCTCACCGCCGAGTCGGCAGCGCGTGGCATGGCGACGGGTGAATATCTTGAAAGCCTGCCCGTTGACATTGACGGCACACCGCGCGAAGCCGGAGCCGTGGATGCAGGATGCTTCCAATATGTAGAGGAGAAAACGGAAAACTGAAAGCGGAAAGGTGAAAAGTTTGAAAGCACGACGATTGCAATGCAAATGTCGTGCTTTTCACCTTTAATTGTGATGATAGGGCAGGTGATTTATAATCGTGTATGCCCTGTAGAGCTGTTCCACGAACAGCAGGCGAATCATCTGGTGCGAGAATGTCATCTTTGAGAGCGAGAGTTTCTCGTGTGCAGCCTCATATACCTTTGGAGCAAAACCGTAAGGGCCTCCAACAATGAACACCAACCGTTTTGTCGAGATGTTCTGCTTGTGCTCAATCCATGCGGCAAACTCGGTTGAGCGGAACTCCTTACCGCCCTCGTCCAGCAGCACCACGCGGTCGCCGGCTTGCAGTGCCTTCAGGATAAGTTCACCTTCGGCTTCCTTCTGCTGTGCTTCGCTCAATTTCTTGGCGTTCTTCAGTTCGGGGATTATTTCAATGTCGAACTGCGCAAAATGGCTAAGTCTTTGTGTGTAGTCCTTTATGCCTGCTATGATGTTGTTGTCGACTGTGCGTCCCACAACAAGTAGTGTAATCTTCATTCCTGTTCCGGTTTTGTGCCACGAAGATACAATAAAAAACTGTTCTACTTTTGTTCGGGTGACAATAATTGTATATCTTCGCAAAAATAAAACCCCAAATATTATGAATGTAAAAGACGAATTGATCGATAGACTCATCGATTTGGCATTTGCCGAGGATATTGGCGACGGTGATCATACAACCCTTTCTACAATCCCTGCCGATGCAATGGGAAAGAATATGTTGCTCATCAAGGAGGACGGTGTCCTTGCCGGTGTGGAGATGGCTAAACGCATCTTTGCCCGTTTTGACGAGGCATTGCAGGTAGAGGTTCTCATTGAGGATGGTGCCGAGGTGAAGAAGGGTGACATTGCAATGTATGTGACCGGTAGCGTGCGTTCTTTGTTGCAGACAGAGCGTCTCATGCTCAATGTTATGCAGCGTATGAGCGGTATTGCTACAATGACCCGCCGTTATGTCAAGGAACTCGAGGGTACAGGTACACGAGTACTCGATACACGCAAGACTACTCCAGGTATGCGCATCATGGAGAAAGAGGCTGTGCGCATTGGCGGTGGTGTGAATCATCGTATCGGTCTTTTCGACATGATTCTCATCAAGGATAACCATGTTGATTTTGCAGGTGGCATTGAGCAGGCTGTTTCGCGTGCCAAGGAGTACTGCAAGGCATGTGGCAAGGACCTGAAGATTGAGGTAGAGGTGCGTACACTCGAGGATTTGCAGAAGGTTATTGACATGGGCGGTATCCAGCGCATCATGTTCGACAACTTCGATACCGAGAAGACACGCAAGGCTGTCGAGATGGTTGCAGGCCGTTACGAGACCGAGTCATCGGGTGGTATAACATTCGACACACTCCGTGATTATGCTCTCTGTGGCGTTGATTTCATCTCTGTAGGTGCGCTTACACACTCGGTAAAGGGACTCGACATGAGTTTCAAGGCTGTTAAATAACGCAGTTGATTGATGCAATTTTGCTGTCTGCCGAATTTATTGTTCTCATGTTGGAAAAATATATAACTTGCGCAGTGTAAAGCAAAAAATGCAATGGCTTGGAGTCTTAAAAAACGAACGGTAGAATATGTCATATACCTCCTTTTCTGGAGCGTGTTGTTGCTGTCTCCACTTTTGGGTGCATTCATAAAGTATGCATTTCAGGGAGATGACGCATTTCTGCCAACAACGGACGAACTTCAGTCGTTCTGGAAATTCCTGTTGCCGGCAATCATACTGTTCTTTATAAACAATAACATATTGATGCCTTTCCTTCTTGATAAAAAGAGGGGAAGGCATCTTGTGCTTTATCTGCTATGTATTGTTGTTGTCGCTGCAATAGTGTTCATATCATTCCCACTCACTAATCCTCATGAAGTGAAAACAAAATGGGATGAAGGAGTGGAACAAGAACTACCCTTGATACCGGAACCGCCGGCATTTGACGGCGATATGCCTTTGCCACCATTTGGCGAGCCTGTGGCTGGAGATGACGGCGCATTGCCACTGCCACCTCCATTTGAAATCTCAACAATGGGCGACGAGGGCGCGTTGCCACCTCCTCCATTCAATGGCGAACGCAAGGTGTGGATGTTCTTTACGCATCCAAGGAGCGTGCGTATGTTGTTGACAGTCTTTGTGCTCATATTCAATATTTGCGTGCGCCTGTTCTTCTTTACAATACGCCGTGACGAGAGTATCAAGGAGATTGAGAAGGAGAAACTCCGTACGGATCTTGAATATCTCAAGTATCAGATAAATCCCCATTTCTTCATGAACAGCCTTAACAATATCCATGCTCTCATTGATATTGACAAGACGAAGGCACAGAGCAGTGTGGTGGAATTGTCGAAGATGATGCGCTATGTCCTCTATGACAAGTCGTCAATGTTCGTGCCTCTTGAAAAGGAGATGCAGTTCCTTGGCAGTTATATTGACCTTATGCGTCTGCGATATACCGATAAGCTTGAGATAAAGGTCGACTTTGCTGCGGAGCCGCAAGGGGTGTTTGTCCCGTCGCTACTCTTCATGCAGTTTCTTGAGAATGCATTCAAGCATGGTGTTACATACAAGAATAAATCCATTATAGAGATTTCACTGGCTGTTGATGAGGCTGCCGGCAATGTGGTTTTTACCTGTCGCAATACCATACCTCAGGTGTCTAACACTACGGCTTTGCAGGCAAGTGGCGGTATTGGTGTGGAGAATGCCCGCAAGCGTCTTGAACTGCTCTTTGGTGACAAGGCGAAACTTCATATATCCAACACCGGCGGGTGGTACAATGTTGAACTGAAAATTCCAATACAATATGATCAAGTGTATAATAGTTGATGATGAGCCGTTGGCAGTTGCACAACTCGAGAAATATGTGGAACGCGTTCCGTTTCTGGTAAATGTGGGCTCGTGCTCATCGGCCGCTGAGGCAATGGAGATACTCTCAACGGGCAGTGTCGATGCGATGTTTGTTGATATAAATATGCCCGACATCGACGGTGTGCAGTTCGTGCGTTCGTTGGTGAATCCGCCATTTGTGGTCTTTACCACAGCCTATTCCGAGTATGCCATTGAAGGCTTCAAGCTCGATGCCATTGACTATCTGCTCAAGCCCATAGCCTTTGAGGATTTTCTGAAGGCGTCTAACAAGTTGAATCGCATTTATAGCATGAACAACAATGCACAGCCTGCAGTGGAGCAGGGTGAGGGGGTGTGCCATGACTGTCTGTATGTGAAATCTGATTACCGTATGCTTCGAGTGCCCATTAACTCAATAAAGTACATTGAGAGCATGAGTGAGTATGTGCGCATCTTTGTCGAGGACAGCGCAAAACCCATTGTGTCGCTCCTTAGCATGAAGAAGATTGAGGAGAGCCTGCCTGCCGGTGATTTCATGCGTGTTCACCGCTCGTACCTCATCAATCTGAACAAAGTGAAGGAGGTGTCCAAGATGCGCCTTGTCTATGACGGCGGTGTCTATGTCCCCATTGGCGAAATGTACAAGGATGCCTTCTTCGAGTATATCGACAAACACTTTATAGGTAAAAGCAAGTGACTATTTAAAGATTAAAGCCCAAAAGGCCTGAAAGGGAACAACACAATCCCCTTTTAGGCCTTTTTGCCCTTTTGTTTTTTAGGCCTATATGGATTGAAAAGCCTCATTCAGTATTCCACTTTGTTGCTCTTTTTTCTCCAGGCGTTGAATGGTGCCTGTGCTTCCTCGTGTAAAATATTTTCAACGGGTTTGTTGCGGTTTTCGGGCTTCAGTTCAAGCTCGCGGTAAATGAACGAATCGTCGAAATTCACCGCTGCTGCATCGTGCTGGTTGGCACCATAGAAAATCTTGTCAATGTGTGCCCAGTATATTGCGCCCAGGCACATGGGGCAGGGCTCGCACGATGTGTATATGACACAGCCGCTAAGGTCGAATGTTCCCAGCTTTGTGCATGCACTGCGTATCGCGCACACCTCGGCATGCGCCGTTGGGTCATTG
>JAEIGA010010761.1_pt1 | contig 13883 bp, 17 predicted proteins | sample 9270691 | NCBI WGS metagenome assembly JAEIGA01 (sample SAMN17057246, study PRJNA624740) | gut metagenome | biome: biome; isolation source: fecal sample | host: Bos grunniens | place: China: Xizang | collected 2019 | reverse complement strand
TACTAACAACACACTTAGTATCACATTACAACTAACTTGACTAAATAAGCACACAATAACACATATTAAGGCAAAATAGCCAAAAAATGACGTTTAAAACAACATTGATATTGACATTATAATATAAATATGATAGTTTAACCTTAGTAGCGATTTGATACTATTGTTAGTATCATTGTGCTACTATATATGCTTTCTTTTCAACAACGGGTTTAGTCAACTAAACCACAAAAATAATATTAAAAAGGAGTGATTAACATGCAGATTAACCAAATTTACACACTAATTAACAGCGTTGCGCGTCAAATGTGGGGCGAGGACGCAATAACCGTTACAGACCTAACGGGGCTAATTTCAATGGGTAAGAGTGTCATAAACTCTTCAACCGACCGCGATTTGTTTCTTAATACCCTTGTCGATAGAATAGGCAAGACCGTTATCAGAACACTTGATTTAGAGTTAGATTTTCCAAACCTTATGGTTAACGATTTCGAGTGGGGCGCTATAATTCAGAAAATAAATGTCCAGCCCGTAATGGCAAAAGTGAACAAGTCCACACAGATTACCGAGGATGGTTTTGTGCCTAATCAGTTTGATGTGGATACAATTGACGTATCTCAGACTTTCTTTACAGATGCAAATACATGGGAGTTCGATTACACCATACCCGATAAACTTTTAAACAGCGCGTTTGTGAGCGAATCGGGGCTTGCGTCATTTATTAGTGCGATTATGTCCGCCGTATCTGATTCGATGACAATGGCGCTAAACAATATGGCATATATGGCAATTGATAACTTTGTTGCAGAAAAAATAAAGGGTAACAATGGCGTTGTTAACATACTTGCTCTTTATAACACACAGTTTCCAAGCGCAACAGAAACGCAAGCAAGTTGTATTACATCTAAAGAGTTTGCACGCTATGCGTCTATGGTAATGAACAATTATGTAAAATACATGTCCAAACCATCTAAACTATACAACATGGGCGGTATGGTAAGAGCAACAGCACGCGACAATCTTCACATACTCATTTCCGCCGATTGGGCGAGCGCATTTGATAGCTATTTAAGTTCGGACACATGGCATAATGACCTCGTAAAATTGCCTAACTATAAAGAGTATGTAACATTACAAGGAACGGGCACAGCGTCGCCAAATTGGATAGACAACACAACAATTAACATTAAACCGTCAAGCGGTGGTAACGCAATAAATCAGACGGGCATCATTGGTATTTTTGCAGACCGTCAAGCAATTGCATATGGTTACACAGATATGTATAGCGGTACTGATAGAAATAATCGCAACAGATATACCAATTTTACCTATTCGTGCGTGAAACAGTATCTTAATGACGTCTCGGAAAATGGCGTGTGTTTCATCGTTGCAGATACCGAATAAATTTAGTCAACTAAACAATCTTTTCTTTTCTCCTTTTAGGGCGTTACATAACGCCCTATTCTTATATAAAATAGTAGTAATTTACTACTAAGGGGGTTTTATTATGCAAATGAAATTATATATAAACAAGACGGATAAACGTTATTTAACTAAAGACATTGAACAAGTAGGAAACACAATAACGTCACTATACCTAAAAGACGAGACTAACATAACCGACCCCGTCATAATATTGGACGATTTCCCGCAAGGTATAAACTATTGTTATTTGGATTTGTTCGACAGATACTATTTTTTAGTTGACGTTGAAATGCAAAACGGATTATTTGCGACCGCATGGCATGTTGACGTATTGCAATCATTTAAAGACGACATAACAAATCAAAGTATAATAGCCCGTCGTTGTCACAATACGGCATTTGTTGACTATTATTTACAAGATTCAGAATTTAAAGCTGAACAATATACGAAAGACCAATATTTGCAATTTACGGGCGGTAACGCTTTTGACAAAACTAAAAGCGAATACATTCTTGCGGTTATGGGTACGGGCGGTGACACACCCGACAACGGTGAAATTAACGTTAAAATCATTAACCCTGCAAATGACCCCGTTAATGTTGGTGGTACTATTGCACAGTACGAGACACAACCACCAACCCCGCCAACAAACATATAAAAGGGGGTTTAATTATGGCAAATGAACACAAGATAAAAAACATATTATTAAATGACGACAAAGGTGTGTACATGGTCGGGCAAATTGACCAAATACAAACACAAGGTATAATAGTAATGGGCGTCGATAATAAGATTGATATATTGTCACTTGATTATTATTTTAACAAACTTGACGCCATTAAAACTAAATACACAAGTAACAATTACCCTAACAATGGCGATACATATTTAAGTGCATTAACAAACGGATACACCGACGAATCGTCAAGCACTGTTATACGCGCGAAAAATTGGTGTAAAGATATTGTTGTATGGTTGTGGGGTTCGCTCGAAAAGGGTGGGCTTGGTATGTATCGACGTTTATATACTGATACAAAATTTGGTTATATATACAGTACGGGAAAATACACAGACGGCACAAAAACTTATTACAATGTTGTTGCGGGTTGGAATCAATTTTCACGTGAGGATACACCCGATGTTGCATTTGCGTATTTATATTATGGCGACCCAACAAGCGACGGTTCATATTTTAATAATATTATAACAATCAAATCTGATAATGCTAATCACATGACCGCGTACAATGGTAGTTATGACGGGTCGGTGAATATGCGTTATTTGTATGACAGACTAAATCCCGTTGTATCAGAATATGTTAGCGTAGTAATAACAGAAGAATCAAATAACTGGATTGATGAAAGTCTCGCATCGGAATCACAAGTGCCACAATACGCGTTAGGTAGAATGGCAAGTTTTCAAAACACATACATTTTCGACGACGACCGCAACGAACTACCAAACAAGATACATGTTAGCGGTCATTGGTACGGTGACGAGGTTAGCGAGGACGAAAACAACAACGACGGCGGAAACGGCGGACAAGGTGGCGGGGGCGCGAACGACGATACGAACAACCCGCTTGACAAGACATTGCCCGCACAGTTTGCAAATGACGCATTTGGCACGGGATTTATACAAGCATACAACCCGACTAAAAGCGAATTATTATCACTCGCTAACATACTATGTACGGGTGTTTCTAAAAATATCTCGTTAATGCTAAAAAAGTTGTTCACTAATCCATTAGATTATATTGTTGCGCTTAATATGTGCCATTTTTCCGTTTCGACAACTACCGCACAAACTGTAAAATTAGGCGGTTGGGATACGGGCATCGGAATGAATGTAATAGAAAAGCAATATTATTTTCTTAATGGTGGAAGTGTTGAAATTAAACCCGACCACGGCAATTTCTTAGATTATTCACCTTATACGCGCTGTAAAATTTTCGTGCCGTATTGTGGTATTCATGAACTACCCGTTGACTTGGTAATGTCGGGTGTATTATCAATTCAATACATAATCGACACATTAACGGGTGCGATGGTTGCAGAATTATATCTATCACGCGACCGCAAGGGAATTTTACGAAATGTAGAACAAGCACAGACCGACGGTTATATGTGGTCATTTTCGGGAAATTGTTTTACACCTATACCGATAGGAAACCTTGATTATAGAAACGCAATAAATAGTATTTTAGGTTTAGTTTCGGGTGTTGGTACAACTATCGCAACGGGCAACCCAATGCCAATAGCGGGTGCGGTTGCTAATGGTGTTATGAACAGTAAGCCTGACTTTCAAATGGGTAGTAACATAGGTTCAAATTTTGGCTATATGACAGCACAAACAGCGTTTATTATATTACAAAACACAGTTCAAAACAGACCGTACAACTTTATTGATTGGAAGGGTTACCCGTCTAACACGTTAAAGCCTATTAGTTCGTACTCGGGTTATTTAGAGTGCGACACGGATACTTTTTGGTGTGGTGGTTATTCAACCGAATTATCTAAACCAATTACAGAACAAGAATGCGAGGAAATAAGAAACATATTAACAACGGGTATATGGGTTTAGTTAACTAAACAAATGTTTCACGTGAAACATAAAAGGAGTGTGATAAAATGTTATTTTTTAAAGAATCGCCAACGAAAATATTGAAAGAAACGTTAAAAATTATGTATTCGGTCAACGACGTTGAAACGGGTTATAACTATTGGTTTAACAAATTGCTAGCCCGATGCATGTCTATATTTGATTGGTCAAATTTGCCCGAATCATTGCCCGAACGTGAAATTGAGTTAAACATATTATTAACGGGTCATTGTGTTATATTTGAAAAGAACGGCGAAATTGTAACACAATGTACAACGTTATACGGAAACGAAAACAGTATATACTATTACCCAACAAAGGCAATCTATGCAAACCCAAAAATTGGATATGGTATGTTGGATATTGGCAAGGATTGCGAAATTGTTTACAACACACCATTACAGAACAATATTTTTTACATGAACAGTGACGGGGGTATGTTAACATTCATTCAACGTTACGCGCGACAGCTTGCAGACATCGAAAGTACAATAAACATATACACAGTTAACACTCGTGCTGTGTCATATCCAACCGCATGTAACGACAATGTGCGGGCGAGTATAGAAAAATTCATGGACAAGATTGCAATAGGAAAACGCGCCGTTATAAGCGACAATGCAATAATTGAACAATTTAGAAATGTTGACATAACAAGGGGTACTTTTAGAGATGGTATAAACGACTTGTTAATTGCTCGTGATAAAATACTCGAGCAATTTTACCGTGACATTGGCGTTAAATTTTACAATCCGAAAAAAGCACAAGTGACCGAGGACGAGGTCGAAAGTAATGACCAATTATTACTTATTAGTCTAAAGGACATGTTGAAAGAGCGTAAAAGCGGTTTAGAGCGTGTCAATGCCCGCTATGGTACAAATATAGGGGTGGACATTTCCGACGAGTTTAAAACCCGTTTAGACGCGTCACAAGGGGGTGAAAATAATGTACAATCTAAAAGAGATATGTAAACAAAAGGAGCATATACGACCACGAACGTTATTTGATTATATGATAAGATATTTTTCAATGAATGATTCGTTAGTTTTATGGTCAATTTTTAATACTAACTATATGCCACAAGATGTAACTTTTTATTTAGCACAGTATGAATGGTTTGCTTTTATTAGCACTAACCGCGTTAATTTTCCGTTGCCGTTAGACACGGCACACCAATTTACGGCAACCGATATATTAACGGCTCATATTTATAATAATTATAATAAATATGAGTTCTTGCCTAAAATAACATTACTATTTACTTTTGATGATTTCACAACAAACGATTTGCATATATTACGCGACATAATAGATACTACTGTCGCCAATGTATTATACACAAACGCGGAACGATACGAGAAATTATTTAAGGCTAATACACTTGAATTCAACCCACTATGGAATGTTGACGGCACAGAAACGACAACCCGAACATTAGAGCGTGACGGAACAGAAACAACAAGACGCACGGGAACGACCGCGGACGCCAAAACGGGCACGGAAACGACCGCGACAGATACAAGCGATGTATTAGAGCGCACGGGAACAGACACCAACCGCAAAAGTGGAACAGAAAACACAGCCAAAACGGGAACGACCGCGGACGCCAAAACGGGCACGGAAACGACCAAATACACGGGTACGGATAGAAATGTTAAAACGGGGCAAGAAACTAAAGAAATTGCAACAGATAAAACCGCATTTAATTCGAGCACACAAGTACCCACCGAAACAGTAACCGAAACTACTCAATATGATAATGTAACAGACACCGAAACGAAAGACTTGACCGACACCACAACACATAATACAACAGACACCGTAACACATAATACAACAGACAATACAACATATAATATTACAGACACAGAAACATTAGACACACAAGACGCACGCACAATAGAAAATAATGAAACCACAACACATAATACAACAAATACAGTAACACACAATACAACCGATGCGTTAACACTCGACACAATCGACACAGAGCGAATAGAACATGTTAGACAAGGAAACATAGGCGTTACAACAACTACTAAATTGTTAACCGAATATGTGGACTTTGCCAACTACTTTAATTTTATTGATACAGTATGCAAGGACATAGTTAAAGAACTATGTTACATAACATTATAAAAGGGGGATAATATGAGCGATTTAGTAAATATCATAGTTAATAACGGCGTTGCCGTTGTCGTTGTTGCTTATTTCTTGTATAAAGATAACAAATTTAACAACGAATTTGTTAAAACACTAACCGAAATAACAACCACACTAAAAGAAATGCAAGACGATATAAAAAGGGGGTGTGATAATGTTAGTTAGTAACGAATGTGTTGAAATGATAAAAGACTTTGAGGGTTGCAAGCTAACAGCATATAAAGACGTCGCGGGCGTGCCTACTATCGGATATGGACACACTAACGGCGTTTATATGGGTATGGTCATAGACGACGACACAGCACATAAATTTTTACTCGATGATATAATGAAATTTGAAAAACATGTTAATGAATACGATTCTATATATCATTGGACACAATACGAATTTGACGCGCTTGTTTCGTTTGCTTTTAATATAGGAAGTATTGACCAACTTACACAGAACGGTACACGAAATAAACAGACCATTGCAGAATATATGTTAAAGTATGTTTTCGCTAATCATGTTAAATGTGACGGGTTAGTCACAAGGCGACAGCGTGAACATGATATGTTTGTAGGTAAAAATGTTTCACGTGAAACATTAGTTATAAACGAATATACAACATTGGGCGATATTGTTGACATGATTTTAAATGGTGATTTTGGAAACGGCGACGAACGAAAAGAAAAATTATATAGCACAATTCAATCATTAGTTAATGAGCGTTTAGGCGTTTAGTCAACTAAACAAAACGGGGCTATAATAGCCCCGTTATTTTTATGTTTCACGTGAAACATTAAACCATTTTATAACATTGTTGGAATTCAGTACCCGTCAAATTGTCGCTATAACAAACCTTGCCCGCCTTTAAATAGTTAAATAATATTTGCTCGTTGTCTGTCAACGCCTTAAAACCCATAGTTGCGAGCGCGTTAAATATATACTTGTTTGATACTATGCGAGTGTTTTTTTGTATCGGTGTATTTTTCGGACTAATAAACCATGTATAGTTTGAACTATCTTTTTTCGATTGTAAAAATTCACACAAAAACATGTTCTTATCGTACATAAACACTAAGGTGTAAATAGTATTATATTCGTCTTTATGTCCGAATAAATGAGGGTGTTCGTCTGTTTCCCACATACCCGAAACAATAGATTTTGCACTATTTCCAAAAAACATACCGCTATTAACTTTCATTGCGTCGGTTAAATATACGCCAATAGTTACGGTTGTGTCGGTGTCTGTGTCTTTAACGTGATATAGTTCTATTGTACCTATTTTTTGTTTAGGTATATTAACTAATTGCCAATCGTTGAAATATGGACATATACGACTAATTGTGTTTCCGATACAGTAAACTTTTATTTTTCTTAGTCTCGCAATACTACTAACTAAGTTAAATAATTTTTTCGGTTCGTTTTGCAAATAGTAATTGTCTGTTATGAATTCCTCGAAAAGTAATGTTGTTATATTCGGAAACATACGCGATTTATAACGCTCATATGTAGCCAATGAAAACACATTGCCTATTTTTTTCATACGTTCAATTTTTCCCGTTTCAGGATTGGTACATGAAAAATAAATTGCTTTACGATATACCGATATAGTGTCGAATTCGCCGTTAGTAATTTCTAATAGTTTATCGGGAATAAAATCGGCGAAATATTCAACAATCATATAATCTTTTGTGTCCTCATCATAACGACGAATGTATCCGAATTCCTTATCATTATTATAAGCGTCAATTAGTACCGATTCTTTAACGGCGTAACTTTTTCCATTACTTCTCTGACCTAATAATATAATATAATCGGCGTTAATTGATTCTACTACTTTACGTTTTACAAAACTCGCTTTTTTGCGTTTCTTTTCCATTTCTTGTACTCCTTTTCTAATTCGTCAAAAATCCATGATACAAAAAACGACATGGAAAATAAAAATAATAAATCAAATACTATTATCATATGTTTTTACCTCAATTTTTTTAACTATATTCATAGGAAACGACAAATTAATTTTTGTTACACCCGCACATAATATCAATTTGCCGTCGTGTACTAATATTAACGACACGTTTTTAATAACTTTTTTACCGTCGTTTGAATATATTATTACATTGTACATATTGTCTCCTTTAATATATAGTGCTGTGACGCGTTTAAATAGGGTTTAAAGGCGTTCTAACTGGTTTAGGGTATAAATGTTAGGGTAACGAGTTAAAACGCCTTAAAACGCCTTGTAACGCGTCTGTTTAGTCAACTAAACATTTAATAGCCATCGGGCAATATACCCATTAACATTTCTATGTATGTTTCATATTCGTCTGTGATGCCTAAACTATACGTTGTTGGTTGCAAAACGATAGAATGACGTTGTTTGCTGTGGTAACGGTTGCCGTCCTTGTCTGTGTACGTAAAGGGTTGTTGTGTGTCCATGTAATAATGTGTTAATTTCTGTGCATGTTCATAGTCGAACACTAACCCTTTTTTGAATTGTTCAATGTCTGTTATCTGCGAAATTGCAGATTTGCGAACGCCCGAAACGGTTAAATGTAGCCCTTTAGAATCTCGGTAACAATATTTCTTTGCACCTAATGTTTTAAATTCGGTGTAATTACCTTTTGTTGTTTCACACTCGAAAACACCCAACGGTCGCTTGTTGCCCTTGTCGTCTAATGGCATATAATACGATATGTCAATATCGTTATCGCGTGCGCTTGTTTCTAATCGTTCTAATACTGTTTTGTTATACTCGTCTATAACGTCGCCAATATCACCGATACCCTTTATCGAATCAGTATCGTAATAAGCAACTTGCCCGTCTAATTTGGCAATGTTCGACCATAAAGCACGGCGGGCGTATGCCGTACACCATACCCCCGTACTATACGGCAACAATGTGCTATATGAACGTTTCATTTCATTCAATTTCTTATCTATAAATCGCATTTCGTTGCCGTCCTTGTCTGTCACTATGTCACCCAAATCGTGCGCTGTCCATGTGTTCGTGTCCGCGTCAAATTCTATGCCACTTTTCAATGGGTTGGTTGCTGAAAGTCCGAACATGCAATTGTTTTTTTGCTTCTCTTTCATGTAAAAGGCTCTTGTTGTCTCGTCGGTTTCCGCTTTGTTCTTTAATTCTGTTTTATTCTTGTATGCATTCAAAATAAACATAATAACCCGCTTGTCTAAATACTTTTTGTATGATGCGTAAATGGCTTTATATTCAATTTCGGCGTCGTATGATAACTTTATCATTTCCATGTCGACATCTGTGCATATGAGTTCACATGACGCACAAGCGACAATTCGCCCGTTGTCTATCGCCCCATTTGTACCCTTTTCAAACTTGTAACATTTCGACTTACTTAAATAATGGTTATATAATTTGCTTTTAACGTTCGTAAGTTTCACGTGAAACATTAAGGCGTGCGTATCTTTTAATTGCTCAATTTGTGATTCACGTATTGGAAAAAATTGCTCACTTGGATACTTAAAGGCAACAAGGGCAAATGGGTACGCGCTCGCCTCGTCGTATGACCAAACGTCATTTAATACACGGTTTGAATATAAGGCGTTGGCGTGAGTAATACCGCCTTGAAAAGCACTTATTAAATAACAATAGATATGCTCGGGTGGCACTAAATCCCATTGGCGTCTAAAATACCAATAGTCTAATTCACTTTTTAAAGCCCGCCTAACCTCGCCCGTTTGGGTCAATGGTATGTTCTGTACGTGCTTATAGCCGTTTTGCTCGTCGTCTCTAAAATAACGGATTATTTCGTAAAGCGTTTTTATATCCATTTCACAATAATATAACTCATTTTCGTTTAGTTGACTAAATGGGCTGTGTAATGTGTTATAGTTCAAATCGCCCACAGCCTTTTTTATGTTAGTGTATTTTTCCGCACTCTTTTCGAGTGATAGATTAGTTAACATGTAAGAGCAACGGAAAACAATATTTAAATCTTTTATTTTAAATTGAATAGGTTGGCGAACGTTACGGGCACACATTTCCGAAACCGTCCATTTGTTATCTTGTATTATGTCAATTAAAAATTGTGTTTCATATGATAGATTGTGAATATAAATGTACTTTGTTATAGTAGGGTCGGACAACTCTTTTAATACGTCTGCAAAGTCGTAAAACTCACGCCCATAGTAAACATTATCATTTATCCCAAATTGCCAAATATACGGTACACATGCTTTTTTTATATCGTTGTCTCGATACCATCTCGGGGGCTTGTCATATCTGAATGGTTGCCACTTATTTTTTATTTTGAACAATGAAATTGTTTCAATATCAAATGTGTATATATTGTCGTCGTATAGTCTCTTTTTGTTTCTGTATATAATCGGTTCGGGGTAAACTATATCGGTATAATATATCATTTTTTAGTGCGTTTCCTTTTGGTTTTTATTGGCTGTTCATATTGGTCAATTTCGTCCATTAAAAATCGTTCTAATTTTGACCCGTCCCGATATTCAGAAACATTTTCTAATATAATGTTGTTTATTTGCTCTGTCGTCAAATCGCGCTCGTGTCCGTATCCATAAAGGCGGGCTATTTGGTGGCTATCGAGGTTTCGTATTAAATCCTTGTTAGCCTTTGCGCTTTTTATATCGTCAATAAATCGTATATAATCTTGAAATGTCTTGACGCCATAAACGTCCTTATTACGTACTGTTTCATATGATTGTAAATAATTGTGTGATTGCTTGTTTGGGTTGCTCTTATAATATTTAATTGAACTACTTTTTGTGTATTCCATTGCGCGGGCGATTGCTAATATTTCGCGCTTTTCCTCGTCGGTGTATAAATTCGATTTCTTAAATTTAACCGTCGCGCCCGTGTATTCTATGTCGTGCTTGGTATAGAAATTTAATAGTTCAACGCGCACTTGGTTTGTTATGTCGTTGGTTAAGTCGTTCTTTTCCCATGTTGCTAACCGCTTGTTCATGCGGTCGAGTAATTTATATTCCTCGGGTGTTAATTTCGGCATAATATACCCCCTTTATTAAAAATACCCCGTCGGGTGACGGGGTAATGTTTCACGTGAAACATTTATATTAGTATTTAAGACTTGCGTAAATAAAATTCTTGCCCGCCTTGGATACACCACTATTTTTAACAATAGTAAATTCCTCGCCGTCGAAAACGTCGGCTATTTCCATAATGTTACGGGCGAATGTCTTAGATGTACACGCATACACATGACCGTCACTTGCAAGGATTGAAAAAACTGTTTCAACCTTGCCGTTTTCCTTTGTGTCGTCATACTCAAGCCACGCGGATACTGTAATTTCTGTGCCGTCGTCCAAATCCTTACATGATGTGATTCCGTTATCGAGTGTCATTCTGTAAATAGTTACCTTATCGAGTTCCTTACTTGTTCTTTTAATTTCTACCATGATTTTTATTCTCCTTTTTATTCATCATAATTTACATTGTTTATTTCGTCTGTGTCTGTAAATGTGTCTGTGTCTGTGTCTGCGTCTGTGTCTGTGTCGCTATCGTTTAGTTGACTAAACTGTGTTTGGTTTGTATCGCTAACGCCGTTGTTGGCGTTCATGCGCTTATCAATTAAGTCGGTTAAACGCTGTTCGATTTCCTCAATTTGGCGTTCGACTTGTGATGCATGTGACGGGGCGGGGGTTGTATCCTCGCCCATAATGTCTAACACCTTGGTAAAGTCTGTTCTCATAGGCTCTTTAACTCCTTTGCTATTTCATATAATTCTTGTGTAATCTTGTACTTGTGAGCGCGTACAAACTTTTTCGCGTCCTTGCTCCAACCGTCTACACAAATGCCCTTGTGTGCTGTGATAAAGCCAAATATAAAATTCTGTGTATCGCGCATTTCGCGGGCTATTATGTCGTTGTTGGTTGCGTCATTGTCTGTAAATAGTGCAATACATTTCATGCGGGTAGCTGTGTAACACTCGTGTGTTAGGTCGATAAGTTCTCGTGACGCCATATGTGTATTTACGGCGTCAACTGCATGTGTGAAATTGTCGAAATCCATTCTTATTCTCCTTTTCTTATTGTATTTTGGCTTGCCATCATCGGGGTACATGTTGCCGTCATGTACCGACGCCCGCGGGCGGGCGTTTCGGCTATGCGTTAACGTCTGAAACTGTTACGTTCTTTATTGCTCGTTTCATCTCGAAAAGTGTATCATGTATCAATTTAAGGTCGTCTTTTTCCATGTCGCCGTTATAACGGGTGTCAATGATATCTAATGTTGTAATTGCCATGTTAAGTGCGTCAAATAATGGTTTAATGTCAATCTTTAGTTCGTCGCTTGTTTCCTCGGTTGCGTCCTCGGTTGCGTCCTCGGTGGTTTCCTCGGTGTCGTCGTCCTCGTCGGCAAGGTACTTGTTGACCGTCTCGCGCACTCTTTTCTGTGACATTGCAACGAGCTTTTCGGGGGTTGTGTTGGTCTTTTCGTAAAAGTCTTCGTTTAATTCCCCAGTAACATCGCTTGCTACTTTTCTAAGTTCTACTATATTAGTATGTGACATCTCAATTAAGTTAGCGTTAGCGTTGTATATACGACCCGCAAGAAGTAAGTTACTACCCGTTGCCTTGCTCATACCTAACGCAACAATGTGTTCGATAAATAGGCGCTTGCGCTCGTTGTCGCCGTTAACAATGGTGTGTGCAAGTCTACACATTTCGCGCATGTTGTCGCCCGTTGTCTTATAAAGCTTGTCAAATTTCTTAAGTTCTTTAGTTTCTGTTAATTCAATGGTTACTACCTCGTTATTGTTTGTTTTCTGTGCCATGTTTTTATTCTCCTTTATATGTTATTTTCGGCTTGCCATCATCGGGGCACATGTTGCCATCATGTACCGACGCCCGTGCGGGCGTTTCGGCTTATATTGGATTGAAATTTGATATAACTCTGTCCATTATGTTTTCATTTTCTTCAATGTATTTATTCATTGCTACACATACAAAGTTAACTGGGTTATCGTCCAAACTTTCGAGTGCTTCCTTTATTAGTTCGTAAATATTACAATATAATCGTCTATCGTCGTGCAAGTCTAACTCATTCCATACCTTGTAATTGTCGCCATAGAAAAACTCTAAATATGATAATTTTCTTCTTTTCCAACTTTTACTTGTTCTTCTCATGTTCTTATTCTCCTTTTCTGTGTCTGTGTCGTTTAGTTGACTAAACGGTGTTATTCGGCTACCCGCGCACGCCATGCGGGGCGGTTCAATCAAACCGCACTTATACTTTAGTATAACGTCAAAACCTTGTCAATAGCAGAAACCGAAAAACCTAATTTTATTAAGTGAATTCCTAATAATATTAAGTTTGCGTAACTTAATACTTAATTATCTAAAGTAGTAAATTGCTACTAAGTGCTCGTTAGTATTCATTTGCTACTAAGTAAATGCCTAAATTGTTACTTTAAACAACATTTTATTGCTATTTTGGTATCTGTCGTGTTGGTTGTGTTGTTCAAAACGTCACGCCCATGAGCGTCTGTGCCGTGTTGTTTTAAATAACATTTTGGCGCGGAAAAAATAAAAAATCGACTGTTTGTGTTGTTTTAAACGACATTCGTTATAAAACCTCAGTCTTAACGAATTCACTTTTTAAACTGTGGCGGAACAATGCCTCTTCAAATAGGGCCAAAAATAGACCAGAGTGGTGAGCTTGGTAGAACATGTACAAAAGCACAAAAGG
>JAEIGA010010760.1_pt1 | contig 13884 bp, 10 predicted proteins | sample 9270691 | NCBI WGS metagenome assembly JAEIGA01 (sample SAMN17057246, study PRJNA624740) | gut metagenome | biome: biome; isolation source: fecal sample | host: Bos grunniens | place: China: Xizang | collected 2019 | reverse complement strand
TCGTGTGGCATTCTTATTTGCTTTGCAATAAAAAAAAGATTCGTTTCGATTATTTATCCGAAACGAATCTTTTGGAGTATTTTTTAGTGGCAATGTCCACCGCCACAGCCATGATTGCCGCAGGTGTGTCCACCATCGCCATGCTCATGATTGTGATGGTTGCATTGCACATTGGGATTGTAGTCCAATCTACCTTCAATCAATGCTTTTACAGCTTCGTCGCAACTTCCTTGACAACCGCCGTATAGCTTTATACCCAGTTGTGCCAATGCTGCTTGAGCGCCTCCGCCTATGCCACCGCATATAAGAGCATCGATATGCATATCGTTGAGTATTATTGCCAATGCTCCATGTCCTTGGCCATCGGTACCTACTACTTGCGATGATACTATTTGTCCGTTTTCAATTTCATAAACCTTAAAAGTTTCGGTGTGACCGAAATGACCAAATATTTGTCCGTTTTCGTGTGTTACAGCTACTTTCATATCGCAGTTTCTTTCTTATTTATATGTGTTATTATTGATTAATTTCATTATGTATCATTTGCTTAGACATACATGTGTATGTTTCGCAAACAATGTGCAAAGATACTCAAATTATTTCTAAAACTGCAAAAATAATATTTATCTATACAAGCATTTTGGTTATACAATTGTTATAACTGCCAAAGATTTATTATCTTTGCAACGCAATAAACTAATGTAAAACAATAAAAACAACACTGATTATATGACATTTGAAGATATTGTTTCAACTGTGGTTGATATTATATGGAGCCCGATGTTTGTGTTTGTATGCTTGGCGGCAGGATTGATGTTTTCCATACTTACTAAGTTTGTTCAGGTACGTCACTTTAAGGAAATGGTACGACTACTGTTCAAAAACAGTGGCGACCAAAAAGTAGGCATATCATCCTTTCAGGCTTTTGCCATGGCCTTGTCTGGCAGAGTAGGTACAGGCAATATTGCCGGTGTGGCTACTGCCATAGCTTTTGGTGGGCCGGGTGCTATAGTATGGATGTGGATTATAGCCTTTTTTGGCTCCGGCACGGCTTTTGTGGAATCCACATTGGCACAGATCTATAAGGAAAAGCAGGGTGCTGAGTTCCGTGGCGGCCCGGCTTATTATATAAAAAAGGGATTGAACTGCAAGTGGTTGGGTGCCGTATTTGCACTCTGCTCCGTTATAGGCGTGGGGCTGTTTATGCCCACAGTGCAGTCCAATACCATTGCCACTGCGTTTTACAACGCTTTTGGCATTGAGCCGATCCTAATAGGACTGGTGGTGATGGTGCTACTAGGGTTGGTCATCATCGGAGGGGTCAAGCGTATAGCCCATGTAGCACAGGTGGTGGCGCCAATAATGGCCATAATATATGTGGTGATAGCCCTTGTAGTACTCATTGTCAACTACGAGCGTGTTCCCGAAACCTTTACTCTTATGCTTCGTAGTGCCTTCGGCCTAGAAGCCGCATTTGGAGGAATAGTGGGCAGCACTATTATGTGGGGAGTGAAACGCGGCGTTTATTCCAACGAGGCAGGCCAAGGCTCCGGTGCCATAGTGGCAGCGGCAGCCAAAGTGTCCCATCCCGTAAAGCAAGGATTGGTACAATCGTTCTCGGTGTATATCGACACCTTGCTGGTGTGCACAGCCACGGCTGTGATGATTCTATCAACCGGCATGTACAACGTTATCGACGAAAGTACCGGAACAATGATTGTGCAAAATGCGCCACACCTTACCGAAACAAGTGTGTCGTACACCCAAGCAGCGGTGTCTACCATCATGCCTAACACCGGCAATGCTTTCATTGCTTTCTCTCTATTGTTCTTCGCTTTTACCACTCTTATGGCTTATTACTATTATGCCGAAACGGGTTTGGTATATTTGTTTGGCAAAATATCAAAGCCGGGTATATGGTTTTTGCGTATATGCTTGCTTGTGTCCACTTTGTATGGCTCGTTCAACGAATCAACGTTGGCTTGGAAGTTTGGCGACTTGGGCGTGGGTATGATGGCGTGGATTAACATGTTTGCAATACTTCTGCTGTTTCCCAAAGCTATACGTACTCTGTACAGCTACGAACGCCAAAAGAAAGAGGGCAAAGAGCCTGTATTTTCGCCCAAAGAACTTAATATAAAGAATGCCGACTATTGGACCGAGGATAACAAGGATTGATATTTCCGCCCTAATGCCATAAGATATTTAACCCAAATCGGAGGTTAGGATCTTTGAATAAATTAGTTGCTCCAAAGGATTGTACTTTTGATGCCGATTTTTCATCTCAGAAGATCATTTTTTAACCTTGGAAGGTTAAGCCGCTAACCTTGGAAGGTTAAGATGCTGACCTTGGAAGGTTAGAAAACATATCTTTAAGGGTTTTTCGCTACATACAAAAAGTATTGTTTATTCGATGTAAATCAAAAGAACATTTTAGGAAAATGATCGGATTATTTTTCCGTGACATTTCCAATGGCCGATTTGGGTTTAATAACAAAAAAACAGTCTCAAATAAATTCGAGACTGTTTTTTAACATCCATTTGTTCCGATAATATTTAGTTGTATAATCACTTTTGTCTTAGAATGTCAAAGTCATACCTATGCTGGGCATAATAGGAAGTTGGTCAACACGCTCAAAGGTAAGACGATTAAAATAGAACATATTTTGTCTATTATATACATTGGTTATACTTGCATTAACTTCCAATATCGACCTACGACCGAGCGAGAATTTACGCTTTGCCGAAATGTCGAAACGGTGATAATACGGCAACCGACCTTCGTTTATTGCCGAATAATATACCCCCAACTCTCCATTGCTATTGATATAATCGGAATTGACATCATAGAAGGGCAAAAACTCATATATACCCTTTGTTTTAGTAAAAGGGAATCCACTTCCAAAATTCCAACGTGCACTAAATTCCCATTCTCTCGAATCGCCGGTAGTGTAGGTAGCCAATGCATTGATATTATGTCTACGGTCGTAGTGTGGATTGTAAGTACCTTCAGCTTCGTCAGTACGTTCGATGTATCCCAATGAGTAGGCCACCCAAAGGTAAATTTTGTCGTAGCTATAGCGTGCACTGAAATCTACACCATAAGCCTTTCCCTTTTCTATTATAAAGTCTGTACGTAAATATTCCGGTTTTTCGTAAGGGCCGCCTTCTTGATATTCGGGCAAATTGTCGAACATCTTATTACGGTTCATATTTATTAGTTGCGAGAAGTTTTTAAAGTATGGTTCTACATTAAGTTGCAGATAATCGTTCACATCATATTCTATTCCCAATATTATATGTTGTGCTTTCTGGATATAACTATTAACCTCCTCACCATTGAAAGTTGATGATACTCCCAAATTTTCCGAACCGGTAAGAAATCCGTTGAATAGGTTTACCACATCGTTGTCTGATTTGGCATCCAAAAAGTTTTGACTGTAAAGACCTGTTGCCAACTTAAACCGCAATTTATCTGTGGCATTATATTTTATAGCCAACCGAGGTTCGGGACTCACCTCTGCCACCGAAGCATAATATATTAATCGGAAACCAGGATCTATAAGCCACTTCCCACTCTTTATGTTATAAGTTACAAAAGCAGCCATCTCGCTTGTGTTTTCGGTTTGTTGAAAATGCCTTCCAAATGAGTTATATAATTCATAATCGGTGCTAAATCCTTCTAAATCCACACCATATTTCAGTTTATTACTGCCAATAAAATATGTCATGTGCAGTCCGAATGTAAAACCATTTATACGGCTCGATTTGGGCAACGCAGATTCATCCTCTAATGTTATCTTATAATCCGAATAAGCAAAATTACCTTCAATAATGGCATTATTGCCCGTAACAGCTGAAAAATTAGCACCACCTCCATAGTTATACCAATCGTAATTAGCTATCGATTGGTAATTGGAAACATTGTCGGTATAGTTAAATCCGAAAAGGCTCAATTTACTACCATTCACTGATTGGAGTGTAAGTTTTCCGTAAAGATCCATAAAGTCGTATGGCAAAGTGTTACCCATATATGAATAGAATATGTCCGACGATTTGGATAGATAAGAGTTTTTGGCTGTTACCAAATAAGTAATGGTACTCTTGCTGTTTTCCGATTCACGTTTAAGCGGTCCTTCCAACACAAGGTTTGCACCAAGTGTTGTAACTCCAATCTTACCTGTATGGTGACGTTTGTTACCATCTCGAGTGGTAATATCCATTATCGATGATAGTCTTCCACCGTATTCTGCACCAAAACCTCCGGTATATATATCGGCACTAAGTATCACATCTGTTTCAAACACCGAAAACAAGCCAATGGAGTGAAATGGATTATATACAGCCATACCATCGAGCAATGTCTTGTTTTGTATCATCGAGCCTCCACGTATATATAATTGTCCGCCTTGGTCGCCGGTAAATGTTACACCCGGAAGCACTTGCAGATATTGTGCCAAGTCGGCTTGTCCTCCTATTGCCGGCATCTGCTGTATTTGTTTGGGCGATATTTTTTCGACCGACACTGTGGTTTCCACCTTACGTTCCTCGCGGTTACTACTTATTTTCACCTCTTTCAATGTCTTCGAAGCCTCTTTCAAAAGTATACGTTTTGATATCACTTGTTTACCCGAAAGCGAAATCTCCTCACTATATTCCTCAAAACCTACATACCGCAGCATAAGGATATACTTGCCATCAGGAATTTTATTGATGGAAAAAAATCCATTTATGTCCGTTGCCACTCCATAGTTGGTACCTTTCAATACAACGTTGGCAAACGGAACAGGCTCACCACTATCGTTGTCGTAAACAAATCCTTTTATAGTATTTTGGGCAAACGAAACCGTCGTTGCAACCATAAGTAATAGCAAAACAATAGTTTTTTTATTCATTTTTACTAGTGTAATATTTTAAATAATAATTCCTTTAATAATTCGCCTTCTGTTATTGTACCGGTATTGCCCAAACCCTTCGATTTTAGGTCTGCATCTTTCAAATATCCTATTATCGAAGCCAATTTTGGCAACGAATAATTTGAAGCTGCCTGCTGGTAATCTTTCACAAAGAAAGTGTTTACACCCAACACACTTGCAGCCTTACTTTTATCGTCAAGTTGGTGGTACACCATCACCTTGATAAAATAGGCATATAAGTTAGGCAAGATAGCTTGTATAGGGTTATCCTTGGGATTGGCAGCAAAATGATTTACAATTTTATTGCACCGCAACACATCTTTTCTACCAATGGCATTCTGAAGTTCAAACACATTATAATCTTTGCTTATACCTATGTTTTCTTCAATAGTATTTTCGGTTATTTGAGTACCTTTGGGCTGGATAATAAAAACTTTGGAAAGTTCGTTTACAATCTTACTCAAATCATTGCCTATAGCTTCGGCTATAATTGCTGCACCTCGTTGCGAAATAGTATAACCATTTTCCTGTACATACGAGAGTATCCACATTGGCACTTGATTGTCGTACATCTTTTTCGATTCAAACACTATTCCATGTTTTGCAATAGCTTTATACACCTGTGTACGTTTGTCCATAGATTTATGCCTATAGCAAAAAACTATCACTGTCCGTGATTGGGGATTATCCAAATATGTAACCAACGAATCCCATTTTTTAATATCTTGAGCTTCTTTTACCATTATCAGTTGATATTCCGACATCATTGGAAACCGTTTGGCTGCAGTAATTATATCTTCCATCAACACATCACGACCATAAAGTATAGTCTGATCAAAATCACGAAAATCTTCTGCAACAACATATTGCTCAAAGCAATCGGAGATTGTGTCAATCGAATAATTCTCATCTCCGGTTATCAAGTATACATTCTTGAATTTGCCGCTCTTTATGTCTGTTATAAGTTGGTTTTCTGTAAGTGCCATTTCTATTGCTTATTGCGGTGCAAAGGTACTAATTTTTTACGGGATATTTCGATATATCGCTGTTAAAAACTACAAAAGCAACATATCAACCGTATAAGTATTTGTACTACAAACACCTTTACATACATTCAACCATAGTATCAATATTGTAAAAATGCCCATCAACTACTGTTTGCATTGAAAATCTTCCACACTAAAATTGAAAACATAGTAGTGAAACCAAAAAGTCTTACGTTCAGCATACAATCGGTTTGATAGTTTTACAAAACCATCGCACCGTTTTATATAAGGCTGCTTCTAAAAATTGCCTTTAAAGAGATGTTTGGAGAACCTTAAAGTATTCTTCTGGAGAAGTTTTGGGCTTCTCAGAAGAAATTCGTAGTATATAAAAATCAATTATTTGAGATTATGAAAAAAGTTCGCAACTTTGTTCTTTAAATGGTGTGAAATCTTTAGAAGTTACCTTAAATGATATGATGGTTTTGGGTGTATACATGGATGATTTTGTTTTTATCGTGCTGCTTATTACTGTCGCTTGTGGTATTTTGGTTGCAAAAAGGCGTAGCTCTAAAATAATAAATTTGTATGTTTCGTGGAAAAGGTGTACATTTGCAGAATAGAACAATTCAAAAAAAAGATTATATTATGAAACACAAACAATTGTCAAACAATGCAATGCTCTCGATTGCATCTTTTTTCAAGAAAGTAGTATTTACATTGATATTTATGTCGGTTATTTCGGCAAATGCACAGATAGGTACCGAAAAAGAATTTATGTGGGACAGTATTTCTCGCGAATACATCGAGTATGTTCCCGAGAGCTACGACGCTTCGCAACCTACAGGCATACTTTTTATGCTTCATGGTCTTCGCGATAGTATGCAAAATAAAATAGAACTTTCGGGCATGCTCCCTTTTATAGACCAACATGGTTGGATAATAGTGGTTCCTCAAGCTTTGGAAGCCGAAGTTCAGGTATTTGGTCAATCCTTTAACCTCGGAGGCATGTGGAATGCAGGCATGATAGTTTCGGTAATGGGTTTAAACATTGCTCCTAACGAAAATGTAGATGATTGTGGTTTCCTCATGGCATTATTAGACACAATGAAAGTTCGTTACAACATTCATCAAGACAGTGTTTTCTTTTCCGGAATATCGATGGGAGGTTTTATGGCTCAACGCATCGGCATCGACCATAGCAACAAAGTTAGTGCCATTGTATCTGTAAGCGGAACCATAGCTACTGCCATTTCCAACCGCACACCCGAAACCAACATTGATATGATGCATATACATGGAACATCCGATGATGTGGTTACATACGATGGTGCCAATTTTTCGCTCGATCCCTTTGGCAGTTTCAACATAGGACTTAGTGCCGAACAAACTGTCGAATATTGGCATAGTTTCAACAATTGTAACGAAACACCTCGCAGTTGTGTGTACAACGATACCAAAAACGATGGTTTTACCTTCGAACGTTACGACTATAGCGGTGGAAATGCCCGCGTAGCTTTCATCAAGGTAATAAACGGTGAGCACGACTGGTATGCCAGCTCTGAACAATATGATATAGGTTATGCCGAAGAGATAATGAAATTCTTTACAGGTCAAATGCCAACCAATGTTGGAATAGACACTTTGTCCGAAATAGAAACCGTAGTATATCCCAACCCTACTGCCGACGTTGTAAATATCACCTGCCGTCAAATAATAACCGATATTGATGTTTATAATATAGAAGGCCGATTGGTTTACCATTGTACCCCTGCTGCCAACAATTGTAGCATACGTATGTCGGGCCAAAAAAACGGAATTTATTGGGCTAAGATACATACCGAAGAAGGTTCAGCAACAAAAAAAATTATTGTGAAATAAAACAAAATAAAGATATATAATATGACACGCAAAGAACTTATAGAAATTATAAAGAACAAACAATCCTTCCTATGCGTAGGTTTGGATACAGATTTGAAAAAGATTCCCGAACATCTGTTGACAGAAGAGGATCCTATTTTTGCTTTCAACAAAGCTATCATCGATGCAACAATAGATATTGCTGTTGCATACAAACCCAATCTGGCATTCTACGAATCTATGGGAATAAATGGACTAGTATCATTAAAGAAAACAATGGACTATTTAAACAACAATAGTAGCAAAGTATTTACCATTGCCGATGCCAAGCGTGGTGATATTGGAAACACATCACAACAATATGCCAAAGCATTCTTGGACTCGGCCGGCGATTTCAATTTCGATTCTATGACCATTGCCCCTTATATGGGCGAAGATTCGGTGGTGCCATTTACTGCCTACGATGGCAAATGGGTTATCCTACTTGCTTTGACTTCAAACAAAGGTGCTTTCGATTTCCAATTTATGGAAGACAAAGAAACAGGCAAAAAACTTTTCGAAACAGTATTGGAAACATCCAAACAGTGGGGCTCACCCGAAAATATGATGTATGTGGTAGGTGCTACCAAAGCTGATATGCTTAGCCAAATACGCACAATTATTCCAAATAGTTTCCTATTGGTACCCGGAGTGGGAGCACAAGGTGGAAGTTTGCAAGAAGTTTGCAAATACGGTATCACCAACGAATGCGGATTATTGGTAAACTCGTCGCGAGGCATCATCTACGCATCGAAGGATAAAGATTTTGCTGAACGTGCTCACCAGGAAGCCATAAAACTTCAACAAGAAATGACCGAAGAGCTAAAGAAAATAGGAATGATCAACTAAACTTATTTTAAATCATACAACACATATTTTTATTATATATGGAAAACGAAGAAAAACAAGAACACGGCTACAACGAGGTTCAAGAAGTAAAGGAACCAATCATAGAGCAAACCGACGAAAGTTTCAAACCCACGCCAAAACGTCCGGGTGCCTTATCGTTTGTACTTATCCTTAGCATGATAGGTTCGGGATGGTGTATTTTGATGAATTTAATGTCGGCTATTACCCGATCGCTACTTGCCTCCATGATGGAAAACAGCGATACCGCACAACTTTCTGAAAGTATCAGTACAATGTATTCCAATTCGATGGGAATAGACCCGGCTATAATGGCCGAAACCATGGAACGTTTTATGGAAATTCCGGCATATTATTATATAATTACCTCCTTATTGTATATTGCATCTCTTGTAGGTGTAATAATGATGTGGAAGATGCGAAAAACCGGTTTCCATGTTTATACTTTGGCTCAACTATTGGTTTTGCTTATAACAGCTATGCTGGGAAAAGCTTATATAGGCATGGGCGATATAATGATGACCATTCTGTTTGTGGCTTTTTATGCTGTAAACTTTTTCAAAAAAACAGACTATAGCAAGTAATAATACTTCAAGGCAAGAAATAAATTGTATTTTTCAAATTGATGGTTGCATCGTTTTCCTATCAAACAGATAGAACTTCGTAACATCAATTGGGTCTAAAAAAAGAAGCTACTTTATTGTATAGCTTCTTTTTTTGTTGAACGGCATTGAGACCTATTTTTTCTGCTACATCCCTCCTCCACAATAAATCCATGAGTGTTTTACAAAGCCACAAAAAAAGGCTTTCTCACATACATGACAAAGCCTTTTAGAAGTATAACAAAGGGGGAAAATTACTATTTCAATTTATTTTTTCGCCAAGCATCTTTTACCTTTCCACCAAATATTATGCTTGGTATTTGCTGTTTTCCTTGCAACGACGATTCAAACGATACAGCATCCTTTATTTCATCAAACAGCTGTCCCAATTCTATATCACCCATATTTTCACGCAAAGTTTTCAGCAGGTAATAGGTAAAGAAACCATGTTGCTTATCGTCAAAACCATAAACAGTTTCGGTAAAATCAGCAGCGCAGAATATCACTGCATTACCTCTCAACTTCATACCTTTGGTTTTTCCGGTGTTATGCGGATATGTAAACAATGTGCTTCCATCTCTCAAACGTCCATCAAAACCGGCATCGCAAAATATCGTAAACGAGTTCATCGGTATTCTATCAAACTGTGTGCATATCGATTCCAATGATATACATTCTTCCAAAAAGCGAGTAACTTCCTTCTTTGTCAAAGATGTCGATTCTTTTTCTTCAGCTTTAGCTTTGGCCCACTTTGTTGTTGTCAAACCTTTTGCATTTACAGGTATCAAGTATGGCATATTTTCGTAATCCACTATACCATAGCCGGTATAGTATACTATCAAGTTGCCGGCACCCTTTGTTACTTTCATCAAATCCTTCACCCAGTCCAAACCTTCGGTTTGTATCTCGTCCTTTGTAGGATTTTCCAAAATACGAATATGACGTTCGGGCACACCCAATATCTTCATACAATATTCACGAAATACACGGCTGTCATTGCCGGCATACTGAACGGCCGGGAATGTATATTTATATTTCTCATTTGCTATTATCAACACAAAAGCATCTTTATTATCGTCGGCTACTTCCGGTATGTTTATATCTATATCGGTATCGGTAGCTTGCATGTTTTGAACCATTCTTTCTATTCTTTCTTCGAATGGATTATGCACAAGTATTCTTATGGAACTACGACGAAAATGGCTTCCCACTTGTTCTATCTGCCATGTTTCCATATCATACTTATTATTTGTGTGTTTCAATACATCCACCGATTTTTGAAGAAAATCCTTAACACTTTGTGCTCTCAAAAAAGCCAATTCGGCATTAGTAGTAACTATGTCATTTGTAAACAACGTAAGACGATTTACGTTGTTGTCGAACTTTACTGCTGTGTATCTAAAGTCGCCATACTCTCCTTTGTATTGTATACCGGCTATAGCTTGAGCATCGGTAGTACTAGTGATAAGAATGTCTATATCTTTTCCGGCAGGAAAAAAGTTTTTACAATCTTCATCCAAAAAACGTTTGGTAAGATTACATATAGCACGGCACGAGTTAGACTCCGAATAGTTGTATGTACCCGAAGGATAGTCGTCCGAATCACTATTAGGGTTTACACAATTATACGATATTTCGTAAAGGTAATTCATCTCCACCTTACCATCGTCAAGTGTGTCGTATACTATCTCTGATTTTATTGCCACCTTACCTTCATCATAAAGTTTCTGTTCCAAAGGCAAGCTTAGCAGCATACGCTCGGCCTTGCGATTAAGTGCTTCCTGACTGTTTTTTACATCGTTCTTTATTATACTTAATGCTTTGCTCCTATAATCGGAATTTTTCGATTCCTCACGAGCTGTTATCTTTCCATAGTCTTGCGATATAGCTTGAAACGATAATAAGGAACAAAAAAATGTTAGTACAAATACTTTCAAACGACGACTTAATCCCTTGTTTGTAATTTTTTCTCTCATAATTACTATGTATTTAAATATAAAAAAACATTCGACAATATCTATATTGTTCTATTCATCAGTTATTTAAAGACTATCATAGGAACCTCTTCCTATGTCTCCTTTGCTTTGCAAAGATAAGAAAAAATAGCGTTATTAATATGTTTTCGATCAAAAAAATAGGATATTTATTTTTGTCGATACATAAATTTTAGTATCAGTCATTAAAAATAAAAATAAGGTATAGCCAATACGGCTATACCTTAACTATATAATCATTCTATTACTTTATTTTGCTTTACCTTGGTTAGCTACGCTTTGCATTTTCTTGGCTATCTCGTCGGCATCGCCTAGGAAAAATTCTTTTACAAGTTTCATATTGTCATCAAACTCGAATATATATGGCACTGCAGTAGGAATGTTGAATTTTATGATTTCTTCGTTGGTCATTCCACGAAGTTCCTTTACAATACCTCTAAGGCTGTTGCCATGAGCCACAATCATTATTTCGTCGTGTTTGCCAAGGGCTTCAAGTATAACATCCTTGTAGTATGGCATAAGACGTTCGATAGTATCTTTCAATGATTCTGTAAGAGGCACTTGTTCATCTGTAAGTTCGTTGTAACGAGGATCCATACGAGGGCTTCTTTCGTCGTGCATATCCAAAGCAGGAGGTTGCACATCAAACGAACGACGCCACAAAAGCACTTGGTCGTCGCCATATTTTGCAGCTGTTTCGGCTTTGTTCAACCCTTGGATAGCACCATAACTCTTTTCGTTCAATCGCCAACTTTTCTCTACCGGAAGATAATCCATATTCATGGCATCCAACACATTGTTCAATGTTTTTACAGCTCTTTTCAGATACGATGTAAAACACAATTCCGGTTTATAACCCTCGGCCTTCAATAGTTTTCCGGCCTCAAAAGCCTCTTTACATCCATTCTCGGTAAGATCAACATCGGTCCAACCGGTAAACAAATTAAGCTTGTTCCATTCACTTTCTCCGTGACGTATAAGTATAAGTTTCTTCATATATGTATATATTTTTCTTTTTTTCTCAATTGGTTCAATAACGCAAAACTCATTCTATTTATTGCATCGGCAATATCTATTGCAAATAAATATCTATCAATCCTTCCGGTGCCGATATGTGTATTGTTTTGTTTTCCCTATCCACTTTGTCTATAATTTGGTCGCGGATGGGGATAAGTATTTCCGTTTCGCCTTTCATTATCTGAAATAGGGGCTGTGCAGGATAGTCAATAACAGAAGCTATATTTCCTATATCACCCTTCTGGGCATCAACAACGGCAAAGTTTATAATCTCGTGAAAATAAAATTTCTTACCTGTAAGCTTTGGCAAGACCGACAGAGGCAAAAAAAGATTTTTTCCCACCAATTTTACCGACTCTTCAGCCGTAACATCTTCAAAGCGTACCACAGCCTTATTGCCCTTTATGTTTATCGCCTCGATAAAATAAGGCAACAACTTGCCCCCTATCTCTACAAACACCGAATCCAATTCGGCATAGTCGGTAGGTTCGTCAACATCCAAAAAGAAAACCACCTCACCTTTATAGCCAAAAGGTTTGGTTATTTTTCCCAACTGAAAACAATCATTTACTTCCATCTGTGTTTCAAATTATGTCAACTTCTAAAATAATTTCTCCCATTACAAAAAACAAGGAAGTATTGCCCTCTCTTAGGGGCAATTACTTCCTCTATATCAAAAAAAATTACAGCAAATAGGCATATTTATTTCTTACGAGCCAACACCGCCTTTACCTTTTCAACGATATCCACTGCCTTCAAATGATAATTTACAAGCATTTGTTCGGGAGTTCCCGATTCGCCAAACTTATCATCAACAGCCACATATTCCACTGGAGTAGGACAGTTAAGAGCCAATGTTTGAGCCACACTGTCGCCCAAACCGCCATTAAACAAATGCTCTTCGCAAGTAACCACGGCTCCTGTTTTCTTGGCCGATTTTATTATTGCTTCGGTATCCAAAGGCTTGATGGTATGTATGTTTATCACCTCAGCCGATATACCTTCGGCTTCCAATGCTTTGGCAGCTTCCAATGCTTCCCATACCAAATGGCCGGTTGCTATTATAGACACATCCTTGCCCTCGTTAAGCATCTGTGCTTTTCCTATCACAAACTCTTGATTCTCGTCGGTAAAGTTAGGCATCTTCGGACGACCAAATCTTAAATATACAGGACCATTGTGACGCATAGCTGCCACGGTTGCAGCATGTGTTTGATTAGCATCGCAAGGTACCAGCACTGTCATGTTGGGCAAAGCCTTCATCAGTGCAATATCTTCCATGGTTTGATGTGTGGCACCATCTTCGCCCAATGTTACACCGGCGTGTGAACCACATATTTTTACATTCTTATTAGAGTAAGCCACCACCTGACGTATTTGGTCGTAAACACGACCTGTTACAAATTCGGCAAACCCACCTACAAATGGAATCTTTCCCGACAACGAAAGACCGGCAGCAATACCAACCATATTGGCTTCGGCAATACCACATTGTATAAAACGTTCGGGATAAGCCTTTGCAAAGCCATCCATCTTTACCGATCCCGTAACATCAGCCGACAATGCTACTACTTCGTGATTTTGTGCTCCGGCATCAACCAAGCCC
>JAEIGA010010759.1_pt1 | contig 13884 bp, 14 predicted proteins | sample 9270691 | NCBI WGS metagenome assembly JAEIGA01 (sample SAMN17057246, study PRJNA624740) | gut metagenome | biome: biome; isolation source: fecal sample | host: Bos grunniens | place: China: Xizang | collected 2019 | reverse complement strand
TCTATAACGGGGGTCCTGTGGGTCTTGAAACCCTTGCGGCAACCGTTGGAGAAGAGGCGATCACGCTGGAGGACGTGTACGAGCCATATCTCTTGCAGATAGGATTTCTCAGCCGCACTCCCCGCGGACGCTGTGTCACAAGACTGGCATACGAGCATCTTGGTATTCCCTACCGAGAGGCTACCACTCATCAAAAATCCGACCAATTAGATATTTTTAACGACTAAAGCTGATTTTTAAGGAGAATTTATGCTTCCCAGAACCGAAAATTACAGAATATATCCTTCAATAGTTCCCGCGGATAAGCCTGTCGAAATGACCGTCGCCCCTGCGGAAAGAGCTTTTATGCCGGTAGAGGGCGAGGAATATACTCTTATCATCACACCCGTTGATGCCGACGAGCGCGACTACCATTCCTCTGTTTGCAGAACCACCATAAGCGCAAAGGCAAAAAACGGTGTTATAAAATTCGAATATGCCTTTCCATCCGAGCAGGAGCATCACATACAGCTCATGCGCGGAGCCACCAAGTTAGCTATTTTTTACATCTTTTCTCTCTATGATGACCTCTATTCTATGCGTCCTATGAGAGGCGACCTTCATCTTCACAGCTTTCGCTCGGACGGAACACGCGACCCCGCCGCACTTGCAGGTCACTACCGTGAGCAGGGCTATGACTTTTTTGCCCTCACCGACCATAACAGATTTTACCCCGGCGGCGAGATAGACGAGGTCTACCGCGGTGTTGACACGGGTCTTTTGCGTATTCCCGGAGAAGAGGTACACACCCCGGGAAGCATGCTCCATATAGTTCATATCGGTGGAAATGAAAGCGTCGCTTATAGATACGTAAGTAACACCGAGGGATACAGAGCAGAGGCGGCAGAGCTTGTAAAAGACCTTCCCGACACTGTTCCCGAACAATATAAGGAGCGCTACGCTATGGCAAGGTGGGCAACCGAGAATATACACAGGAACGGAGGTCTTGCAATATTCCCCCATCCCTTCTGGCGCCCCGCAGAGCTTATTCACAACGTCAATATGGAATTCAGCAACATCCTTCTTGGCAGCGGTATGTTTGATGCCTACGAGGTAATCGGAGGTATGTCAAGAACTGAAAATAACCATTCGGTGACTCTTTGGAATGATTTCAGAGCCAACGGCGGAAGGATAAGCGTGGTTGGCTCAAGTGACGTTCATTCCCTAGATGAGTCTATATATTTCCCTTGCAATTTCACCGTATGCTTTGCTAAAAGCAATACGGTTGACGGAGTTCTGGACGCCATAAAGAGCGGCTTGTCGGTGGCGGTAGAGACTACCGGTGTGGAGTATTCACGTGAATTCAGAGCTTACGGAGATCTCCGTCTTGTAACCTATACTCAATATCTTCTTGCACACTATTTCCCAAGACAGGAACGCTTATGCGCAGGTGTCGGTGTGGCAATGAGAGCCTATGCAATGGGTGAATGCTCTAAGGAAGTGGTAGAGCTTAACGCAAAGCTTGTAGAGGAGCACCGCCAGCGCTTCTTCGGCGCAGCCGCTCCCATACTTCCCGATGAAAAAATGATAGATTTTGAAACCAGATGGCGTCAGGTCCATATTAAAAAAGGACCTATCACCAAGGGAAGCAGCATAAATCCTCCCGCAACAATGCAAATATAAACTATAAAAGACAAGAATCCGCTTACTTTAAGAGTAAGCGGATTCTCGTTATTTTGTCATCTTTTCCTGTTTAACCTTATGGTCGATAACATGGCGTGATGCCAGCTCATTGCGGATATCATCAAGAGATATGCCCATTTCAATCATCAACACCATTACGTGATATACAAGGTCGGATATCTCGTATATAGTTTCTGCCTTATCGTCAGCCTTTCCCGCGATAATTACCTCTGTGCACTCCTCGCCAACCTTTTTGAGTATCTTGTCTATTCCCTTCTCAAAAAGATAGGTGGTATAGGAGCCTTCTTTTTTCTCTATCTTTCTACCCTCTATGACCTTCATAAGAGCCTCAAGAGAAAACTCTCCTTCGTTTTCATTCTCATATACGGGATAGTTGAAGCAGGAGTCTGTTCCCAGATGGCAGGCAGGTCCGTCCTTGCGAACCACGACGGTGAGAGCATCTTTATCACAGTCGGCGGTTATGCTGACTATATGCTGCTTATTACCTGAGGTCTCGCCCTTTCTCCAAAGCTCCTGTCGGGAACGCGACCAAAAGCAGGTTGTTCCCTCCTTTATGCTTATTTCAAGGCTTTCGCGGTTCATATAAGCCACGGTAAGAACCTTTTTGGTAGCTGAATCTACCACTACTGCGGGAATAAGACCCTTATCATCAAATTTAAGCTCGTCTATCTTTAACATATTAACCTCTCATATTCGAACGTTTATATTTGCGCCCTTAAGCCTTTGCTTAAGGGTCTTGATATCCACCTCGCCAAAGTGGAATATAGAAGCGGCAAGTCCCGCGTCTACCTTTGGAAGTGCGTTAAACAGGGTTACAAAATCCTCCATGCATCCCGCTCCGCCCGAAGCTATAACAGGAACGTTAACGGCGTCGCACACCGCCTCCAGCATCTCTATGTCAAAGCCCTTTTTTACTCCGTCGGTATCTATGCTGTTTACAACTATCTCCCCCGCTCCGTTTGAAACACAACGCTTTATCCAGGAGATAGCCTCCATCCCCGTATCCTCTCTGCCGCCCTTGGCGAACACGCGGAATTCTCCGTCAACTCGCTTTATGTCAGCCGAAAGCACAACACATTGGTCGCCGTATTTTTTAGCCGCCTCAAGAACCAAGGCGGGATTTCTGATAGCGCCCGAATTTACGCTGACCTTATCGGCACCGCATTTGAGCACGCGGTCAAAGTCATCAAGACTATTTATTCCTCCGCCTACTGTCAGCGGTATAAAGACCTTTGAAGCCACCTCTGTAAGTATATCCACGAAAAGTCCGCGCCCCTCCGCGGAAGCGGTTATATCGTAGAATACAAGCTCGTCAGCACCATTATCGCTGTAAAACTGCGCAAGGCTTACGGGTGAGGAAACGTCTGCAAGCCCTAGGAAATTCACTCCCTTTACTACCCTTCCGTTCTTAACGTCCAGACAAGGAATTATTCTTTTTGTTATCATCTTTTAGTCCTCTGTTATTTTTACCGCCTCAGAAAGGTCGATAGCTCCCGTATAAAGCGCTTTACCAAGTATAGCGCCGTAAACGCCTATCTCCTTAAGCGCCTTTATATCATCAAGTGTGGAAACACCGCCCGAAGCGATAATGTTTATGGAAAAATCTCTGTTAAGCTCACGGTAGAGCTCAAGATTAGTTCCCGACATCATACCGTCCTTGGAAATATCTGTACAGATAACCGTTTTTACGCCTATGCTCTGCAAAAATTCACAGAAATCCTTGCATCTCATCTCGGATACTTCGGTCCAGCCCTTTATAGCTACCATACCGTCCTTAATATCCACTCCTACTGCTATCTTATCCTTATAAGTGTTCACCGCTTCCTTAAGGAACTCGGGGTCTGTAAGGGCGGCTGTACCCAAAATTATTCGGTCAACTCCAGCATCCACATATTTTTTAACGGTATCCATATCGCGGATGCCTCCGCCTATCTCCACTGAAAGGTCTGTGGACTCGGTTATTTTTCTAACCGTTTCATAGTTGTCTGTCTTTCCGCTTTTAGCTCCGTCAAGGTCTACTATATGCAAAAATTTTGCTCCCTTTTGCGAAAATCCCCTTGCAACCTCGGCAGGCTCGCGGCTGTAAACAGTGACCTTGTTGTAATCTCCCTTTTGAAGGCGCACAGCACATCCGCCGAGAAGGTCTATTGCGGGTAAAATATTCATAATTCTTCCTACCTATAAATCAAATTTCACAGAAGGCTTTCAATATTGCCAAGCCAATCTTTTCGCTCTTTTCGGGATGGAACTGAACTCCGCATACGTTATCCTTGCGGACAGCGGCAGTTAGCGGTACTCCGTATTCAGCGGTAGCTATTACCGAGTCATCACAGTCCGCTCCGTAATATGAGTGCACGAAATAAACGAAATCTCCTTCATTCAGATATTTGAAAAGCTCGTCCTTTTTTTCGCCAAAGGAAAGCGCGTTCCAGCCTATATGGGGTATTTTCAGTCCCTTGGGGATAACGTCGCTTATGGGGCGTATATTGCCCCTGATAAGCCCCAGACCCTCGTGCTCACCGTATTCATAGCTTTTCTCAAAAAGCATCTGCATACCAAGGCATATTCCAAGGAGAGGCTTTCCCTTTGCGCACTCTTCCTTTATCACCTTGTCAAGACCGCTCTGGCGGAGCTTCCTTGCGGCGTCCTCAAAGGCGCCAACCCCAGGAAGAATTATTCGCTCCGCCTTAGCAATAAGGTCGGGGTCTGAGGTAACGCATATATCCGCCCCTATGCTCTTGAAGGAGCAGGTCAGTGAGAAAAGATTTCCCACTCCGTAATCAATAATCGCTATCATTAAAGAACTCCCTTGGTAGAAGGTACGCTGTCGGCACATCTGCCGTCTATTTCTACAGCCGCAGACAGCGCTCTTGCAAATGCCTTAAACGCTCCCTCTGCTATGTGGTGAGAATTTCTGCCGTCAAGCTGCTTTAAGTGCAGAGTAACACCCGCGTGTCTTGTAAAGCCGAGAAAAAACTCCTCCACAAGCTCACTGTCAAAGTCACCTATCTTCTCGTTAGGTATATCAAGCCCGTAAGCAAGGTATGCACGTCCCGAAACGTCAAGAGCGCAAAGGATAAGCGCTTCATCCATAGGAAGCAGCATATTGCCGTATCTCTTTATTCCCTTGCAATCTCCTACAGCTTCCTTGAACGCATCCCCCAAGCATATACCGATATCCTCTACGCTGTGGTGATAATCCACCTTTACGTCACCCACGCATTTTACCTCAAGGTCAAATCTGCCGTGTGCGGCAAAAAGGGTCAGCATATGGTCAAGAAAGCCGCATCCTGTGTCTATATCTGCCTTACCGCTTCCGTCAAGGCAAAGAGAGAGCTTAATATCGGTTTCCGCGGTTTTTCTGTCTATCTCACTTTTTCTCATTTTTTCTCTCCTCCAAAATATCGGATATGGCTTCCACAAGTGCCTTCATCTGCTCCTTAGTGCCTACCGTTATCCTGTTATATTCCTTAATTTTTTCCTTATCAAAATGTCTTACAAGAATACCCCTTGCTTTAAGCCTTTCATAAAGCTCCTTGCCGCTTATGCTGTCACTCTTAGCAAAGATAAAATTCGCCTTTGAATCGGTCATATCAAAGCCTAAATTCTTAAGCTCGGTCTGCGTATATTCCCTTGACTCTATAATTTTCTTGCAGTTATCCATATAATAGGAATTTTCCGCAAGCGCCGCCTCTCCTGCAAGGAGAGTAAGACGGTTTATATTATAGGGGTTAGTAGAGTATTTTATCTTTTCAAGGTCAGCGATAAGCTCACTGCTTCCCACTGCGTATCCAAGTCTTGCGCCCGCCATTGAACGCGATTTGGAAAAGGTACCCACAACAAGTAGATTGTCGTACTTTTTCGTAAGCTCCACCGCGCTTTCCGCACCGAAATCAACGTATGCCTCGTCTATAAGCACAATGTAATCGGGATTGGCTTTGACTATATCCTCTATTTGCTCAAGTGAAAGCGCCAAGCCTGTGGGGGCGTTGGGGTTGGCGATAACCACGGTTGCGTCGTTTTTCATATAGTCGCTAATATTGATACTGAAATCCTCCATAAGAGGAAAAGCAGTATAATCTACTCCGTGAAGCTCCGCGTAAACGCTGTAAAATCCGTAGGATATTTCGGGAAATCTGACCTTTCTTTTACTTCCCTCGCAAAACGCCATAAAGGAAAAATTCAATATGTCGTCAGAGCCGTTGGAAACAAAGATATTTTCTCTTTTAACTCCAAAGAGGTTTGCAAGGCTTTCTTTAAGCCCCTTGCACGTAGGGTCGGGATAAAGATTTAATCTGCTGACCTCGGTACAGTTCACCGCTTCGAGCACCTTTGGTGAGGGCGGATAGGGTGACTCATTGGTATTAAGCTTTATATATTTCATATCCGTGGGCTGCTCTCCGGGGGTGTATGCCTCCATACCACGGTATTTTGAATTCATAAATCTGCTCATAGTCAATCCTTGTCTTCTACTCTGATGATAGCACTCTTGGCGTGAGCGCCCAAGCCTTCCTTATTAGCGAAAAATTCTACCTTTCTCGCCACCTTGGCAAGAGCATCCTCGGTATAATAGGAGAACTGCGTTTTCTTTACGAAATCATCCACCGACAAGGGGCTTGAGAAACGGGCTGTTCCGCTTGTGGGAAGCGTGTGGTTGGGACCCGAGAAATAATCTCCAAGTGCTTCGGGACAGTATTTACCCATAAACACAGAGCCTGCGTTACGTATCTTATCAAGATACTTGAAGGGCTCGTCCACGCATATTTCAAGATGCTCGGGAGCAAGTCCGTTAGCGACCTCGATAGCCTCGTCAATACTCTCTGTAATTATTATTTTTCCGTTGTTATCCACCGACACTCTCGCGATATCCCTGCGGGCGAGCTGCTCTATCTGCACCTCAAGCTCGGCTGCTACCTTTTGTGCCAATTCTCTGCTGTCTGTAACCAGCACTGCCGTAGCATTCTTGTCGTGCTCTGCCTGAGAAAGCAGGTCTGCCGCTACGTAGCAGGGGTTACACGTGCCGTCTGCGATAACAAGTATCTCACTGGGTCCCGCTATCATATCAATAGCCACCCTGCCGAACACCTGCTTTTTAGCCTCCGCCACAAAGGCGTTACCGGGTCCTACTATTTTGTCAACGGCGGGAACGCTTTCTGTTCCGTAAGCCAGTGCCGCTACCGCCTGCGCTCCTCCCACCTTGAAGATACGGTCAACTCCCGCTACCTTTGCCGCCGCAAGTATTGCGGGATTTACCTTTCCGTCCTTTGAAGGTGGAGTAACCATAACGATCTGGGCACAGCCCGCTATTTTGGCTGGAACTGCGTTCATAAGAACCGAGGATGGATAAGCAGCCGTACCGCCGGGGACGTAGAGTCCAACCTTTTCAATCGGTATGACCTTTTGCCCTATAATAACTCCGTCCTTATCATTGATAAGAAAGCTGTTTCTTACCTGACGGGAGTGAAATGCGTAGATGTTTTCCTTGGCTTCCTTAAGTATCTCGACAAATTCAGGTTCAACGAGTGAAAATGCCTCGTCTATCTCCTGGGCGCTTACCTCAAGCCTGTCAAGCTCTACCTTATCGAACCTTGCGCAATACTCAAAAAGCGCGCTGTCGCCGTCCTTCTTTACGTTTTCTATTATTTCGCTCACCGTATCTGCTACGTTGAAAACGTTTTCCTTTCGCTCCAGTATCTCGCTCTGGTCTATATCCTTGTAATCTACTATGCGGATCATTTTTATTTGCTCTTTCTCTCTGTAAGTATTCTGTCAAGACCTGCGCATATCTCGTTTATGCGCTCGTTCTTGAATTTGTGGCTGACCTTATTGGCAACCAATCTGGCGCTTATCTGCACTATATCCTCTTTAGGCTCAAGATCGTTCTCATAAAGGGTCTTGCCCGTCTCTACTATATCGACTATAACGTCCGAAAGGTCAAGAATGGGGGCAAGCTCTATTGAACCGTTGAGCTTTATTATATCTATCTCTCTGCTCTGCTTATTGTAGTAGTCACGCGCTATATTAGGGAATTTTGTTGCTACTCTGAGAGTTCTGTCCCGTCTGTCGCAAAAATCCTTTTTAGCGGCAACAGCCATACGGCACTTACCCATTCCGAGGTCAAGAAGCTCATATATATCGGGAGAATATTCAAGAATTATATCCTTGCCCGCTATACCTATATCCGCTGCACCTCTCTCTACGTAGATAACTACGTCCGATGGCTTCACCCAAAAATAGCGAACTCCCTTTTCCTCGTTTTCAAATATAAGCTTTCGGCTCTCCTCATGTATGGACGGACACTCAAAGCCCGCTTCCTCAAATATTGCGTACGCCTTTTCGCCAAGTCTGCCCTTGGGAAGCGCTATGTTAATCATTGGTTTCAAGGATCTTCATTCCTCCCTTTCCCAGACTTATCATCTGACGGTATCTTACCCCCGCATCGGGAGCATTTGCCGCCCTTACCGTTTTGCCGCTCTCACTGAGCAGCTTTACAGCCTCGATTATCTTTTCCGCCGCTATATCCTTGTCATATACCAGCATAACGTCTATGTCGTACCCGTCTTTTTCGGTACCAAAGCGCTCAAGCTTATCAAGATAAACAGCAAATCCTATTGCCTCGGTCTTCTTGCCGAACTTCTCCATAAGCCTGTCGTATCTTCCCCCCGAAAGAACACTGTCGGGAATTCTGTTAACAAATCCCTTGAAGATAATACCGTCGTAGTAATTCATATCGTTGACAACGGAAAAATCAAGATACAGCTTATCAGTAAGACCATAGCACTGCATTACCTTATGTATCTCTGTAAGCTCGTCATACGCCGCTTGCATCTTTTTGCCTTCGGTCATTGGGGCTATCTCCTCAAGTGCCGCCTTTATAGGCAGATACATAGAGGTAACGCGGGAAAGCTTGTCGGCATATTCCTCGGATATACCCTTCCTTGTGCAGAATGCTTTTATTGCGGGAATATTTTTGCTTCCCATAAGTGCCAACACCTCGTCCATATTCTCCGAGGCAACGCCTGCGTTCTCAAGCAGACCCTCTACAAAGCGCATATGTGACATATCCAGCAGGTAATCCTCGCTGATGCTCATAAGGCTTCTCTGTGCAAGCATTATGACCTCGCACTGGGAAAACATATCTATATTTCCTATGCATTCAAGTCCCGTCTGCATTATCTCGCGGAAGCCGTCTCCGCCGCTGGTGGTCCTATAAACGTGCTCGTCGTAGTACAGCTTATAGGCTACCTTGGGGCTTGCTACCGCGTTCTTTATTATTGAAAGAGTAACATCGGGCTTGAGCGCCATCAGCTTACCGTTGGTATCTGTAAAGGTGAGTAGATTTTCACTGACCAAAAAGCTCTTGTTTTTAGCGTATAGATCGTATTCCTCAAATTTACTTACGCGGTAATGATTATATCCGTGCTTACTGTAAAGCTCACGAAGCTTATATATTGCCTTCTCGTCTTCTCTGAATACCTTGTCAGATGAAATCATTTCTTTTCCTCCGTTATGGCTGACAGTGCCTTCTTGTAGCCCCCCGCTCCGTAAAGATAAGAACGGTTTACACGGCTGATAGTAGCTGTACTTGCTCCCGTTTCCTCGACTATTTTATTGTACACTGTCTGCTGGGAGAGCATTTTAGCCACAAGCATTCTCTGGGCTATATCCATAACCTCCTTGCGTGTCATAAGGTCTTCAAGAAGAGCCTCACATTCCTGCTCATTCTCAAGGGAGAGCAATGCCTTTATAAGCAGGCGGTAGCCTTCATTATCTCTTAAATCCATTTGTTTTTCCTCACTTTCGCTTTAACACTTTAGTATGATAACACATTAAAGCAGATATGTCAATACCTAATTTGAAATTTTTTGATAAAACTTAATTTATGCCGAAGAGAGCCTGTCTCCTCGGCATTTTTTAGTTATTCCCGTAAAGCTCTTTCGCCCTCGAAACAGGCAACTTAAAGAAGAGCCATACACAATAAGCTGTGACCGCCACTGCTACCGCCGCTGTAAATATCATTTGCGGCAACGTCCACATTTCCCCGTTTCCCAACTCGGAAACCACGTTCCCCACAAAATTATACGTAGCGTGTAAAAGCACGCACAGCCATATATTTTTCGTCGCGAGAAGCACAAGGCTGCACAGCGCGCCAATGAGGGCAGAATAGCCTATCTGTAACAATACCGCCAAGGGCGACGAGGTAAACAGATTGATAAGATGTATCAATCCAAATACCACCGAGGACCAGAATATCGCCATGAATATTCCCTTTCGGCTATCCTTTCTGCTTTTAAGAAGATACATAAGCACGCATCCTCTGAATGCCATTTCCTCAAAAATCCCCACAGAAAGACAAAACAATGCGTACAGCAGTATTTGTTCAATCGGAGCATCAAGTCCGCAGTCGCCCGAAAAAAACGACACAAAGGGAAAATTATTTACCGCTACGGCAAAGGCGGGAATTACAGCCAAAAGCGCTATGCAGCTTTTGTTTCCCAAGGGATTCATTATTTTGTCAAAGGAAAACTCTATCATAAATATAGCGCATACAGCTCCGCCTATAAGCCGAGTTGAGCACATATAGAGCATTTGCACTGTCCACGAAGCATCACCTGAGAGGTTAAAGGATATCTCTATTGCCACAAGGGCAACCATTAAAAGCAGGAGCAGTATTTTTCGTGCCCTTTGCGCAGCTGACATTTTACCTTTCATTTACGACCTCTGTCTTATCCTCGGTGCTGCCTTGCTTTTTTAAAATAGCCTTTTGACCGAAGTAAAGCGCCACCGAGCCCACCACCATAAGTATGGCGATAAACTGCGACGGGCTGAGAAAATCAACGACCGTGCTGCCCCGATAATCCCGTCTGAAATATTCGATAACAAAGCGCCACACGCCGTATATAGCCATATATAGCGGAAGATTACAGCTTTTATTTTTAAGCAATCTCCAAACGAAAAATCCAAAGAGCGCAAAGAGGAACAGTGCCTCGTAAAGCTGTATAGGAACTACCTTACGTCCTTGGGACACCATATATATACCGTACCAGGCATCGGTCTCTCCGCCGTGACAGCAGCCCGCCATAAGGCAGCCTATTCTTCCGAGGGCGTGCGCTACGGCTATGGAGGCAGCCGCTATATCCGCGACCGTAAAAAAGCTTTTAACGTGCTCCTTGTTCTTAAGTGTAAAATGCCCTACTCCGAAATATACAACTAAAAAGCATGCGGCTCCACCTATAAGCCCTCCGTAAAAGGTGGCTCCCGTGGATGCGTCTATGACAAAGCCGCCCCGCTCTTTAATGTTATAAAACGCCTGAAACAGCACAGCCGAAAAATATCCAACTATGACAGAAATAGCCGCCGTAAGGACTACAAGGTTCTGAACACGCCAGTATATATTCTTTTTTTCGGCAAAAAGTCTATATGTAACGATTGCGCCTAAAATTCCTATTCCAAGGAATACGGTATACAAATCAACGTTCCAAAATATAGGATATGGATACATACTTCTCTCCCTTTCCTTAAAAATAAGTTATACCGCACATTGCTTTTGTGTGCGGTATAAGCCTATTGAATTTTATACCTTTATCAAAAACGGGAAATATTGTCTATAACGTATTTTGTCATTTTGCTTTGCATATATCTCTTGTTCTTTACGAGATAATCTCTTACCACCGCTATATTCACGGGTCTTTGCTCCATAAGATTCGAAAGTGCCGCAGCAAGGTCGTTATCGCTGTTCATCTCCAATCCCTTGCATATAAATATCACCGTCTCCTCAGAGGCATTTTCAAGGCACTTCCAGCCTGCCTCCGAATCCTTTTCAGCAAGACCGTAGAGCAGCTTGTACGCAACCAAGGGCTTAAACTCCTCGGGCATCTCCAAATAGGGATTATCAAACACTCTTTCATTCCACAGCTTGCCCTCAGAGGAAGCATAGCCCGAAAGAAAGCGGTTCATTCTTGCGTTGATAGTCTGAAATGTAAGCTTCTGCACGGATATATTTCTTTTTGCCTGCGAGCTGTACAAAAAGTAGTTGGGATTGGTATCTATCATAAGATACATAAAATATCCGAACTCCACCGCAAGCGCGAGACACAGAACCGAAACTATTATAAGGACAACGCGCTCTAACGTATTCATATCAAGCGCCAAGCTCAGCACAAACAGCACCACTGCAACCGCCAGAAAGAAAATCGTGGCTATTCCAAGCACTATTTTTAATTTATTTCTATCCATTTTTATATCTCCTTATCACAAATACTCATACCCATATAATTATACAACAATATGCCCGAAAATGCAATAGAAATTTCACAATAAAACTATATTTTTCTATTTTGAAAGGCAAAAGAGCCCTTGCTGAAAAGCAAGGGCTCCGACATTTTTTAATCAAGCAGTGTGAGCTCAAAGGATATCTTAGGCGACAGGTCGTAAGAAAGGGATTTTTTAAAGTATTCCTTTGCGCCCTCTATATCTCCGTTATAAAGCTTACCGTAACCGAGCATACCGTAGAGCGCGCCAAGACGGTTAGTCTCTCCATTGCCTACGAAGCAATTATACAGATTTCCTATTACACGGTGATATTTACAGCCCTCCTCGAGCTCCCTCTCCCATTTCAGTATAGCATCACGCATTATTTTCTCAGCACGCATTGCTTCTCCGCCAAGACGTACGGACATAGCTAAGTAATATACGAATTCTCCACCCATATTCCACATTCCCACGTCCTTCATATTGCACAGCTTTGAAATTATTGCATCGGCTTCCTCGGTTCTTCCCAGCGCCTTAAGTGCAGCTGCCTCATAATAAAGATAAGGGATCATTACGCTATTATTCCAAAGTCCTACGTTGAGATTCTCAGGAAGATTTTGAGAAGCACGGAAATGTTCCAGCGCCTCTTCGTACCGTTCTTCATTCATAGCTATACGTCCGCGTGCAAAGCAAGCGTACATATAAGGCTCGGCTATAGCAAATTCAGCACCCTCTCCGGGATAGAACGTATGGGACCGCATAGCCTTTTCCGCTTCCTCAAACATTTCCGCGTGGTTATATGCCCGTGCCACGGTAAGCTGTATCTGATCTGTAACCTCTTTGGGCTTGTGAGCGTCAAGGAATTTAGCGTTATCCTTTGCCGAGGTTCCCAGCTTCTGCATTACGGTAGCGGTTTCCGCAAGCAATATGGAATCGTTGGGATGAAGCTCAACGGCACGGCGCATAAGTGTAAGTGCCTCCTCTGCTCTGCCAAGATGGTTAAAGTATGCAAGTGCAAGATTTCTGTAAGGAATATAGAACTTCCGCAGGTATTTTACCGACTTTTCCCAAAGCTCTGCCGCCTTAGCATAAAGCTGTGAATCGTAAAGCATACATCCAAGCAAGTAGGCTGCAAAGCCATCCTTTTCATTCTGCAGCAACGCCGCTCTAAGGATCTCTATTTCCTGAGGTCTTGACGGGAATACATCAACTATCTTTTGCTTAGGCGCCATATTGCGCTGCCTTTGCGCACGCTCGCACTCTCCCATAATGTCGTAGCAATATGCAAGAGTATATCTCAGCATAGCGTTATCTGGAGCAATGGTAAGCGCATCCTTGAGCAGCACTGCACACTCCTCCTCAAAACCCGCATCCAAAAGGTCAAAGCAAACGTCAAGCGCGGTCTGAGCGGGATTTGAAAGAAGCGTATCAAAGAATTTTCTCCTTCCCTTTCCCGTGATAATAGCTAACGCGTATCTCGCAAGGTGGTTAAGCGGGTCAAGCTCCAGCGCATATCGGCAAAGCTCTGCCGCTTCGCGTGTCTCTCCAAGCTTCCACAGTGCCAAAGCCGCGTATGGTCTTGCTATTGGATGTCTGAATTCCTTCTCCATTGCCAAAGAAGCGTGCTCAAGCATTGCTTCATAGTCCACACGTATTCCGTCAATAGCGGCGATCGCCGTCATTGCGGGAGAAATAACGTTGTACGACCAAGCAGCTCTGTTAAGCGAATCGTACGCCTCATCGTATCTGCCAAGACGTACAAGGCAGATTCCGCGCAGATATCCTACGCTTCCGTCCTCGGGGTTCTGATTGTAACGGCATTCTATCTTCCATGCTTTATCAAGATAATCAAGGGCGTCCTCAAATCTGTTAACTCTGGTATAGTATTCACCAAGCCCCTTGAGCGCGGGGAGATATTCAGGATCCTTCTTCAACGCTTGAAGATAATAT
>JAEIGA010010758.1_pt1 | contig 13884 bp, 14 predicted proteins | sample 9270691 | NCBI WGS metagenome assembly JAEIGA01 (sample SAMN17057246, study PRJNA624740) | gut metagenome | biome: biome; isolation source: fecal sample | host: Bos grunniens | place: China: Xizang | collected 2019 | reverse complement strand
CTACACCATACCAGACAAATATCTAGAGTGGGGTTATACAAAGCTGCATCTCATAGCATCTGAGGAAAAGAACTTCAAGGACGCTGGCCTTGAACCTTTTGAAGTCTTTACACCAGATATGACAATAAAGACTATGAAGGAAACGCTTGCACTCAAGCTTGAAGATAAGGCAAAGAAACAAGACGAAAATGCAATTGACACAACAGCAAAGGAAGTTGACAACAGCGCACCAGACAACAGCGCACCAGATAACGAGACTGCACAGGCAAGGGAAGCAAGTTTCACAGATTACCTTGCGCAGCTTACTGATGCAATAGAATCAATGCGCGCATTCCTTAAAAACGACATACACGAAGTTAAAATATGTGCTGAGACTATCAAAGGTCAGATAGCAACTTTGGAAGCAACATACAACAAAGCACACGCAAAAGCAACAGTGAAGGACACAAAAAAGAACAAATAACTACCAATCTGGGCAAAGTGCACAATATTAAATTGTCAATAATGACAATTGTAATCAATTCAAAAGGAGGCAATTCAATTGTACACAATCAATTCAATACTGCATCACTTCACTGCGCTAAAGCGGCGAGCTGCAACACTTCACAGCATTAAAGTGGCGCACTGCAACACTTCACCGCAGAAAAGCGCCCAGGCGCCGCGCCACACTGCCCACACAGTATTTTATTACTGCCCACATTACAACACAAAGCATGTCAAAAATTGACACCGTTCGTTCTCGTTCGTTCCCGTTCGTTCTCGTTCGTTCGGTCAATAATTGACAACAAATCAAAGGAGTTATTATGAATGTTACAATTAAACAAGTAATTAAAGATTTACCAGCAGTAGATGCATTACTTATGCAGCCACATACAGTATCGTTCGTTGATGGCGACATCTTCGTTGATGAAAATGACACAGAGCTTCCAGATGAAATGGATATCACCATAATGTGTGATTCAATTTCCGTTGACGATACTCGTATTTCGATTATGTTTCCAGATGGTTATATAGCTGATTATGAAATTCAATCAGATTGCTATCATTACATCAAAATCATCTAAGAGGTACCGTTATGAGATACAAACCGCAATATACAATAAGAGACATTCGTCGTATGGTGTTCCAGGCAGAAACTGGTTCACCTGCGATTTATGATAAGCTCGATGCCGAGTGGGCAAAGCTTGCTAAAATTACAAACCGTCGTATGAAAGAACTCGAAAAGGAAGAACTCGATTTCTATGACTATGACCGCATGTACACTCATATTAAAAACGAGTTCTCTCCACGACGCAAGCGTATGCCCGATCACGTTTCAACAGCTACAATGAATCGTGAGTCAATAATTGACAACTTTGAGCAAATGATAACATTCGTTGAAGCACCAACATCTACCGTTTCTGGCGCCACCGAGAAAATGAATAGACAGCTTCGTAAGTTTGAAGACTTCATGACTACAAGAAGTGATAGACCTTTTCTAATACCAGAGCAGCATAAAAAAAAATTTGCTCGTTTAGTGACAGACGACAGAATAAGCGATCTTCTAGACATGGCTCGTTATGAATCTGGTGATACAATAGAAGCCATCTACTACCTAGCAGAGCATGATATCGACATATATAAGCAGGATATTAGAACCAGAATTGATGACCTCATATCAGGTGAAGAAAATGTCGATGACTTCTTGGAATATTTGAGGAGTATAAAATAATGTACAACCTAACACATCAAATCAAATCAGAATCCGACCCAGACAAAATCATTACCGTTACAGAACCCATCTACACAATTGAAGATTTTCCATTCGATGATGTTTGTCGAGAAATACTCGATCGCCGCAAAACATCATCACGCCATTCTCACTATTTAGGTGACTTTGCAACATTTGATATTGAAACAACAACATACATATCAGGTTACAAAGACGTTACCCGCTCAGAGAAACTCGATCCCAACGCACCAGACAATCCAAAGCACCACAAGACCAAAACATATCATGAAGTCGTCCCCGAGTATAACGCATTCATGTACATCTGGCAGTTTTGTATAGCCGATCGTGTTATAATGGGACGTGACTGGTTCTCCTTCGGTCAATTATTGACAGAACTAGAACAGCGTCTAGAACTTACAACATTCGGTAACCACTTAGTGATATATGTGCACAATCTCCCATACGAATTTCAGTTCATACGTAATTTCTTTAGATTAAGCAATGTGTTCGCCATAGATAAGCGCAAAGTCGTAAAGTGTATGCTCAACGATGTATTCGAGTTACGTTGCTCCTACAAGCTCTCGAATATGTCACTTGAAAAGTTCCTTGAAAACACAAAGGGAGTTCAGCACTATAAGAAAGCTGGTAAGCTCGATTACTCCAAACTCCGTACACCGTCCACACCGCTTACCGATGAAGAACTATCGTACTGCTATAATGACGTTATGGGTTTACGTGAAGCGATAATATCCAAGCTCGTTTCTGAGCATGATACATTAGCCACAATTCCCTTAACATCAACTGGCTACGTTCGCCGTGAATTCAGAGCTGCATCAAAGGAAAATCCCAGGAATTATTTTATATTTAAGCAGCTCCAGCTCCGCCCTAAAACTTACACCCTTTGCAAAGAAGCAGTTCGCGGTGGCAACTGCCATGCTAACCCGCACTTATCAAACAAGGTATGGGACAACGTCTTTTCCTATGACATGTCATCCGCATACCCAGCAATTATGTGCCAGTGTAAGTTTCCGATGACGCCATTTCTAAAGCGCCGCTCATCGTCCGAAAAACTTTACGAACTTCTCAACGACAACAAGCACGCTCTATTGATGAAAGTTAAATTTACGAACCTTGAAATTAAAACGACCCGAACAGTCGCCTATATATCAAAGTCGAAGTGTAAAGAACTCCGCCACCCACGCAGTGATAACGGTCGCCTACTCGAATCAGAAACATGTACCATGTCAATAACTGACATAGACTTCAGAATCATCCAGCACCAATACACCTGGGACGGCGATCCAGAAGTCCTGGAGCTTTACTCATCTGTATATGATTACTTACCAATTGAGCTTCGTAATATGATAGTTGAACAGTACCGATCAAAATGTGAGTTGAAGTTTGGAGATCCTTACCTATACGCAAAATACAAGAACCGTATAAATGCCGACTTCGGAATGATGCTAACTGACATTTGCCGACCGGAAATCCTATACAATCCATATGATGACAAAGATCCCTTTACTAAACAAAAGCACGCTGACGATTCTGCAATCAACGCATCACTAGTCAAATACTACAAATCACAAAACTCATTCCTTACATACCAGTGGGGACTATGGGTGACGGCACACTGTCGTAACCGTCTCCAGCGTGCCATTGATGCGGTTGGAATAGATATGCTCTATTGCGACACCGATTCATGTAAATTCCTAACCGACTTCGATAACTACTCGTCAATTTTTGACAAACTGAATGCCAATATCCTATCAGAAGCATCGGAATGTGGAGTCGAAACATCATGTGACGTCCTCAATCCTGAAACGAATGAGATGGAACATTTCCAGCTAGGAGTATGGGAGAAAGAACAGCCATACGAACAATTCAAGACAATGGGAGCAAAGAAATATGCATACAACCAATACAACAAAAAGAAAAAGAAAGTCGAGTTCGGAATTACAGTTGCTGGGCTTTCAAAGGTTTCTGGAGCTGAGTATCTTAGAGAACATGGAGGAATGGACGCTTTCAACGAATCCACTGACGTCCCTCCAGAATTTTCAGGTAGAACAACAGCGTTTTACAGAGATGTTACTGCGCCATATTACATCAGTATCAAAGGAGAGCGAATTTACACAGCATCAGCAATAGCTCTCGTACCAACATCATATACGTTTTCATTGGAATCAGAATACCAGCAATTACTGGCGGATCTGGAGGCGCCTATAGAATGATGGATGAAATTGTTAATATAATATCGAATGTAGCATTTCCAATTGCAATGTGCGTAATAATGACATATTTCTATCACACTTCTATTGAGGAGATGAAGAAGACAACTACTACTCTCAACGACACTATCACTGCACTCAATAATAAGATTGATGCGCTCATAGGCGGAAGGAGAGCAACGGATGATAAAAGGGATTGATGTATCACACCATAACGACCTGGGTCAATTATTGACACGTCTCAAACCCAGCGAACGTAAGTTCATAATAATCAAAGCGACAGAGGGTAAGACATATCGAGATCCAAGCTGCATACTCAACACACGCATAGCAGAGTCCGAAACAGATTTAATTGGATACTACCATTATGCTAGACCCGAGAATAACAATCCAATAGATGAAGCCAAAAACTTCTTATCGCATCCAGAAGTAAAGTCGCATATCGGAAAGGCAGTGCTCGCCCTTGACTGGGAAGACAAAGCACTACACTGTTCAATCGACTGGGCTAAGCAATGGTTGGAATACGTCTACAAAGAAACTGGCGTCAAGCCACTATTCTATGTTTCATCCTGGTACACAGTATACATCCACACCATCCTAGCTGGAGGCTTCGGTCTTTGGGTAGCACATTATACAAGGCTATCTAAGCCCTATATTGGATGCTATCCATTCTGGGCGTTTTGGCAATATGGTTCACCATCTGTCGATTCTTCATTCAAATGTGATTATGATTATTTTAATGGAACTGCTGCGCAGTTCAAGAAATACGCAAAGTCAATAATTGACAAGAAAGGAGATAGCAATGTTACCTAATTGGTTATATGGAAAGTCAAAATCAAAACTCGCCTCCATCCTCGGCGGTGGCGGTGGCATACCAGAAGACTACAACCAGGTCAAAGCACAGGTCACTCAGAACGCAGAAGATATCCTGCTTCTCAGCGATGCTCTCGATGACAAGGCAGCTCTCACACAGATTTCTAATCCAAACATTCTGCACAATCCGATCTTCTCAGTAAATCAGAGAGCATTCACAACCACTTCAACCGACAATACATTCATTGCTGATAGATGGAAATGTAACGCGAATGGCGGAACATTTGTTATAACACGCAATTCCGATGGCACATACACTATCGACAACACAAACAATGCAAACGATCTGATCATACAGCAGAAAAGAACAGCTGCAACCGCAATAGATGTTAATGGTAAGAAATTAACAGCATCCATTGAGTTTTCGGATGGAACAATAAAATCCGGTACAGCTACATTCACGTCAAATGCGAATGTTACATATTTAGACGAAACTGGCGTATTTAATTTAGCTGCTTGGCCGACTACAAACAACACGTTCTTCTTGTTAATAGTCAAACCCGGTGCTTCCATAACAGTTAAGGCTCTCAAACTTGAAGTGGGTGAAGTCTCCACCCTCGCTATGGATCCTCGCCCCGAATACGCTACTGAGCTTGCCAAGTGCCAGCGCTATTTCCAGAGAATAGCAAATACTGGTAATATCCCACAATTCCTAACACTGGGATTAGCTCAGGGTACATCTTATATTAGAGGAAATGTATATTTTACTCAGACGAGAACGATACCATCTCTATCTATCACCGGAAAGTGTTACGCTGGGCTACAAGGCGCCACTGACACGCTTATCGAAATAACAAAAGCAAACGCCATAATCGGTAATAATTTATCATACATAGTATATAGCGGAACAGGATTAACCGATAAGCAAGTATATAATATATACCTGGACAGCGCCGCCTACATCGACATCGACGCTGAACTCTGATTCAACGCACTCTGTCAATTATTGACAGCTGCTCAGTGCTTGAATATATAGCATCTATCAACCTCACTTAGATGCTCTCGTTATTCTCATACAACACAGTCAGTCACAAGTCACAATCAACACTCAATACTTATTTCAAAAGGAGAACAAAACAATGGAAGAAATCAGAACACTGCAGTTCACAGCAAAGGACATGTTTAACGCAACAACAGCACAGCCTCTCAAGTCTGTAGCTGGACAGACAATTGACGTCGTAGGAGTTTGGGTCACAGAGCGTCCAGACTCAGATGGGGTAGTACAGCCAGTAGCAAATTTCAAGACGCAGGATGGTACTATTTACGGTTCCATCTCTCAGCCAGTAATTCGCTCAGCAGTAGCTATCCCAGAGCTTCTTAAAGAAAGCAGCCCGATAGCAATTCGTGTAGAAGAGCGTCCTGGCAAAGGTGGTAGAAACTACCTTGTAATTCAGTTAGCTTAATTAAGAAGGAGAAATGTAATGCAGAACACAATAACCAATCCAACACAATCCAAAGATTTTTTCTTTGACATAACTAACAGGTCGAAGATGCCAATCCAAGTCTACATCGGAGGTCGAGGAATCGGTAAAACGTATTCTGCGTTACGCTTCCTATCAGAACTCCCACCTGATGAAAAGTGGATATACATGCGTCGTACAGGTAAAGAGATTGAAGCCTGTGGTACAGATTTCGGTAATCCATTTAAGACTATCAACAGGGATTTCGGTAGGTCGATTCTGCCCGAGTCAGGTGGTGGTGGAGCGTGTCAATTCTTCTACAATGAGAATGACCCTGACAATCCCTACATCGTAGGTTACGGGGTTGCACTCTCAACATTTGCTGGACTACGTTCAATGGATCTCTCGGATGTAACATACGTTGTATTCGACGAGTTTATACCAGAGCGACAGGTCAAGCGTATCAAAGGAGAAGGTGATGCGTTGCTCAACTTCTATGAAACGGTCAACAGAAACCGAGAGTTACAGGGTCGCCCGCCTCTCGTACTCATCCTACTTTCCAATGCCATCAATCTGGCTAACCCAATCCTAGAAGCACTAGGACTAATAGGAGAATTGGAAAACATGATAGAGCACAAAGAGCACCGTAGGACGATCCCTGCACGCTCTCTGTACATCGAAAGAGTTGGTCGAGTAGGTGTATCAGATGCGAAGCGTGACACAGTATTATACCGCTTAGCAAATGCAGACTTCACAGAAGATGCACTATCAGCGCAGTTCCTATCAGCCGACTTGTCAACAATTGACAAGGCGCCAAACCTAAGAGAATTTACACCATATTTCAGGTTTGGTAAATGGGTGGTATTCCGTAAGGATAGAACATTCCATATCACAGAATCAACAGTAACGTGTGCAAAGGTATTCCCTGAATCAGCGGGAACAAGAGTAAGAGCATTCTTTGCACCTATGTATAGAAACGCACGTGCCTATGGCGATGTAACATTCGACAAGTACGTGACGCAGGTGTTCTTCGATAACGTAACTGGTTACGAGGAAATCACCGAAAAGATCTAGCCAAATAAGGGTAGGGAGGTTCGGGCGAAACCAGCTCCCAGAAGGAGTGCCTAGGTGTGGTACACTACATTCCCTACCTTTATTTCCTTTAAATTACCACTTAACTCATTACCCTATACTACCACTTACTACCACTTATTACCACTTATTACCACACCTTGGTTTATATCACGGACAATTCAAATCATGTCAATAATTGACATGGAAGGAGGACAATATGCCAGATGGCGAAAATAAACAAGAAACCCAGGAATCTACTGGGAGTCAAAATACCCAGCAGGAAGGCACTCAGAACCAGAATGCAGAACATGGTTCATCTACAGGGAACGGGAACCAGACTGGGCAAGCGAACACAGAACAGATAGACCTTGCCAAGATAAGTGACATGCTCAAAGAGAAAGACGATAAAGTCGATGCTCTTTCCAAGCAGGTCGAAGAACTCAAGAAGACAAACACAGAATTGTTATTAAAGGTAAACGCCGGAGCAACAAAGCCACCGGAAGATCCCTTTAAGGTTTTATATGATGAGGTAGTTAATCACATGTGAGAAAGGAGTAAGTAATGGAAACTAACCAGATTTATGGCTTAATCAATGACGTTAATGCACAGACAATCGGAACAGAAAATCTTACAATACTCAATACCGAGCAGCTCGTAGCTCTTGGTGATTTCCTTTTCAATTCAGGTTCAGTAGACCTCTGGACAAACACGCTCTTATCAAGAATCGCATCAACAAAGATTTCATATCGTGCTTACCAGTCTAAGCTCGGTATCTATGCAGTATCCGACATAACAATGGGACTTATCATGCAGAAGATCAAAGTTGATATGCCCAATGCAGTAGAAGATGTTACAACTCAGTTGCAGGATGGTGAGTCAGTTGATATGTATATCGTATCAAAGCCGACCGCACACCAGAAGCTCTTTGCTAAGAGAACACCAGCAACTTTCTTCAGAACAACACAGCGTAAGTGGCTGCGTGAAGCATTCACATCAGAGTCAGCAATGGGATCATTCCTTGCAGCTGTCCAGGGAGAAGTCAACAACAAGATTGAGCTTACACAGGAAAATCTGGCTAGGCTTACCATGGCTAACTTCATGGCTATCATCTCTCAGACCGCATCTCGTGTAGTAGAGCTGGTTACAGAATACAACACTCTTACGGGTGAAAACATTCCAACCGGTGAAGGTGCTCTCCTTGACGAGGGATTCTGCCGCTACGCACTTGGTCGTATGAATAAGATCGCTAAGTACATGGAAACCATGTCACGTCTGTACAATGACGGCTCAGTAGATCGTCACTCTCCTAAGGGTTCACAGCGCTTCGTGTCATTAATTGACTTCCGTACAGCACTTGAAACCCAGGTACAGTGGGCAGCATTCAATGAACGCTATGTAGCTACCAAGAATGGTGTTGAAGTTCCTTACTGGCAGTCAGCTAAGTCACCATTCGATATCAAGCTTCGTATCCATGAAGGTACTGAAGATACATCTGATACCGATGATGATGTTGATATCACACTCTCAAACGTTGTAGGTATGATCCATGATGTTGATGCATTTGGTACATACCGCAAGGAGATGGATGTTATCACAACACCAGTCAATGCACGTGGTGCTTACTACAACACATTCTGGCACCTCAACGATCTTTACTTCAACGACGTATCCGAAAACGGTATCCTGTTCACATTGAACTGATACATATAGTTGCCATTGTCAATTATTGACATTGCTCAAGAGCCTCTTAACTTACCCCTTTAGTTAAGGGGCTCTTTCCAAATAAGGAGAATGCTATGACAGATGAACAGTTGAAACAATTATATGCTGAAATATTCGAAACGAAGGAAAGCGAGAAGAAGAAGCTCGCAATGCTCAATGTGTCACGTTTCGGCTACTATACCGACTACCTTGTTCGACTTCTCAAGGCTCAGTTCGAGGACGAAGTAGAAGACTACTGGGATGACGAGTTCATGCTCAACACTCTGATATTTGACGGAGTCTTTGTAGTATTCGACTACAAGAACTCCAAACCACTTATGATGAACTGCCAGCCCTACGGTGTCAACATGTACTACAAGCCCACCAACGTAAACGTAGCTAATCCAGTCCTGGGCAATCTCGATCTCACTATCGGAGTCAACTGCGAGATTGTATACCTGGAAGAAACACCACGTAATATGCCTGTAGACTATCCATCACCAATGTCCATCGTACATTTCTATGCACGTAAACTTGTCAACATTGACCAGTGCATAGATGCATCGCTCAACAACTCAATGGTCACTGCTATCTTCCAGGCACCAAACAAGAAAACAGCAGAGTCCTACAAGCAGATGCATAAAGATATTAGATCAGGTGCTCCAGCCGTATTCATAGATGATTCACTCGACCTTACACTCGGCAAGAACCTCCTTTACACTCCCGCTAAGGACAACTTCATATGTGACCTCGCCCAAATTGAAAAGCGTAAAGTTGTAGAGGAGTTCCTTACAGCGATCGGTATCAACAATGCCAACACTGACAAGCGTGAACGTCTCAACCAAGATGAAGTAAATTCAAACAATGATGAGTGTGTGTCTGGCGTGGAGGTGTGGCGCCGGAACCTACGCACATGCACTCGCCGTGTCCACAAAATGTTCCCAGACTTAAAGTTCTCCATCACAATTCCCGAAAAGTCAATTATTGACCAATCCCCACGCAACAGCACCGGCGCTCCGAGGGATGGAGGTAATGACAAGAAAATGAAAGGCGGGTGGAAGAAATGAAATTGATTGATGTAATGAAGGAGTATAGAGAAGAGCAGGGAAGTAGTGATATATTCGAGATATTTAAAGACTATGAGTTGGATGAAAGGCTAGATAAGGACGCGCTTAATGTTTTCTTGTTGGATGAATTGGGTGCGATGGATGTATGGTATGAGGACCCAGAAGTGTATAAGGTATTCTCAGATAACTTCTTTGAAATTTGGAAGGAAAATATTAAGAAGCTGACGGATACTATATTCGCACAGTATAACTTGTTGCAGAATACCAATATGACGGAGACAACCACTGTAGAGATTGACCAGGACATGGATACGACAACCGCTGGAAGTAACACAGATCAGTATACAAGGAGCACAACTGATGGTGATGAAGAAACTAGAAAAGTTAGTGCGTTCGATGAAAGTACATTCCAGAATGATAGTCAGAGAATTAGCTCTGGTACAGGAAGTGTCACACATAGCGGAACTAAGACGGATTCAGGAACGAAGAATGAAGACCTCGAATGGCGAGAGACAGACCAGACTGTGCGAACGGGGTATAAGGATAGGGATGTCCAGGATGCACTTGAGAAGGAAAGGAAGCTGAGTAGGTTCAATGTGTACCAGTGGATCGTGAAGAAGTATAAGGAAGACATGATGGTGCTGTTGTATTAGTCAATAATTGACAAGGAGATGGATATGGTAGAAGTAGTATTGTATAATAATACGTCTGACAGTAATGTGCTAACGAAGACAATTACGCAGATTGCGACACTGCAATGCGCACTCAAGGATGCAACAGAGCTAGTAAATCCGGTACTTGTAATAGCAGGTGATACAATAGACACCAATGTTAATTATGTATATATACCGGATTTAGAACGCTACTACTTTGTAAGGAATAAAAGGCAAGTCACAGCAAATAGACTTGAGTTAGATTTGCATGTAGATGTACTCATGTCATTTCCTGATGTAATAGCAGGTAGCCAAGGATATGTGCTTAATAGTGCTAGTAAGCCATGGGAGTATATAGACAGCCCTAACTGGGTGCGTGATCTGAGGCAGAGAACTGACACGATTGAGTTTGCTAACGGATTCAATACATCGCCAGAATATATTCTAATGACTGTAGGAGGTGGAGGAATTGGCCTATGACATATGAAGATTTGGAAGAAGCCGTCAATGATGTGAACGGTCAATATTTCACCAATATATATCAGACTGCCGATACTCCTGAAGAAGAATGGGAAACTTATTACGAAAGACAAGTAATTCAAAAAATCATAAATGACGCTGGCGAAGTAATCGAATATGTTGTTAAAGCCGAGAAAACTATTGAAGGTAGAGTTATTGAATTTTATGAAGTAGTAATACCTGAAGATACCGCAGTAGGCTATGCGCTTAGGACTATTGACAGTGAATTGTGGAAATACGGAACTTATGTATTGACGGCAATTAAAGATACTGGAGTCGCTGTAGGCACAGCAACATATACAGGATTACTAGCAGTTGATAACGCAACTTGGAGCGCATTCAATAATTGGTGGGATTATATAGGCGGTTCATTGATAATGGTAACCAATGGATATATACCATGCTTATATGATGTTCAGAGAAAGCAATGTTACGCACCCGGTGAATTCGTGCAAATGGTTCATGATAGCGTAGAATCTTTACTTGAAGACCAATATGCAATAGGACAGGGGATTGATATTCAAAATTGGGGACAAATTGCATATTATCAAACTGTCACAGCTCACTTGTATTGTAACTACTGGTTATATGATAATGGAGAATGGTCGCTTGATGCCAGTGCCGAAATACTGATGAACGAAACTATAGTTGATCTTTCAGAACCATGTTTTATGATTTTTAATTACACATGGAGAAATACTAAATATCAACGTTTTGTATTCCTATCAGCAAACAAGCCATGCGTAATATTAAACGATGCTATACAAAGCAAAACTGGCTATGGCCAACTTGTATCGGCTGAAAGTGGTTGTGTTGTGACAGAACATACAAAAGATTATTATCTAAGAAATAATCAGTGGCATCTTTCTTGGGATCATGATCCGATAACGATTACACTTACACAACAATATACAGCAGGAGGAATTTCTAATACTGGTCCACATCCAGATACGCCATCCGGTTCACCTTATGTTTACTATGAATGCGAAGGATCAGCAATGCAGAATGAGTTTACTGTATACATTGGCAGATTATCAAGTGCCATCAATGATTATATCCCATATGATGCAGATGATAATTATAGAGGTGGTAATACACTCTATGAAATAACCAATGTGCAGGGTCAGCTTGGCGATGGCTGGACTAATGAAAGTGGAGTAAGAATAAATGCATTAAAACAGCATTTTGCATCTTATCCACAACGAATCAAATACTATCTAGCCGCTACTATGGTTGCGCAGCGACAGTTAAAAGTAGGGTGGGGACATTTGGGAGGTATGGCTCACAACACAGACTTACCGGAGCCATTGGTGATACCTAAACCGGATGGCACACCAGATCCTTGGTATCCAATATCAGTGCCATCAACTACATGGGACACAGATGAACCAGTGAGTGACGATACGCCGTCAATTATTGACACTGATGTAATTCCACCATCTATAGAACCAATACCAGAAATAGTAGATCGAGATCCAGGTCCAGGACCTGGACCAGAACCAGGAGGTGATCCCGTGATAGTAACACCAGGAAGCGGTACTGTACCTGTGCCACCGGCTAATGAACCAGCTGATGATTTAGGATTCTGTGCTATATGGAGGATGACGCCTTCATATCTAGAAACATTTTGCCAATGGCTATGGTCGCCGAATTTTATAGATCAAATATTAGCATACTTTACAAGTCCAAATGACGCGATTGTTGGTGTACATAAAATCTATTGGACACCGACATATGATATTGCGATGAAAGAAATACGATGCGGTTATCTAAACTCAAATTGTAATGGATGGCCAGTAACTCAAAGGTATAATACAATTGATTGCGGTACTGTGACATTAGATGAGGAGTATGGCAACGTATATGATTATACTGACACGGAAGTCATAATCTATCTGCCATACATCGGGTTCATACCTTTGGACTTATCATTATGTATGCGAGGCTCAATAGGAGTCAAATATGTTCTTGATGTAGTATCTGGAGCTGGTGTATGCCAGATATCAGTTACTAGAGATGGATTGGAAAACCATATAGCATCATATGGATGTTCATGCGCAAGCCCAATACCAATATCGAGCGGTAACTATATTGCAATAGTACAAAGTGTAGCTACGGCTGCGGCACAGGCCATACAAGGAGTTGGCGGATTAGTCAATAGTAAAGCATTCGCTAAAATGAATGATCTAGGTAAGGCGGGGCAAATAACTGGAGTGGCTGAAAGTGCGCTAGGCGCATTAGATGGTGCTAAGACCAGCGTACAGTTGTCGGGCAGGTTCTCTTCGCAGGTAGGTGATATGGATAATAAGAAACCATACCTTATAATTAAGAGGCCGAACGCTATACCAGCACAAAGCGCATATGACTTCATAGGTAAGCCATCAAGGCAAGTTGCAACACTATCAACTCTAAACGGATTTAATCAAGTAATCCGAATACATCCAGCAAACACAGGTAATATGACAGAAGATGAATTAAATGAACTGGAAGAGCTGTTCGCTTCTGGCGTAATTATGTAATGTCAATTATTGACGGGTGATCACTATATAAAGGTGGTCACCCTCTTTTCTTGTCAATTATTGACATATATTGTAATTTGTCAATATTGACATGGCGAGCATCGTAGTTTGAGGTTGTTAAGTGTGTAACGGATACAGG
>JAEIGA010010757.1_pt1 | contig 13884 bp, 11 predicted proteins | sample 9270691 | NCBI WGS metagenome assembly JAEIGA01 (sample SAMN17057246, study PRJNA624740) | gut metagenome | biome: biome; isolation source: fecal sample | host: Bos grunniens | place: China: Xizang | collected 2019 | reverse complement strand
TCTTTAAATGGTAAATCATACAATAAAACAACCGATTCGAATGGAAAGGTTTCTTTAGATATTAATTTAAAGCCAAATACCTACAAAGCGTCAGTAAAATTTTTGGGAGACGATGTTTTTAATTCAGCTGAAACTAATTCTTTAATAAAAATTAAAAAAACTCCTTTAGCTATTAAAATTAGTAATTTTAACACTTATGAAAAATCAAATGTGTTTTTTAAAGCAAAAATATATAATAAGATTACAAATAATGCTGTAGCGGGTATAAGGGTTGCTTTTAAAGTTTATTCGTCTAAAACTAAGAAATACTCTAATTATTACGCTACTACTGATAAAAAAGGAATAGCCACTTTAAATAAGAATTTAAAAGTAGGAACTTACAAAATCTCTGTACAAATTAAGGATTCTAAAAATGCAAAGTATATTTCCTATAAGAATTCTGGAAAAAAAGTAACTATGAAAGTTAAAGCTAATGCCGGGATTGGGTGCTGTTCATTTTATGTTCAAGTAAGTAATAATGAAAGTGTAGCTGGTTTCAGACGTGATGCTACAAATGCTCTTAATATTTATATTAAACATGTTAACTGGTATGGTAGGACTGCAATTAAGCAGTATAAAGATGCAGGTTCATATTTCTTCCATTCAATAACCACTTCTGATGGATGGATGATTGGTAATGGGGGAATTGATAATCCAAGCATTAATCGGGCTATTGAAAAACTTGCCGGAAGCATGGTTAAATCAAACAGTATTAAAAAATCTACCTTAAAAAAGATTCAAACTTATGAACAGATATTGGGTCTTGGGCACTTTTCTATTAAAGCTCCCGATGGAAGATTTGCTGTTGTGTGGAGAAATGGTTATATTATAGATAAGTTAAAACCTGGGGAATATTTCTCTTCTCCAAACCTTCGATTATATTATCGTCATGGTACTTATGAGAAGTATAGCAAAGATCCTGTAACAGCAGCTGTTAAAGTTGGTGCAACTGATGGATTTGGAGTAAATAGAAGGGACATTACTATTTTCCATTGGAAAGCTACAACTTCCAAATATTTCAAAACAACCTCTTTAGTTAAGGTTTTTGCTTCAAATGATAATGGAAAATTTGTAGGCAGGTCAACATCATATCAAAAAGATAATATTTACTTTAAGAATAAATACTTTAGTAAAAATAGCCTTCCGCCGGTTCCTAAAACCAAATTTTTAGGAAAACATAGTTTTGGAAATATTGATAAACTTATTAAAACTCCAACTACTATAAGTGCTCCAAAGGTAACAAATCAGTTCAATACTACAAAATACTTTAAAATTACTGTTAAAAATCAAAAAACTAAAAAAGTCATTAAAGGACTTGTAATTAAAGTTAGAATATCTTCAGCTAATATGACAAAAACCTCTTTAATCAAAACTGATTCAAATGGGGTTATTAAAATTAATACAAAATCATTACAAGTTGGAGATTATGATGTTCTAATCCGTCCAGCAAATAATAAGTATTTAATATCTGCTGACAGTAAAATAACTATAAAAGAGTAGTTTTCTACTCTCTTATTTATTTAAGGTTTTCTCTTGTTATTTTTGCTATTTCTTTATTTGTTAAGTTTATTCCAATTATTTCTTCTATATCTTCTAATTCTTTAATTACTTTTTCAAAAGTCTTTTTATCCGGGCCTGAAATTAAGTGTGAATGAATGTTGTTTGTAGTTTGATATAAATTCTCTAAAGCCTGTTTTTGCATGTCATGTTTTTTTAAGTAGTTTTGAAAATTAATTCCATCAGATAAACTCATTGTTTTAATCTGGCGTTTAAGCGGAGTTTCTATTCCTGGAATGTGGTATTCAATATTTTCCAAAGTGCATCCGTGTTTAACAATTATTTTAAATTCATCTAATATTTCATCCAAGTCATGTTTTACGGTTATTTTCAATAGATGAGGTCTAGTAGATTCAAAGTATAAATCGTATCCTCCGCTTATTTCTGGGGATACAATTTTATTAGCACCTGCTTTTCTAAGTTTTGCAATATTTTCAGGTCTACTTGCACGTGTTACTATCCATGCATCTGGGTTGGTCTCACGAATTGTCAGGACTATAAATAAGTTTGTTACATCATTACCTGTGCTTAAAATAACGCTATTGCATTTTTCGGTAGCTAGTTGTGCAATAAAATCGTTAGTAATGGCATCTTTATTAAGCACGACTATATTGTCACTTTCCTCAATGTTTGCACATGCTTCTTCATCTTTATCAATAACAATAACATTTTGATTTCTTTGTCTTAATTCATCAAGAACTACTTTTCCCACTCTCCCGTGTCCGCAAAGAATAAAATAATCATCCATATCTTTTATAGTTCTCATTTTTCTAGCTCCTTTTGAATATTCACTCATTTTTTCCTGGAAATTAGATAAAATTATATTAAATACATAAGCAAGCAGTGCAACTCCTGCAAGAGCTAATGTTGTTGCAAATATCTTTTGAATGCCTGTGTGGGGAGCATAATCTCCATAGCCCACTGTTGCCATGGTAATTACTGCATAATAAACGGAATCAAGTAAATTCAAGCCCATTATGAAATGGGAACCAAGAATTCCATAGATAAATAGTGCTATAATTAATAGTATTCCGCTTGTCACATATTTTGTAGGCAGTTTTGTTAAAAATTTAAATATAATTTTTCTCATGTAATTTTTTCCTTCGATTAAGATAATTATATGTATATTGAATAGTTATATTTTAATTTAAAGGTGATTTTTTGGACCCAATTGATATGATGGTAACTGATTATAATTGTGAATATTTAGGTTTATCTCGTTTATGTTTAATGGAATCCGCTGGAAAGTCTCTAGCTGAAGAAATTGGTAAAATTGCAGTTTATACATTTTCAAAGCCAGTTAAAGTAGTAATATTTACTGGTTCTGGAGGAAATGGTGGAGATGGATTTGTTGCAGCAAGATATCTGCTAAACAGGGGTTATGATGTTGATATTTACATGTTAAAGGAAAATATTCACTCAACTGAAGCAAAGACTAATTATGAAATTTTGAAAAATATGAAACCTCGTCTGTCACGTTTGAAAATTTATAGTCTTAAGAGTTTAGAGGACATTAATGATTGCGAAGTTGCTAAAAGTAAAAATTCGGAATTCATTATTGTAGACGGACTTTTGGGAACTGGAATTAAAGGAAATTTGCAAACAAATATTAGAAGAGCTATTGAGGTTATAAATGAATCTAAAGGACTAAAAATCAGTGTTGATGTTCCTTCAGGAATGGATCCTTTAAATGGAAATGTTGATGATTTGGCTGTCGTTCCGGATTATACAATAAGTTTTCACAAAATTAAAACTGGAGTTCGGGATGCAGAAGAAGAGGTTGTTGGAGGCCTTGTTACTGCAGATATTGGAATTCCTTTTGAAGCGGAATATTTCATCAGTTATGGTGATTTTTTAAGGCTTAAAGGCAGAAATGCAAATTCTCATAAAGGGAATAATGGCCGATTGTTGATTGTTGGTGGAAGTCCAGATTATTCAGGCGCTCCGGCTATAGCTGGGATGGCTGCAATTGGTGCCGGTGCGGATTTGGTATATGTTATTGCACCTGAAAAAGCAGCCGAAGCTATTAAATCAACCTCTCCGGATTTAATTGTAAAATCGCTTGGTGGCGATAAATTATCATTGGAGCATGCTGATGAGATTATAGAATTATCTGAAAATGTTGATGCGGTATTAATTGGTCCAGGAGCAGGAATCAATGATGAAACTTCAAAATTATTCAATGTTTTAGTTACAAAAATTAAAAAACCTATAGTGTTAGATGCAGATAGTCTAAAACAAGTTGAATTATCATTAATTAAAAATCGTGAAGACATTATTTTGACTCCTCATATTTTCGAGTTTAAATCTTTTTTCAATGTTGAAAATAATTTGAAATTAGACATTGATTCATATGACTTTAAAAAAGTAGATGAAAATATCACAGAGTTTCAACAAATTACTCGCCAAATTAAAGCAACCGTTATTGTTAAAGGCCAATATGATTTAATTTTATCCGGAACTAAATTCAGAATTAATAAATCTGGTAATCCCGGCATGACTGTTGGCGGAACTGGTGATGCACTGGCAGGTATTACAACAAGTTTGCTTTCACAGGGGCTAAACACTTTCGACAGTGCTTGTTTAGGTGTTTTCATTAATGGTCTTGCTGGTGATGAAGCATTTAATGAGAAAGGTAATGGGTTTTCAGCAACCGATTTGGTATCCTATATTGGCAATGTGATTAAAAATGGATTACGTTAAGGGAATTTTTAAAAATCGTCCGAATAGATTTATTGCAGAAGTTGAAGTTGATGGAAAAATAGAAATTGCTCACGTGCCAAATACTGGAAGATGTAAGGAGCTTTTAGTTGAAAATGCAGTAGTTTGGCTTGAACCATCAAATAATCCGAATCGCAAAACAAAATTTTCACTTCATTTTGTTGAAAATAAAAACGTACTGGTATCACTTTACTCTCAAGAAGCTAATAGTATTGTGTATGATGCAATCAAAGATGGCAAAATAAAAGAACTTCTAGGTTATTCTCATCATCAAAGAGAAAAAACCGTAGACAACTCAAGAATTGATATATACTTGGCTAATGAAGAAGATGATTGTTGTGGAATGAGCTTTTTAACAGAACCCTGTTATGTTGAGGTTAAAGGTGTTACATTAATTGTTGATGGTGAAGCTAGATTTCCAGATGCTCCAACAGAACGTGGAGCAAAACATCTAAAAGAACTGATTAAACTTAAAAAACAGGGCAATAGATGTGTTGTATTTTTCTTGATTCAGCATCCTGCCGGTAATTTCTTTAGACCAAATTGGGAAAATGATCCTAAATTTAGTGAAACTTTAAATGAGGCGTATAAAGAAGGTGTTGAAATTCTTGTTTATAAATGTGATAATCAATTGGATGGAATTGATTTGATTCCAAAATCTTTAGATTTTGATTTGGCTCAAAGTCTCTCCAATGGCATCGTTAATGACTAATGTTGCTAGATTATCATATTGTGTTTCGCTTTTATTTATCAATACAAGATTTCTTCCGTTAAAGTAGTTAATTAACCCTGCAGCCGGATAAACTACCAATGAAGTTCCTCCAATAATTAGAGTATCCGCATTTTGAATATAATCAATTGCAAAACTTAAAACGGCATTGTTTAATGGTTCTTCATATAAAACAACATCAGGTTTAACAATTCCTCCACAATTACATCTCGGAATGCCTTCACTTTCTAAAATGTAATCTAGACTGTAATCTTTTCCACAAATTTGACAGTAATTTCTGTGAATTGATCCATGAAGCTCCAATACTTCTTTACTGCCCGCTTTTTGATGAAGGCCATCAATATTTTGTGTGATAACTGCTTTTAATTTTCCTGCTTTTTCGAGATTGGCTAATGCGATATGTGCCGGATTGGGTTCAGCATCCTTGAAAACGAGAGTGTCTTTATAGTAATTGAAGAATTCTTCAGTATGGTCCAGATAATAGCTATGGGAAACAAGATTTTCGGGGGTGTCACCATATTTTTCCAAGCTCTTAAAAATTCCGCTTTCAGACCTAAAATCAGGAATTCCACTTTCTGTTGATACGCCTGCTCCTCCAAAAAATACAATATTGTCTGAAGAGTCAATGATTTCTTGCAATTGGTTTATTTTGGACATATTTCTATTTATATTGTTAATCCATATTATTTTTTTGCTAATTATAAGAATAAACTTTTAAATATTATTTTTCACAAAATATTAATAAGTTGTTATTAACATTTTGTGAGGAAATTCATGGAAAATGCTAATTCTAATTTAGATTGGATGGTTTATTGGTCATTTAAAGGACATAATCCTCGAAATAGCCAAATTAAACTTATTAATAGAATTAATTGGGCAATCAATGAAGGATATAAAAACATTATTCTCGAAGCCGGAACCGGAACCGGTAAGTCAGCTATTGCTACCACTCTTGCCAATATGTATGAAGACTCTTATATCTTAACAATGACTAAACAGCTTCAGGAACAATATTTGGATGATTTTGGAGATATTCTTGTTGAGATTAAAGGTCGTGGAAATTATAAGTGTAATTACAAGGGCAATTGTGACTTCTGTATTAAAGCGGAGTATAACTTAAGAAGATGTTGGGACTGTGAATTTCAAAGAGCCTTTAAAAAAGCAATGGAGTCCAAAAATGTAATTACCAATTATGATTTTCTTTATTATGCTGGTGTTGCTAATCCATTATTGGATTCTCGTGAACTCCTGATTTTAGATGAAGCCCATAATCTAGAGCGAAAAATGCTAATGTTATCATCATCAGAGCTAAATAGGGAATATATTTCAACTAAATTTGGTATTGATATTTTTGAACCGTTAATGTATGCTACAAAATCGATGCATGATTTGAAAAGGAATTCCAGGTATTGGATAGATTTATGTGATGATTTAATTAAAGAATGTAAAAAAAGAATTAAGAAAATTGAAGGGGATGCTAATAAATCAGTCCAGGTTACTTTAGATGAGTTTGAAAGCAATCCTTCCAAGTATTCTAATTTTGATTATGTCGAAAAACAGAATTTAGAACAAGACATGAAATCTTTTGCATCCATTAGTTTAGGTTTATCTTCTGAAGATTTAATTATTGATTTGCCTAATAGAGGAGATATTTTAGATGGTAAAATGGATATTTCTGCGGAATTTAAACCATTTTCAGTAGCAGATGATACTCAAAACCTATTAAAATTAGGCAATATATGTATATTTTTAACTGGGACCTTGGGCAATATGGAAAAATTTTGTCAATGGAATAACATTAACATTGAAGAAACATGCTACATTTATGAGAAATCTCCTTTTGATGTTTCTAAAAGGCCAATTTATCCTGAATTCATAGCCAGTATGAGTGGTCAAACTCGGGGAGTTCCAAATTGGAAAAACAATAGGGCTATTAATAAAATCAAAGAACTTTTAGATAAGCATAAGAATGAAAAAGGAGTTATTCACACTTCAAGTAATGAACAGGCATATTGGTTAATGGAGAATTTAAAAGAATATCCGTTAATGTTTGTTGGTGGTGAAGATAGAAACATTGTTTTAAAAAAGTTTACGGAATCTAGTGAAAATTTAGTTTTAATTGGTGCTTCAATTAAAGATGGTGTTGATTTTAAAGGGGATTTATGCAGATTCCAGATTATTTTCAAGGTTCCTTATCCTCAGTTAAATGAACAAGTTAAATATAGAAAAGCACTGGATAAATCCTGGTATTATTATCAGGCGGTAATGTCAATAATGCAAGCTTATGGGCGTGGAATTAGAGATAAAAACGATTGGTGTGTAATGTATATAATAGATTCAGATTTTATTAATCTGTTTGATTTTAATAAAAGTTTTTTCAATGAGTATTTCATTGAAGCGGTACAAAAAAAGAAGTAAAGTGATAGCATTAAAGCTATCTGTTTAATTTTTGATAATTTGCTGCTTGAAGACCGTGGTATTTAATCATACCTTCAACTTCACTTTGTTCAGTTTCTTTGTCTTCAAATGTAATTTGTTCTATGCTGTGTAAGCTAAATGGAGATTTTCTAATTATAGGTTGGATTGAACCTTTAAAGAGTTTCATAACGACTTCTCCACTTACTCTTTCTTGCATTTTATCAATTGCTTGGTCAAGATCTTCTCTTAATGGTTCTTGCCAGAGTGCTCTGTATACTAAATCAGCATATAGTGTTGACATGTATTCAGCAAATCTTAATTCATCAGTAGTTAAGACCAATTCTTCAAGTGCTTGGTGAGCTGGAATTAATAATTTTGCTCCAGGGGTTTCGTATATTTCCCTACTTTTAAGGCCAATCATTCTGTTTTCAATTGTATCTACTCTACCAATTCCATGTGCTCCTGCAATTTCATTTGCTTTTTCAATTAAATCGACTAATGGCATCATTTCTCCATTTATAGCAATAGGAACACCTTCTTCGAATTCAATTGACACTTTTTCCGGTTCATCTTTTGCATCGCTCCAGGAAGCAGTCCATTCATAAATGTCTTCTGGAGGTTCGTTTGCAGGGTCTTCTAGGACATCTCCTTCAATTGCTCTTCCCCAAAGGTTTTCGTCAATACTGTAAATTTTATCGTAACTTAATTCTATGCCTTTAGATTCTGCATATGCTTTTTCTTCGGTTCTTGTTAAGTTCATTTCTCTGATTGGTGCAATAATATCTAAATCAGACATTGCAAGAATAACTGCTTCAAATCTGAATTGGTCGTTTCCTTTTCCAGTACAACCGTGTGCAATTGCGGTTGCTCCTTCTTTTTCAGCAACTTCAATGATTTTTTGAGCAATTAAAGGTCTTGCAAGTGCAGTACTTAATGGGTATCCTTCATATTCTGCATTTGCTTTAATTCCACGTGCGATGTATTCGTTAGCAAATTCATCTTTAGCGTCGATATTGTAATGTTTTAATCCACCAATTTTTGATGCCATTGTTTTTGCTTTTTCCATTTCTTCTTCGCCTTGTCCTACATCTACACATGCAGTAATTACTTCCACATCGTATTTTTCTTCTAATAATTTAACACAAACAGAGGTATCAAGTCCTCCACTGAATGCTAAAACTACTTTATCAGTCATATAATCACCATAAATAATTTCGATAAGAATGAATATCAAGAAATATTTATATTTTTAATAGTATTTAATAATTTTTGAAAAATAAGACAGAAGAAAACTCTTAATTGAGGGAGCATAATTGAGGTTTAAAGTTATATGTACTTGTTTAAAAGAAATCTCAATTAAGAGTTCTAAGAGAAGAAAGTTTTCAGCTTTATTCTCTTGATTATACTATTTGTTTTTATATTATATAAAGTTTAGGTATTCCTAAATTTCTACTAATAAATTTTCATTTTCAACAAAATCAATCAATCGTGCATAAGTGGGGTTGTGCTTTAAAGTGTTTTTATTACCAATAATAATTAATTTTCGTTTTGCTCTTGTAATTGCAACATTTAATCTTCTTAAATCTTTTAAAAATCCAATATTTCCATTTTCATTGCTTCTAACAGTTGAAATTATAATTATTTCTTTTTCTCTTCCCTGAAAACCATCAACGGTTTTCACTTCAACTGGAATTCTATCCTGTATAATTTTCACCTGATCAGCATATGGGCTAATGATTCCGATTTCATCTTCCGTTAGGCCGTCATTTAAATAATCTTTAGCTATTTCGACTGCAATATCTGCTTCTAATTCATTGATTATGGATTTTGAATCTTTAAGATGTTTTTCACCTTCCGTATCGACATTTGAGGTATCAACAAATAACATTGCTTCTTCCCATTTGTCTGATGTGATAATGTCATTTATTGTTATATCATCGACACTTTTATCACTTTTTAAGCTGTTATTATAAAATTCGGCATTTGGAAACTTCATTAAAAGTGAATTCATACGATATTGAACATTTAATAGTTGTGATTTAAATGGGTAAATTTTGATTAACTCTTCAAATAAGGTTTTTTCTAACTCTTGAGCTTTTTCACTGATGATTGTTGGTGGAAGTTGCTTATGGTCACCTGCAAGTATAAATCTGTGAGCTTTAGCTATTGGAATCAAAACACTTGGAATTGTTGCCTGTGAAGCTTCATCAATAATTGCAACATCAAATTTTGTTCTTGCAATGGATTCCAGAGCTGCTGATGAGTTAGTGGATAAAATAACATCACTATTTTCAATAATATCTCTAATCATTTTATTTTCAATTCTTTTTATCTCATCGTGTAATTCATCAATTTCCTGATTATATTCAATCCACTGAGCCATTGATTTCATTTTTTCAACAGAAATTCCCCGACCGCCTTTTCCTTTTGATGCATTGAAAAGGATATCATAATCACTATAACCTCTACGGTACTGTGGAGTCGGCTTTGTATATGTACGTCTTTTTTCAATCAGGTTTTCAATCTTTTTATGAACCTTTGAAATTTTTTTATTCAGCTTATGGTTTTCAACTTTATAAGCTAGAGTTTGTGTGATATTGTGCTTTGAAACTCTTTGGGGATGTCCAAGCCTTGTCAGATTTAGCTTTTTATTTTCCATTAATCTTTCTAAAATGTTGTCAACGGCTGCATTACTTTCGGCTGTTGCAAGGACTTTATGATTTTGCCTGGTTTCTTGTGAAATTAACTCAACTAACGTTCTTGTTTTTCCGGTTCCAAAAGGCCCATGAATTAAATAAAAATTTTCACATGATAAAGCATTTTCAATAGCTCTTTTTTGAGAATTATTAAGGGATTTATCAATATAGTCAATATATGGGGTTGGTTTATTTTTTTTAGGGTTCCTTTCATTTAAAATATATTCCAGAGCATTTTTTCCTTTCAAACTTAGATGCTTTAGATTATCTTCCATTCTTCTAAAGGTTATGTCATTTGCATATAAATCGAGTCTAACTTTCTTTTTCAAAACCCATCTTGGAATTCTTTTATCGAAAGCAACTTTAATGAAATGAGCTCCTTTTTCAGTAACTGTTCCTGTAAAATCACTACTTAATGGATTGGCAGCACTGACCAGCACCATATCTCCAACAGAAATTTCTGTATCTATAATTTCTGATCTGCCGAATTGAACTATTTTAAGACCTAATTCTTCACCAATATATTTTCCTTTAACTTTATTGATGGCACGGCCTAATTCCTCCCGTTTTTGACCGGACATATGTGCTATTTCAAAACGCATTAGTTCAATTTCAGAATCTCTTTCATAATTGACTAATTTAATCAAATTTTTAATATATTTTTTCAATTTAATCCCTAATTTATAAATAAGAGCGTTAATGTAATTAAATATATGGAATTTATAAAAGTTAATCAATTTGAAAATTTAGAAATGGCTTATATATGTGATTTTTCAGGAGGTTTTGTTTCTAAAAATCATAAGTTATTTGATCAAATTGAATTAACTGATTTGAATAAATTTATTTTAGAAAAGTCTGTTTTTGGAACTCCAATTTTTAAAATGGGTGACGGGGGTAAGAAACTGTTAATTATTTCAGGTGTTCACGGAAATGAACTGCCTCCACAAATTGCATGTTTAAAATTAATGAATGAATTAATCGATTGTGAAATTTCAGATACACTGTATTTTATTCCATTTGCAGCTCCAAAATCATCAATGGAGGTTCTAAGGACATTTAATACAATGGATTTGAATAGATCCACACATATTAAAAATTCCCTAAGCAATTTGATTTTACAGGCTGCTTTAGATTTAAAAATTGATTTTGTAGGTGATTTTCATTCAACATCTCGCAATTCTAATCCGGGGTTCGAATCTGTTTTTTCATCAAAATCTCCTTCTCCGGAAAGCTATTTAATAGCAAATTATATTTCAAAAGATGTTGGATGTGGCATAATTTCTGTTGATTATGCAGGTTCTTCTTATAAAGGAGCTATTGAAGATGTGTGTAATTTAAATGGAATTCCTTCTGTTACATGTGAAGTTTTATCTCCTTTTAGCAATGTTGCTAGTGGTAGTGTGGAGAAATCTTTATCCCAAATGAGAAGTTTTTTGGATTATTTTGGAGTCATATAGAATACTCATCAAATGCTCTTGGATAAATCCTATAAATTAATATTTATATATTTTGGAGTAAGGTGATTACAATATCTTCTTATAAAGGACATTCCATATTTGCATTAATTATTTCCTTGATGTTTTTTCATAGTCCTCTGTTTATTGCTTTAACGCTGATAGGTGCAAATATTCCTGACTTTGATCATAAATTTAAAAAGGATCATGTCTATAAGTTGATTATTCTAGGATTAATAGTGTTCATTTCACTCTATATCCTAAAATTACCTTATTATATGGGTTTGATAATTGTATTTTTAGGGACCTGTTTTTATTTTTCAGAGCATAGAAGTTTAACCCATTCAATTTTTGGCGTTATAATTTTAACTGCATCTGTATCTCTTATTTTAATTTGGTCATTTCAATTAATCACAAACATTACTAACATTAACAATTACTATTTGTTAATGGCTATTTTAATAGCTCTTTTGAGCTTTTTATTCTTAAATAGGAACGTGTTGATGATATTTTTACCGTTATTTTTCATCAGCTTATTTGTTTTGCCTGCTAAAAATATCAGCTATTTGGAGATAATTTTTAGTTTATTCATTGGACTATTTTCACACATAGTTCTTGATTCCTTCACTCCTGCTGGAATTAAGATTTTCGCCCCAATTTCTTCAAAGAAAGTTCACAGTAATTTTGGTATGGTTTCAATATTTATATTAATTGCATTGGCCATGATGTATAATTTTCCAATGTTATTTGGCTTATTTGAGAAATATATTAATAGATTTCTTGTAGCATATAGTATTTAATAATAGTGAGAAATATAATTAATATTATCATGGTTGAAATCTCAGTAATATTACCGGTATATAATAGTGAAAAGTACTTAAAAGAATGTTTGGATAGTCTAATTAATCAGACATTTGAAGATATTGAAGTTTTATGTATTAATGATGGGTCTAGTGACGGATCTTTAGAAATACTTGAAGAATATGCTAAGACAGATAGTCGTATCACTGTTATCAACCAGGAAAATATGGGGGTTGCAAAATCTAGGAATAATGCTTTGGGCATGGTTTGTGGAAACTATGTTTATTTTATGGATTCCGATGACTCTCTTGACAGCAACGCCTTTAAGAAATTGCATAATAATCTCAAATCAAATAATTCTGATTTTTGTATAATGAAAGTCATGTTTGTCAATGGTGAAGAAACATATAAATTTCCAGCTTTTGAATTGGATAAAGAATTTTCTGGTGTTAATTTTAATAAATTCACATTTACATATAAAGACATAAAATCACATGTCTTAAATGATTTGTTTGCGCCTTGGCTTAAGATGTATAAAAGGGACTTTTTAATGAGTAGTGATGATTTTACATTTCCAGATATAAAATCATACTCTGATGCCCCATTTCATGTAAAAACTTTCTTGAAAGCCGAAAAAATATCTTTTGTTCCGGAATATTTGTATTATTACAAGGAAAATGATGATTCATTAGTTCATTCATCTTCTAATACAATTAATTTTTTCACTCTTTCAGATATTATTGAAGAATATTTAGTTGAAAATAATTATTTTGAAGAATTTAAAGAAGAATTTTACACATTTCAAACATCCAAACTTGTTTATTATATGGGATTTACTGATTCCGTTGAATATTATAATAAAGCTAAAGACATTTTATCTGATTTATCTAAAAACTTTTTAAATAATCCTTCTTCTGAAGTCTTGCCTGCAAAAAAAGATTTGGATAAAGTTGATATTATTCTTGATTCTGATAATTTAAAAGAAGCTAAATTGGCTTTGGAATTGTATGATTGTAAAAGAAGAGTCAAATCAATGCAGGAATCCAAAAGTTGGAAAGTTACAAAACCTTTAAGGAAGTTTACATCTTCTCTTAAATGAAGTTTATATTATTTTTATATAAAGGGAATGATTTTTCGTTAATTTCATATTCAGCTATTGATTTCTCAGTGTTTTTTATTTTTATCATTTAATTTGTTCATTTAGAATTTTTCAATAAATTTTTTATTACTTTTTTTCAAAACGATATGATTTTTTTAAAAAAGCATACATTTATAATAAATAATCATGATAAATAATAATATTATTATTTAGTCAATATTTTGACTATTATTAATATTAATGAAATGGAGCTTGTTTAATGTTTTTGACTAGAATTGGTTATGGAATTATATATTTCTTAGACCTTATTTATGAAATCATTAAAGCGACTATTAGTGTTGCTTTTAATGCAATTTTGAGGAGAAATAT
>JAEIGA010010756.1_pt1 | contig 13885 bp, 13 predicted proteins | sample 9270691 | NCBI WGS metagenome assembly JAEIGA01 (sample SAMN17057246, study PRJNA624740) | gut metagenome | biome: biome; isolation source: fecal sample | host: Bos grunniens | place: China: Xizang | collected 2019 | reverse complement strand
CATAACAAGTATTTGTTATTTTATAAAAGAAACTTAAAACAAATAGGTTCTATATGCGAAAAAATCTCGGTATTAAAACTTATCTTTGCCCACAACCTGCTTTAATAATTGCCACTTACAACGAAGACAACTCTGTCAACGCAATGGTAGCTGCATGGGGTTCTATAAGTGACACCAATCAAATAGCTATTTACATAGCACAAAGCCATAAAACCGTACCTAATATTCTTAAACGAAAAACCTTTACTGTGAGTATGGCAACTGCTAAAAACATAAAAGTTTTAGATTATTTAGGTATTAATTCTGGAAATAAAGTCAAAAACAAATTTGAAAAATCTGGTTTAACCGCCGTAAAAAGCGAATTTATAGATGCGCCTTTAATTGCCGAACTTCCACTTGCATTAGAATGCAAATTTATAAGTTATAATGAAGAATCAGAACTTATGCTTGCTGAAATCGTAAACGTTTCTGCAGACGAAAAAACTTTAGATGAAAAGGGAAATCTCTTAATTGAAAAGTTAGATGTTGTTTGCTATGATCCTGCAAGTCATGGTTATTATGCTTTAGGTTCTCGGGTAGGGAACGCTTTTAGTGATGGTAAATCAATAGTTTAATTTTTTAAAAGCAAAATCAAACACATCAAGAAAACTTACACAAGAAATCCCCGAGCAAATGCTCGGGGATTCGGTGTTTGGAGAAAGTCTTTTTAATCTTAGCGAACTAAACGAATGGATTGAACTTTACCAGTATTTCTAGACTTGATAAAGTATGTACCCTTAGCAGAAATAAAGTCGCTATGTTTTACTGTAGAAACAGCTTGTTCCATAGAATAAGCACTTAAGCGACCAACATAAACACCTTGCATATCAAAGACATCATATTGACCAAGCTTATTCACATTCAAATGCAACTGGCCAGCAATAGCTGATGGATCTTCATTAGCACCTCCGCCGACACCAGGATTTGGTTCTGGATCTTCAGCATTAGCGCCAGCAACAAATGTCAAGTAGTCAATGTTGAAATAGCCACCAACAACTTCTAACTTCACAACATGTTCGCCTTTAGAAATTTTTGCAATTTGAGCACCAACTTTTTCATATGTATCCCAATTTTCTTCGCCAGTCTGTGGAATAGCGAGTTCTTCAATAACCAAAGCATCGTCAATATAAAGATTCAAGCTAGAACCTTCATTACCAGCGGAAACATTAGCAAAGAAAGAATAAGCACCTTCTGTATCAAAGTTTACAGTATATTCTAACCATTCACCTGGTTCTGTATAACCAAGAACCATGCCTGTTCCACCTTTATAAATATCAATAGGTTCATCTACACGGAAATCAGCATCACCTTGGTTTTCTGTATTGCCATCGCTATAAGAGTTATTGCCTTTACCAACGCCTGCAACATCAAAATGTTCCGCTTCAATTTTTCCAGGAGCTTTAGCAGCACTACCATTATAAGGAGCTTGTGGCACAGGTTCAACAGGTTCGCCACCAGTAAGGCCTGTAGTATTATTACCAGTATTTTTAGACAAATATTCTTTAAGCCAAGTCATAGCTGGACGATCTTGACCATCTCTGATAATACCAGAGTTACCATCAGTTGTCCATGTAGCGCCATAGATATAGCCCCAAAGAGTAATACCAGCAATATGTTCATTTTCCATAAAGTAAGAAATCTGCTCTTGATAACATTGCTTTTGGACATTATCATCACTTGTCGCAATATCATATTCTGAAATGTACATAGGAATCTGAGTCTTTTCCCAAATTTCTTCAATAACAGATTTAAGCGTATTAATATTCAAGCAAGTGCCGCCGCCACCAGTACCGCCAGCGCCACCACCTTGGCTCATCATATCGTGAGCTTGTAAACCATAAGCATCAACTGGAGCACCATTTTTGAGAATGGTCTGAATCAATTGAATACCTTCGTTCTTTTGCCATTGAACCGTATTATAATCGTTATAAATCAAAATAGCATTCGGCCAACGTTCACGAGCCATTTTAAATGCTGTCGTTACAAAGTTATAATCGCCATTATTATCGCCACCAAGTGCAGGAATAATATTGTTATTGTTACCATAACCAGAATGGTATTGACCATTTCCAGTTCTGATAGCTTCGTTAACCACGTCAATCATTTCAAGGTCCGGATAGCGCTCAGCAACTGCATCAAACCATGCCGTAATAGCCTTTTTGGTTTCTTCAACACTCAAACCATTCAACCAATTAGGGTATTGCGAGCCCCAGACAAGAGCATGAAATTTAAAATGCCCACCATTCTGTTTTGCCCAGTTATACGCAGCATCACAACCACTCCAATTGTAATTACCGCGAGTCCCTTCGATAGAAGCCCATTTACATTCATTTTCTGCGGTAATTTGGTTCCAATAATCTCCAAAATCAGAGCGAACTTGCCCACGGGTAGTGATATTACCCACGAATTTAGCTGCATTATCAGCCAACCCTGCCAAAGCTTGCGTAGAAAAAACGCAAGATAAAGCCAATGCTGAAAGAAATAACTTCTTCATAATCTCATCCTTTTTTAATGAATTAACAAAAAGATATTTTCTAAAAACTCCTTTTATTCCAAGCTGGAATAAATTTCCATTGACAATATATCCATACCCTCACCTTAAAAGTAAAGATTTGATAACAAAAGGGAGAAGTCTCTCCCTCGCTTCAACTGACTTTGTCGACGATTTTCAAAACGCGTTTTGAAAATCACCTTTCCGAAAAAAAAGCACAAAGTCATTTTCCGCTACCCTCTCGCTACTCAGGCAAACACCGACACTTACTGAAAAGATATTATCTTTGTTCTAAAGAATATCGAATAAAAACTAAGGAATTCATGCAACAAGAAATCCAAAAAACAAAACTTAAAAATGGCATCACCATATTAACAGATAAAATGCCATCCGCTCATTCAGTAGCTATAGGTATTTGGATTCCTAGAGGCTCTCGTCACGAAAGCAAAGAAAATAGTGGCCTTAGTCATTTTTACGAACATCTTGTTTTTAAAGGAACAAAAAATAGAACGGCTTTTGAAATAGCAAGCGCTTTAGAAGACAGAGGCGGTCAACTCGAAGCATACACCACAAGACAAGAAACTGGATTTTATGCCCAAGTCGTTCCCAAAGACACGTTCCTCGCTTTAGAAGTTATGGCAGATATGATAATGGAACCTCTTTTTGCCAAAAAAGATATTTCTAAAGAACGCAAAGTTATAATTGAAGAAATCAGAAGCTATGAAGACATTGCAGAAGAATGCGCTGCAGATCTTTTTTATGCGACTCATTATTCAACATGTGGCTTGTCGTCGCCTATCGCCGGGACAGTATCTTCTGTCCGTCGTTTAACAGAAGAAGCTCTTTTAAAATATAGAGAACAAGTTATTTCAGAAATACCTCTCTATGTCTGTGCCGCAGGCAATATCAACCATGAAAAACTAGTTGAAAAATGTAAACAACTCTTTCATAGCAAAAAATCAGCTGCAAAAAAATTTCAAAACGATTATTCCATAACACCATCACTACGCATTTCTTCAAAACCAGATTTACAACAATCTAGCCTTGTGTTTGGAACTAGTTTTAAAAAAGAAAATCTTTCTACAGATTTCCGATATATACTCTCTCTCTTTAATGTTGCCTTTGGAGCAGGGATGTCTTCTAGGCTTTTTCAAAAAATCCGTGAAGAACATGGACTTGCTTATTCTGTTTATTCGACAACCGATGTATTTTCTGATTCTTATGGCTTCAGCATTGCACTTGCAACTGATCCAAATAAACTTGAAAAAGCATTCCAACTCACTAAAGATGAATTTCAAAAATTCATGGAAAATGGTTTTTCTGAAAACGAACTGAAACGCACCAAGCGCGGCATTTTAGGCTCTTTAGAAATTGGTTCTGATAATACAGAAAAACGTTTACTACGCCTTGCCGAACACACATTACACTTTGGCTCTTATCAAACTATTGATAAAGTCAAAGAATCTTTTCAAAATCTAGACAACAAAAAAATCTTAGACAAACTCTCTGCTGCTTTTGATTATAAAAATTTTTCAGCAGCAATTGTGCAACCAAGTAAAACGAAAAAATCAATTACTCGCTTATTTTAAAAAGCATCATTAAAAAATCCGTTGGTTAGTGAAGCTAACCAACGGAATCTTTTTTATTTCACATTTAGTATATAACTCTTTTTATCAATACTTAAAATATATTTGCCCGCATTAGGAACACTTATATTTAACGTATTATCAGCTATACCATTTGCAACAACTTGCCCAAGCACATTGCTCAAAGTATAATGAGTCTGTTTTAAAATACCACTCACTAAAATATTTCTTCCTTGTGTTGCAACGTGATATTCCATTCCTTTAACAAAAGGATTCAACTTCTCTGTTGGTGTTTCTGTTTTAAATAAAACAGCTGTAATAGATTTTGCCGGAAGTGCTAAAGAAACTTTATTATTCAAAACTTCTGCTGTTCCTTTTTTCAAAGCGTTTTGTGTATGAGAAACAAATGTTTCCCCTACAAGTTCAGAAAGTGTAAGTGTTGTTACTTCACCAGGATTTACTTCAAAATTCTTCAATGAAAGTTCAACATTCTGTGCGGCATTTTCTGCACGATTCACAAAAATTACTGTTAAGGAATCCCCTGCATTACTTATAGAACTATAACCAGAAACAAGCGAATCATTACTAGAAACAGATTCAACTCTATTAGGGTGACCGTAACGGCTAAACAAGTGAACTGTTTCATACATACCATCTCCCCAATACCAAGGTGTAAAAATTTCAACGCCATTATCTTGCATCGTTCCTAGGAAAGAAGCATAAGTAAGTGCTGTCACCATTGGGTCAGTATCATTTAAATCTGTTTCTGTAATCGCAAGAGTAATACCATGGTCTTTACCAAAATACTTTTCTAACCATTGGTTAATGCGCACAAAAATGTAAGACCTGTATGCCTTATAACCTTCAATTTCATTACTCCAATCACAAGTTCCGGAAGCACAACGAACACCATTTCCGCCTTCATAATAATAAGTAGTATCGTAAAGAACACGGTGCCAATTTATACGATTCTCATAATCTTTTTCTGATGGATACCAATGAATATCAAACACATCTAAAAGACGAACGCCACTTGCTTTTTCTGCTTCAGCCACTTTCTTAATAAAAAATTCTAGCCAACAATACTGCTTACCATCAATGGAAGGTCTATGGTTATCTTCTGCCGTTGCAGCAATATGACACCACTGCCATTCATTTGCAACAACAGGGCCAGTAAGTTTTATATCGCCCCAAGCAGCACGAGCTTTCTTTGCAACATCAATATAACGCTCTACTAAAAAATCTCCAGTAATATTCAAATTCAAATCAGAATGAGTCCCTTTCCAGATATCCATTTCATTATCCATGCTCCAATACTGAAAGCGACTCATATCGTATTTTAACTCATCTCTCCAATGCGGAACAATTCCTACAGTAGAATCAGCAGGCCAAGGTTCACTATAAAGTAAACCATCACCTTCTTTAATTGCCGTTTGACCATCAGCAGAAGGTTCACCACCTCCTGCTAAATTAAGAGTTTGTTTTGCATTTGAACCATGTTCTACATACCAATCCCAATCTGCAAAATTATACTCATTTGTTTTAGCAGCATAACCAGTTAATTGAAATGCATACATCGCATCTACACCTGGCATTTTATCTAATACTTTTTTTGCCGTAATATCCCAGTCATGAGTATATACGTTATTATACCAATCAGGATGTACTGTTAATTTTTTCCGCCAATTATAACGCGTTGCATTATTACCATTATTAGAACGCATCATGTGAATACCTGCGTCTAACATTTGAGCAATAAAAGTATCTTCTTTATCAGTGCTTACAAGACTAGTATCACTGATGTAATTATTATCAATATTTCTACCATAAATATATGGAGAAATTTTTTTGATTCCTGCATTTGCATCAACAGAAATATTTATCTGAGAAAAAGAAGCTACACTAAAAATGCCAACACAAACAGCACTTTTTAAAAGAATATTTTTTTTACCCATAATCCATCCAAAAAATAAAGTAAAACACCTATTTTCAAATATAACTTTTAAAAAAGTAAACTAACTATAAAAAAATTATTGTATAAAAACTTTACGTTCAGCAACACCAATTCGCACAAGCATATTGGTTGTGATTTTTAGTTTAATTATCTGGTTCAATTATTACTACGAATTCAAATTACTCAACAGCACTTGTGTTCCCGGACTTTCCCGTTCAACACTCTGAAACACTTCGCTCAATTTTTCAAGATTCTGAAGAGTCTTTCGGTCAGATTCCAAATTAACTATTGCATCAATTAACACTTTTGGAGTAATGCTTTCAATTGGAACCATGTTATCAATACCATATTTACGAAGGCAAAGGGCATTATCTATCTGGTCTTTACCCAAAGGAAGAATTAGGAATTTTTTGTTGTTATAAACATGTAACCAATAGCAGTTTAAATAAATAATAAATCGCATTAGGGATAGTGACCCCTTGGGGCCTGAGACTACAGGCTCGGTGAGCGAATTAAATATAGCCCGACCCACGCTAGTGGGGAACGCCCACAAAAAAAGCCAGCATTCAAGCTGACTTCTTTTCAATAAAATTACAATTTAGCGTTATGGTAATTTTACACCAGCAGCTTCAAAAACTTTAGCGTTAGCAGAATTTTTAATGGCAACAGAATCTAACCAATTGTATTCTGCCATTCCTGCAAGGCCTAAACGCAGACAAAGTTGTTCTTGAGCTTTAGTATAATTATTGAGAATTTCAATTTTTTCTTGATCAGCTGCTTTTTCAATTTTTTCTGACCATTGTCCAGCTAACAATAACAAACCAGAACTAGCGTCAGCATATTTCTTTGCTTTTTCAGCATCAATAACCGTATTTGCAGCAGGTGCATCAAACTTAACAGATGCAAGTGTTTTTTTAGAATCCACTGCAACAGACTTTGTAGGTAAAACAGGTGTTGCTTTCTCTTCTGGAGTACAAGAAATAAAAAAAGAAGAGAGCATAACAACTGTAGCGATTCCAAGAACTCGTACCATCATTATAAGGTCTCCTCTTTTTAAAGAATAGCGGTTCAGGGACTTGAACCCCGGACCTGCGGATTATGATTCCGTCGCTCTAACCAACTGAGCTAAACCGCCACTAAGTTGAAAACAAATTTAGACTAAATTTATAAAAAAATCAAGGGGAATGGTAAAAAATCAATAAATTAATCTTTTTTTATTTCAACTTTAAGCAAATCTTTTTCAAATGTCAAAATTTGCCAAAACGGTTTAGATGATTCTAACTCAAATGTTTTTGAAGTTGAAGAAATTTGCATTTGGGTAGAAGGCGCTACATAAACCTGTTTATTATTTTTCAATTCTATATGACAAGCAAAATGATAATGCCCACAAAAAACATATTCAAGGTTTTTTAAATTCTCTATAAAATTTTGTACCATAAGAACATCTTTCATTGGATATTTTGAATCCATAAAAGCATGGCCACAAAAACAAGGTGGATAATGCATAAAAATAGAGAAAGGTTTATTATCATGTTGTTTTAACCAATCAAATTGTCTTGGTTGTAATTCTCCACAAGAATTATCTAAACAAATAAACCGTCTTCCACCAATATCTAAAATGTAATCGAAAGTTGTTCCTTGAACATAATCAGGCATTGAAAGAACAGCAGAAGCTTTATCTAAATCATCATGGTTTCCAGGAATCCAAGCCCATGGCTTTCCAAATTTATTCATTTCTTCATTAATAAATTCGTATGCTCCCGTTTCACCATTATCTGCCAAATCACCACTTAAAAAAATAAAATCTGAATTTTTTACTGAACAAGAATTTAGCGCTTGCTTAAAATTAGAACGCACATCAATCCCCTGCATTACATCAGAAGTTTGACCTATATGCAAATCAGAAATATGTGCTATTTTAAACAAATCACCCATTCCCAAAAATTTACTTCTTTTTATAAAACATTTAATCGATATTATTCTGCATAGTGAACTATATCAATAAAATTTGAGTTTTAATAACAAAACCAACAAAAATTTCAATATTTTTCAACTAAAAAAAGTGAATAAAAAGTTTAGAAACGTCAAAAACTCACTTTTAACATTTATAAACATTTAAAATTGTGAACAATAATTCAAATTTTAAACATTCACTTTCTTTTTTCATTTTTCTAACTTATTGATAAAAAAGAAGTTAAGAAAATGGTACTTAAATTTATCCACAATAAACATAACTATTACTATAACTTCTTATATGAATAAATTAGATATAATAATTAAGTTGTTGGTTTAGCTTTAACTCTTTCTTCCATAGAACAATTACCTTGAAAACAAGCTCCATTTTCAATAGAAAGTTGTTTTGTTTTCATATTTCCAATCATAATAGAAAATTGTTCCAAAGTTAATTTTTCAAGGCAAGTAATATTTCCTTGAATTTTTCCAGCAACAATAGCATTCTTTGCTTGGATTTCACCTTCTACATAACCACTCTTTTCAATAACCAAATCGCCTTGAATGGTTACACTTCCAATAATTTTTCCAGCAACACGCACATTGCTATTTCCAGAAATATCTCCTTTTAAAGAAATATTTTCACTGATATGAGTAAAATCTTGTTCATCAGATTTAGCCATAATTTTTACCTTTTAATTTATTGTTAATAATTAAAGAAAGTTTCCGGGTTGATATATTTTCCATCTTTCTGGATAACATAATGCAAATGAGGTCCAGTTGTTTTTCCTGTAGAACCAACAATACCAATTAAATCACCTTTTTCAACTTTTTTCCCTTGTTTTACACTAGCTTTACCTAAATGAGAATAAGAAGTAATATAACCATTTTGGTGATCTATCTTAATAGTTAATCCTAAATCTTCAGTTTCATTTACAGATATTACTATTCCAGAAGCACTTGCATAAATAGGGTCTTCATTTTTAGCAGCAAAATCTACTCCAAGATGTTTTTCTTTTTCTGAGTATTTTTTACTAATTACTCCTGAAACCGGAATAATATCTGGAATTTTTTCTGCTTTTATTTTTTCAGAAAGAGGAATCCAACCATATCTTCCTTCAAAATCAATTTCATTTTTAACAGATTTTGTAGGATTAAGTCTAGTTTTTTCTAAAATAGCATTGATTTTAGAAGTATCTTCTTCTAAAAATAACCCAAGTATATTTTTAATTTGTAAATCTATTAAAAATAATGAATCTAAAGAAGTGAAATATTCTTCATATTTTGTTTGTTTTTCTAAAAGATTCTTATTTTCTTTTTTAACATTTTCTAACTCTATTGCTTTTTGAAATAAATTACCAGCTAAAAAGGAAAATGCAATAAAAAATATTACTAAAAATATGAAAAATACCTTTAAAAACTTCCATAACCATATAGGAAGTTTAAAGTTTTTTATCTTACCAGTATTTTCTGGTATCCATTGAATTCTTATGTATTTTTTACTCACGATTTTTCCATAAGTTCTTGTAAATGATTTAAGTCTTCCATTGAATAATAATGAATAGTAATAACTCCTTCTTCTTTATTTTTAGCAGATGGAGTTATAGAAGTTTTAGTTCCAAAAAATTCTTGAAGTCTTCTTTGGAAATCAGCCATATCAGCATCTATTTCAGGAGTTTTATCTTTTTGCTTTTCTGCTTTTACTTTTTTCGTGATATTTTCAATATCACGAACATTCATTCCTTTTTCTATAATGTCACGTGCAACAGATTCTGGATCTGTAATTTCAGGACTTAATAAAGATCTAGCAGCGCTATTAGATAATTTTCCTTCTTCAACCCAAATTTTTACTTGTTCAGGAAGTTTTAAAAGTCTAAGTACATTAGTAATAGCCGATCTTGATTTTCCTAAAGTTTCAGATAAATCTTCATGAGTATAACCATGAATTTCAAGCAATGACTGGTATGATTCAGCAAGTTCAATAGGGTTTAAATCAACTCGTTGGATATTTTCGATAAGAGCCCATTCTGACATATTTTTATCAGAAAGAAGCTCATGAACATAAGCATTAATTTCAGTAAGCCCTGCAACTTTTGCTGCTCTTGTTCTACGTTCACCACTAACAATTTGATAACGACCATTATATTTTCTAACAGTAATTGGTTGAATTAAACCATGTTTTTTAATAGTTTCGGCTAATTCAGTAATTTCTTCTTCATTAAAAACACGTCTTGGTTGAAAAGGGTTTGGGTCAATAAGATTCAAAGGAATTTTTGAAACTTGTAATTGTTGTCCATTTTCATCTTTTTCCATACGGTGATCTTGCATAATTTGAGAAAGACCACGTGCGAGAGCTTGAGATTTTTTACCCATTATTAATATCCTTTATTAAGCATTATTCAAAATTTCTTCAGCTAGTTTCATATATGATTTAGAACCACTACTCTGAACATCATACAAAATTACTGGTTTTCCATGTGATGGCGCTTCACCTAACTTTACATTTCTCGGAATAATAGTTTGGAAAACATTTTCAGGAATACAGCTTCTAACTTCATCTGCTACTTGTTTTGACAAAGTCAAACGATTATCATACATTGTTAAAAGAGCGCCTTCAATTTTTAATCCACTATTCAAATTCTTTTGAACTAATCTGATAGTATTAAATAATTCAGCTAAACCTTGAAGTGCAAAATATTCACATTGAACAGGAATTAAAACACTACTTGAAGCAGCCAATGTATTAATTGTTAATAAATTAAGGCTTGGAGGAGCATCTATAATAATAAATTCAAAATAAGGTTTTAGAATTTCTATAATTCTTTTCAATCTTAATTCACGGCTCATTGCTTGAACAAGTTCTATTTCTAATGCTGCTAAATCAGGTGCTGCAGTAATAACTTTTAAATATTCAAGTTTTGTATCTAATATTGCATTTTTTATAGTATCATAAGAAAGCTGTTCTGGATTAGCTGCCAAATCAAGAAGTTCATGAATATCTTCTTCTTGTGTTTCATTAAATCCAAGACCTTGTGAAGCATTTCCTTGAGGATCCATATCTATTAAAAGGGTTGTTTTTTCAAGAGCAGCAAAACTAGCTGCTAAATTAACAGCTGTTGTTGTTTTTCCTACTCCGCCTTTTTGGTTGGATATAGCTATAACTTTACTCATTCAAACCTCTTATAAACAAGTGCATATTGTTTTTCTTCTTCTGGTAAAGAATATTTATTAATACAAATGCTAGAATCTTTTTCTAAATGTGAAATAGTTTCAAAACTTTTTAATGTTAAAAAAGTTCCGTTTTTCTTTAATGCAAACTTTGCTCTTTCCCAATCATTTTCAAAAGTAGATAAAGCCCTGCAAGAAATAAAATTCAAATTATTTAATCCAGATGTTTCAAACCTTTTTCCAACAACTTCTAAATTATCCAACTTTAAAATATTTTTTGTTTCTTGCAAAAATTGAACTCTTTTATTTCTAGGTTCTACAGCATAAAATTGAATATGTGGTAATGCAATAGCTAAAGGAAAAACAGGACAACCACCACCAGAACCCATATCAGCCCAACGTAATCCAGAATGGTCATTAAATAAATTTTTTAATAAACAAACAGGAATCAAAGAATCGGTTAAATGCCTTGAACAAAATTTTCCAGCGTCATTTTTTGAAATCAAATTAGTAATAGTATTACCTTTAATAACACATTCTGCATATTGAAATAACAGACTTAATTGATTTTCGGATAAATCACAATTATAGGATTTTAAAAAATCCATTAATAACTGTTCTTGTTTTAAATCAAAAAAATGTTTCACGTGAAACAATTTAGAATAAAAATCAAAATAATTCTACACTTTTTATTTTAGAAACGAAAAAAGTTGTCATAAGATTGTGAATAAGTTTTAAATACGGAATAAAAATAAACTTTTTTATCGAAAAAGAATCTTTTTACACTTGCCGCAAGCCTCTTGTCATTGCGAGCCGTGCAGAAAGCACGGCGTGGCAATCTCCTTACCACACGGTTCTTGTCACTCGCGATGGAGTGAAAAGATTTTTTTGCGAAGCCTAAGTGTGAGCCTGCCACGAGCCACACTTGTGGCGTGGTGGACGCAATCTGCTTGCAAGCAGCACTTGTTTTGGGATTACTTCGCTATGCTCGTAATGACAAAAGCCAAGATCGCCACACTACGTTCGCGATGACAACTTGCTAACAGATGGCCACAAGGCACAAGGCCTCTCGCCATGACAAGTTGTTTGTACACTTGTCCGCGGCTCTTGCTCGCGATTCTTGTCGTAAGTCTCTCGTCATGACAACCTAGAATGCCTTCGAAATAGCCATCTTTTTCCCCTTGCCGCAATTTGTACTATGTTTGTTATAATAAGCTAGAGAATATCATTTCAAAGGAACTTTTTTTATTTCACTAATAAATTCATTGATTTTATTATATACTTGTTCATCTTCCATATAAAAAGGATCTTTTTCATACCATCTGCAAAAGTTTACTATAAATTGGAAAAATCTCCAGTCAGGAAAATTTTTTTGGTGAACATCTTTTAAAAAATCATAAAGTGGATTTAGACGATTTATATCTCTCTGCATATACTCTCCAAACGATAAATAGCGATGTATATAGTTAAAAATGGAATTGAATTAAAAAATATTTATTTGTCTAAAAAGGGAGAAGTCTCTCCCTCGCTTCAACTGGCTTTGTCGACGATTTTCAAAATTTATTTTGAAAATCACCTTTCCTATAAAAAACACAAAGCCATTTTCCGCTACCCTCTCGCTACTCAGGCTCACACCGCTCCATTTTCAAAAAGTAATCTGAATTCAAGTTATATGATTTAAAACTAAAATACAAACCAAAGTCTTAGCATTTCATTTTAACTTACTTATAAATAAATTGGTAATAAAAAATCTGCCTGCGGAGAAAGCGAATATTTTTCAAGTAATTCATCAGAATAAAATCAGAAAAATGGGACTATCCACAAGGGTTAAAAATGAGATATGTATTTGAATATCATTGAGTTAATAAAAGTTGAAAAGTTGTGGATAAATATTTTAGAATGTTTCACGTGAAACATTAAATTTATTAACAAATATTAAAAAAATATTTTTCTAAAAACAAAATTGTGAATAAGTTATTTATTGATTATTATGTGAAAATATGTGAATAAAAAACAATAAATGAAAAATGATTGTCCGTTATTTGGCTAAAATAAACAAAAATCTAACTTTATAGATGTTTAATAAAATGTTAATAAATTGTATATTGATTTTCTTTTCCTAAAAAACGCCTATGAGTCCAGCCAAACCAATTTGAAATTTGTGAATATATTAAAGATTCTAATACATTGTGGAAAGATTTGTAAATATCTTTATTTTTTATTTCTATTGCGTGTAATATTTTTTCATTTTTAGTTTCTAAAATCCAACAGATATAAAAAGGAGTATTTGGTCTGTGTTTCAGAATAAAATTTGGAATAGGATTACAACAAACTTCTTTTCCTAAAAATATGCTGCTCATAGCATTTTTTTTACGGTAATCTTGATCAGCCACAAGACAAAAAAGTTTTTGTTCATCTAGTATTTTTAGAATTTGCTTTGGATTTTTTATAAAAGTTGTATAAGAATTACCATTGATAGCACGTAATTTAGTTTTAACAAATGAATCTAAAAATTTTGGTTTAATAGAAGCATAACTTGCTTTTAGAGGAATTCCTAGTCGAGTTAACCAAGGACCAATTGCTTCATAATTTCCAAAATGAGCAGTTAGAAAGACTCCCCCTTTTTTCATTTTTTCAATAATAGGTATTGAATTATCTTCAATGGAAAATTTGATATTGTTGTTTTTAAATGGAAAT
>JAEIGA010010755.1_pt1 | contig 13887 bp, 37 predicted proteins | sample 9270691 | NCBI WGS metagenome assembly JAEIGA01 (sample SAMN17057246, study PRJNA624740) | gut metagenome | biome: biome; isolation source: fecal sample | host: Bos grunniens | place: China: Xizang | collected 2019 | reverse complement strand
TTTACTATTTGCTGTTTAAATAATCCATGTCTATATCTTATAGTTTGTCCATATCCTGCATATTCAAGACAAGCCATAGAATCAATAAAACATGCAGCAAGACGTCCTAATCCTCCGTTTGCTATTGCTGGTTCTGGTTCTACTTCTATTAAATTGTCAAGGTCCCAATTTAACTCAGTTAGTATATCATTAATTATATGAGTTAAATTCCTGTTTAATACAATAGATTTTAATTGTTTTCCCAATAAGAACTCAATAGAAAAATAATGAACTTCTTTTTTATTAGAAAGATTTTGATTACAAATCTTCCAGTCTTCAGCCATAGTATCTTTTATAGCTTGAGCTAAGACATTAAATCTTTCTTTTTCATTTAAATTATCTAAAGGCTTATGATATAATTTCGTAGCATTAATATTTAATAGTTCTTTAAAATCCTTTGCAGATAATTCTAATTTAGTTCTATTCAAGTTTAACATGAAACCCTCCTTAAGATATTATATATGTCTATAATATATAAAAAAAAGACGTCCAAAGACGCCTTTTAATTATTTTTACGCAATGATATATCTTTATAATAACATGTTCTTTTTTTATTTGATTCAATTAATTCTATTTCATATAGTATAACTGGTACAAGTTCATTATATCCAAAATTATATATTTGAGTTATTATTGCTTCTTGATTCATGTAATACACTTTATCTCCAATTTCAAAAACGTTTCTTATCATTTATCATCTCTCCGTTATTTTATTATAATATGATGTACTTTATTTCTATCTGGGAAGCCCATATCAAAAGCTTCGCCTTTTGGTGCTGAAACTATTAATTGTTCTAATATAGGTTGATATATTGTTTTAGGATGGACTTGCATTAATCCATTCTTTGTTTGATAATAATATAATTCTGCTTCTGGATGTGCATTATAATATTGTTTTAGTAAAGCAGCGACAAACCTACTATGAGGTTTGTCTGTCTCTACTGTATAAACTCCATATATTTTAGCTAATTCATAACAATTTAACATATGCTCATAAGATGGCTTTTTAACATAATATTCATAAATCATTCTTTCTTACCTCCTATTTTAATTAATCAGCATTTATTGTTTTTATTTCTATATTTTGTTTAGTTAATTCATCAAATTTATTCCATGTATCTTTTATTATTTTCTTTTCATTTGCATATAAAGCTTCAGATCCGGCTATTTTAAATCTAACGATGTTAGTGCCGAACCACTCTCTTAAATCATTTATATAACACATCATATCTATATATTCTTTAGTTAGTTTCTTTCCAGTTTTAGTTGTATAATTATTATCTCTTACTTCGTAAGCTGTTTCTTTTTTTAATAATAATCCTAAATTCTTAGGTATTAATATTATATTTAAATTAGTTTCATCTTCTGGAATATTTTCTAATAAAGTAGCGATTGTTTGTAATGCTGACATAGATGCTCCAGTTCCTTCTGGACAATTGAATATAGAATATTTCTTATTAGTATTATTATAAGTTAAAACTTGATCTCCTCTTGATACTACGCATAAATGATTTATAGCCATAATGTTACCTCCTGATTATATTATAATATTTTTTTATATAAAATAAAAGAGCACCTTTCGGCGCTCTATGTTTCCTATAGATAATCTAATTTTACTAATAATGCTTCTTTTTCTAACATTAAATTTTCTAATTCCATTTCTATACTAAATCTTTCTAATGCATCTATTATAGGATCGCATGCTTCTAATTCTATTATAAGACTAGCTTCTATTTGATCTAATTCATCTAATCTTCTCCATAAATTACTTCTACACATACAAATCACTCCTCGAAATTAGATATTAAAGATTGTACATTTGCAAGAAAGCGAGCTGAGCCCACATATTTATTATTAGAATCATATACTTTATATATATGATTATTATTTTTATCTTTTGTACAAGTGTAAACATTATTTTTTGTGCTAATTTCTAATATTCCTTCTTCACTTTTAAATTTAAATATCATTTCTTTTCTCCTTTTAACAACTAATAATATCTGTAGCTATAGCCATACAAGTACTAGCTGATACTAGTAATCCATAACGTCTGATAAAGATTAGCTGTATAGAATCATATAAGTTCTCTACTGTGCAATCTTTATTCATGTTATAGAAGTCATATATCATAATAGCTTCTTCAGAATATACATCTTCTAAATGAGTTGCTACAAATAAATCTGCTGGATCATATTCATTTAAAACTTTACATATTCTAAAAATCTTGCTACTTCTCATAAATAATCTCTCCCTATATATATATTATTTTAATTTATTTACTTCTTTTAATCTTTCTTTAATTTCTTCTTGTTCTTCGGGAGTTAAATCAGCTATTCTATCTAATAGTAAATTTTCAAATTTTTCTTCTATTTCTTGTAATTCTTTTAATAATTGTTCTTTTTGAGCTAATAAAAATAATAATTTTTTGCTTGGATTTTTATAGCAATTATTACAAACAGGGCCTAATGCTATTCTATCATCTGCTGCTAATTCTGCAAAAGAATAAGCTACAGGTATAGGTGATTGATTGTAATATATACAATTTTCACATCCAAATGTATCATCTATACAATTAAGATTAAAACAAAATATTTCATCTTTATTATCTGTTTGACATTCAGCATAAACTTCTTCGCTTTTATCTTTACTTATTAATATTCTATACATAAACTCATACTCCTTTAATTTCTTTTCTTTTCTTTGTAAATCATATAAATTGCCAATACACAAGCCATAGTAAATCCTTCTACTATTTTATATTCACATAATGCTATTATAGTTAAAAAAGCTAATAAATATGTTATAAGACAATCGGCAATTATCTTCCATTTATCTTCATTATCTGGTTTCATAAGATAACCTCCCCTAGAATAAGATATATTAAAAAAAGACGCATTACGCGCCTTAATTCATATAATAGTTTTCAAAATCAATATTAAATTGTGATTCTCCAGCTACTCTATAATTATTAATATCTAATATATTTTTTAAATCTATTATAGTGTTAAATATTTCTAATGTTTCTTCTTGTGTGAATAAGTTCTCGGTGATATCATCTGAAAACTTTACTGTCTTAGTTTCTCTGTTTATCTTAAAGAAGACTCTGCTTCCATATTCATCAATAACAGGATCTCCATATCTATATAAGTCATAATATTCTATATAGCCTACATAGACATCATCAATTACTAATTCAAACATGTTTTAATCCTTTCTTATATATATTTTAGCTATGTCTTCATCTATATCTTCTATATATTGATATTTATTATATTTTCCTGCTACAGTTTCCCATACAGATTCAAATCCAAAAGTAGCTAAATCATTATCTACTAATCTTATATGTGTAATAGGATCAGATGTATATATTTCATATACAAGATCTGGGTCTGATGTTTCTAATACAAGACTAGCTTTATTGTCTTCATCTATATCTATTTCTAATCTTTCTATTGAATCATCCATTAATAAATTAATAAAATAATCTGATTCTCCTATTCTAAAACAAACTAATTTTATATCATTTTTAGTATATTTCATTTACAATTCCTCCTTAATATTATATACTTAAAAAATACTGACATAATTACTGACATATAACGACAAATCATTGAAATTTCAATATAAACATAAAACTATATATTTTATGAATATTATGAATGTTTAATATTTTCTGATAACTATATCAGTTTCACTTAACAATTCTTTGCTCAATGGAGCATTGTAATCTTCTACATATACTATTTCTTTTATTCCTGCGTTTATTATTAATTTAGCACATTCACTACATGGAAATGTATTTACATATATAATAGCTCCATCACAACTGATTCCTCTTTTAGCACAAGAAGCTATAGCATTCATTTCTGCATGAGTACTTCTACAGTAATTTAAGCCACAGCCTTGCGTATGAGAACTTCTATTACATTCTCCTATATCTGTGCAATGTCTAGTGCCCGAAGGCGAGCCATTATAGCCTGTAGCTAGTATTTGATTATCTTTAACTATAACGGCTCCTACTTTTCTTTTAAGGCATGTACTTCTTTGTGATACTAATTGAGTTAATTGTACAAAATAATCATCCCAACTCAATCTATTCATTATGAATTCTCCTTTTGCATGCTTGTAATGTATTGTACATTAACATAGTAGTTGTTGCTAAGCCTGTATGGCCTGTTCCACTTGCTATTAGAACGTCAAGTCTATCTTCTACTTGAGGTAGCCAAACGTCGCCTACAAGCTTTCCTGCAGCTTCATAATAACTTAATCCACAATCTATTATTATTTGACTATCTGTAAAGTGCGTATAATCAAAATAATAAGGCTTTCCTATTCCTGTTATAACTATATCAGCATTTCTCATTTTGGATTTTAAATTTTTAGTTTTACTATGGCATAATGTAACTGTACATTTTCTTTGGTTTAATAATTCTCTTAATGGTTTTCCTATTAAATTACTAGAATTAACTATGGTCACGTCTTTCCCAGATAAATCAGGGCATAGACTTAATAACATTTGTAAAACTCCATGAGCAGTACAAGGTATTAATGTTTCGTCGTGATTAGTTGCAAGATATCCCATTTGAGCAGACGTTAATCCATCTACATCTTTCTTAGGATCTATTAATTCCAATACAGCTCTTTCATCTATATGCTTTGGCAATGGTAATTGTACTATTATTCCATCATAACTAGATTCATTCATTGCTTTAACATATATTTCTAATTCTTTTTGAGTTATATTATAAGGCAATAATTGATGGCCAACTTTTAATCCTAGTTCTGCTCCTAATTTCATTTTATTTTTTACATAAGAATCACTGGCTTTATCTCCCTCTATCTGAATAATTAATAAACGAGGTTTATAATTTAATTCTGCTACTTCTTCTTTTATTTGTTCTCTAATTTTATATACTAATTCCTTAGTATTTATAATCATATATTATTCTCCCTTTCTTTTTGGGCATTCATGACTTACTAATTTAACTTCATTTTTTTTAAATGTATTAGTTATAATGCCTGGAATATAATAAGTTGGAACATCTACAGTTACATTATCATCTGTTATTTCAGTTACAGTGCCTTGAAATCTATATTTATTCATAACAGGCACCCATACTTTACTTCCTACTTGTAATACTTTTTGTTTATCATTTTTGTTTTTCATATTATTCTCTCCTTATATATTATTTATTCTCTTCTTTGTCTTTGTTTTCCTCTTTTAAATCATTAATATATCCATTAGTTAATATTCCAGCAGTAACACCTGCTGTTATTAAAAGCAAAACAAAAAATTGACTCATACTGCCTCCTTATTTTTTTGTATTTTTTTTATATTCTTCAAAAGGAACTCTAGGTAATCGTCCATGATTTTTTATTTCTTCTGCTTGTTTTTGTTTCATCTTCTTTGCTTCTATATCTCTTAAGCCTCTAGTAAATAATCTAAGAAATGCAAGTATGAATGATTCCATAATATAATAACCTCCTATTCAAAGTATTTATTCTTTGCATATTCAACGAATTCGTTATATACTTGAGATACTCTTTGTCTACTAACTCCAGCATTTCTAGCTACTTCTGATAAATTAACTTCATATAGCAGCTGTTCTAATATGTGCTTTCGTTTAGGATATTTATCAATATATTTATTTATAGCTATTTCTAATGTTTTTCTATTGAAATTTTCTTCTACTATTTCTTCAATAGACTCGTCTGAAGGAACTACATCAGCAATAAAAGTTGTCTTTTGTCCAGGGCAATTAACAGGAGTGTCTAATGATATAATATCAGCAGTTCTTTTTTTTCTATTGTAATAATTATAAATTCTTTGATATTTATTTTCTATTGCAGTATATAAATACGTTACAAATTTGACTTCTTCTGTTGGATCATATAAGTCTATACAATGTAACACGGTTAAAAATCCTATTTGCACAAGATCATCCATATCATGGTCTTGTATGTTGTATTTATAAGCGACTTTATATATTAATTTATATGAATCATCTAGTATAGATTTTAAAAGATCTTCATTAGGATCTTTTTTATACTGAAGAACACTTTCAGTAAGTGTATCTAATTTCTTTTTACTCACTCATAATCTCCCCTCTATAACAACTTTATTTTTCTCTACGTTTATAACTAGAGTTTTCAAGGAGCGTTCTAATAAACGCCCCTGTTGAAACTATAGCTAAAGAACTTAAAGATGCTAAAGCAACAATAATTACATTTTCCATATGATCATCTCCTATTCTAATTCTACAGCTTTTACTTCTATTTTTACTTCCAGATCTGAAGCTACTGCATGATAAGTTAATTTTAAATCATGTAAAACATCTATATAATTAGGTAGTTCAGAAGATAAACAATCAAAATGTTCACACATTTCATGATCCCATAATGATACTAATTCATCTTTACATGCTATAGCTTTTTCTATATCAGTAAATGCAAAATATCTATCTTGTATTATTTCTGTATAAGAAGCATATATTTCACTAACTACATATATTTTAGCCATAATAAAATCCTCCTATAAATTAGATATTAATTCTTTTATTTCATTTAATCCTGGAAGTCCTTCTATTATATCTATTGAATTAGCGTAAAAGAAATCTCCTGAGCCTTTAAAAAAAGACTCAGTTAATTTCTCTGTATATATTATCATTTCTTCTGGAGTTTTATTTGTTTTTAATATCCATCCTCCTTCAATACGGCACATTCCTTCATCGTCAGTCCACATATAATATAATTTATAGTAATTCATAATATCACTCCTATCTTTTTATACTATATAAGAATTCTTGACATTCTGCATAAGATCCAGTAAATCTTACTGATGAATAACTTAATCCATATTTCTCAACTTCTTGTTGTGAATAAATTTGGTATCCAAATCTTATAGAATAAACTACTACAAATAAAGCATCCATTATTCTTCACACTCCTCTTCTTTTTCTTTATTAAAATCATTTAATTTATTATCTAAATCTTTTAAACACTCTAAAAAATATACTGCTTTATTTAATTGTTCTATCATTTTATTTAAATCTTTCATGATTATCTCTCCTTAATGTCTTATAATATATAATAAAAATGGAGCGCATAAGCGCTCCAAATTGAGTTTATTCTTGATAACATAATTGTCCATTGTTATTAAGCATATCTGAAGTATCTATTTCTATATTGTGTCTTTCGCACCATGCTATTATTTTTTCATGGATTTCTTTATTTTCTACTACATGTTTATTATATTTTAATTTAGCTTGAGTTAAGGCATATTTATATCCTTTTTTATCTGCTGTTTTTCCTCTTCTATTTAATTCAAGACATGCTATATATTCTCCATTTGTTTTTATATAAGCTATTCTACATCTTTGTGATTCAACAGCTTCTCCATAACTTCCTACACATATTCCCATTGCTGTTCCTATATTAGTTAATGTAGCTCTATTTCTTGCTATTAGAATATCATTAGCTGTTTCTTCTAATTCTATTGCAGAATCTTCTAGCTTAAATGATCTATGAGATCTTTCCTTATCTTTAGCTTCTCTTGCTTCTCTAACTAGATCAGAATTTGATAATCTTATTAATTCCTCATGATATTGGTCTTCTGTTCTGAATGGGACAGAAGATATATCCCAATCATCTCCTAATACTTCTTTTATATTGTTTATAAGTCTTAAAGAATCTTGCATTAATAAATATCTTTTATTTAATTCTTGATTGCTTAATTTAGATAAATACTTATCTTCTCTATAATTTTGCCAGAACTTAACTATATCAAACTGATAAGCTCTAGCGCGTCTATAATAATGTTCATTTGCTGTTTTATCTTCTATTATCATTTTATACATATTATTTACTAATTCTTTATTTTTGATATGTCTAGCTACAGAAGCAAATGCTAAAAATTTATTTCCCATATAATGTCTTTCATAACGTCCTTCTTCTATCATTTGTGCATTTAATTTCTTTCTTAATCCTTTGCTTGCGTTTGTTACATAACATATATAATCTAATATCACATTATTAGATTCTCTAGGCATAAATTTATAATCTTTCTTTTTGTTATTTCCATATACTTTACTATACTCTAATAGATCTATTAAGTTATCAGATAAATCAGCATAAGAAGCATTAATAAATCTATTTCTTAATGAAAAATAATTTATAGCTTCATCCTTTTGAGCCCATACTCCTGTTCCAGATGCTTCTTTTAATAATTCTTGCATAGATTTTATTCTATATTCAAATTTATTATTATAATAACTAGTCATATAATCATCTATTTTTTTAAACATATTAGATTTTATATGTTTTTTAATCTCATAAGACTTATTGCTTAATAATCTTATTAAATTTGGGAAATCTTTATATTTATACATTAATTCTGATGTTTTAGCATCTGCTATTTTATCAGAAAGTCCAAACATAGCTGAATATGAAATGTTTATCATTTTTGGTGCTTTTCTTTGATTATAACATTGATAAACTTTATTAAATGATGAATATTCATGTCCTGTTGTAGATAAATAACTATATCCTGTATCTAAATTCATCGTAAATCTATAATTTCCATTTTGCCAATAATAATTTCCAGAAGAGTTTATAGAACTAAAGTTTGACACTATACTAATACTTATCTTATTATTATCTGTAAAAACATTAATTGCATTAGCTGTATAACATTGTTCAAACATTATTTTACACTCATTAAAGCTAATTTCATTTCCACAAGTACAAATTCTACATTCATCTTTTACTTCTAATGACTCTAAACTATTAGTAGTATGACATTTATCACAATATAATTTTACTGTATTATTTAAACATAAAACAGGCACATTAACTTTGCGATAAGTATCGTTATTAAGATTATGTGTATTCTTATCAGCAAAGCTAATTTGATATATATCTTTAGATAAAGGATTCATATCTTTTTTAGAATATCTTGCCCCACATTTACATACTAACTTTTTATTTTCATAATATAAATCATTTATATCATGACTGCTTTTACATGTTGGACAATATAATTTATATACATCTACATACTTTTCATAAAAAACGTCGTCTGTAGTAGGATCTGAAATCCATATTCCATCTTTCCATATATATGGTTTATCATTATTGTTGTTATGTTCAAAATAATGCTGTAATGACTCCATAGCTGAAAATTGATTATAAAATGCACAATTATTCTTTTTATTCATATATGGTATCCTCCCAAAAATATTTTTTTAAATATTAAAAACTGGATATTCTATGCATTACAAAATAAATAATCTTTCCATTTTTCATCTTGTTTCATAATCTCTGCTAATCTTGTAGCTACGATATTTTTCATATCATGCATTACAATTTCTTTATTTATCATATCTACAACTACAAGTGCTTTATGATATTCTCCAAAATATACATAGCCTTCTTCATCATCTTTTGTTAAATTATATACTGTGTATATCTCTCGTATTTCTGACATACGATATGGTCTTAATTCTAAATCATCTACACATTTTTTAGGTATATCATCATTATTTTTATCTCTTTTCTTATTCATAGTTTTATATTCTCCTCTGCTTTCATAAACGATTTGGCTGTTCTCATTCTATATTCAGCATAAAGATATCTATATAACTCACTCACTACACTTACTAATATTAAACTAGGTGCAATTTTAAATCCTATTTCTGATATTATTAATAATATAGCAGTGCTTAAGAATATTTTCTCTATCTGCATCTTACATAGAACATTATAAGTTTCACTCATTTTAAATCCTTTAAAGCCTACATTATGTTGAATCATAGTTTTTGTATCTTCTTTTAAATCTGAATTTACATATTCTAATAAGATATTCACTGCCGGTATAGATAATACTTTAGGTATTCCTAATAAACTTAACATATCAGATAATATTAATGTTTGTGTTGCGTTAGTAAATACTTTTTTAGATATATGAGTTTCTTTTACGCGCCCTATTATTTCTTTTTTAACTGATAATTTTTCTAATAATATACATAATGGTATTGTTACTGCTCCATATAAATCTATATGAGTAACACAATTATATGCTACTAACATAGATACAAAATCTATATGATCGTTCTTTTTCTTAATAATTCTATTTATCTGATGTATAGTTTCTGACAATATGATAATGGAGCCGTCTTTAAAGACAACTCCGCTTATTAGAATAGTTAATATGCTTTTATGTGATTCTTTTAATTCTATATCAAATTTCTTTAATAAATTCTCAATTACTCTTACAGATATATTTACTCCAGTTGCTTGTTGTAGCATAATAATCAATACTCCTTTATATATACGATTTATTAAAAGTACGTATATAATATAAACTTTCTTCTGCTAATTCTCCTACTTCATAATTATTTATATCTAACATATTTTTATGCTGTATTAGAAATCTCCATATTTCATCCACGATTCTAAATCCTAGCCCAGAATCTCGACTAATGATTCTTATCTGTTGAGTCGTTCTAGCTATTACGATTTTACATGTATCAATATTTATTAATAAGTTATTATGATATACTTTATAAAATTCTTTATCCAAATAAACTTCATAGAGTTCAATCTTAATCATTGAACATCCAATTATAATCATATATAGCTAGTTCATTCTCTATTTTCTTTATAGCTGCTTTATAATCAGCTAAGTCTTCTTCAGCTACTTGTCCATTTTCTATTAAAGCTCTTAAACTTCTTAGTTTTATACATAGATAATAATATTGGTTCATATAGTAGCCTCCTAATTAATTATATTATTGGGATAAATCCCATTGGGAAGGGGCTTTTAAAGAGATGCCCCTGAGAACTCTTCTATCTTGGTTCTAATTCTTTAATTAAATCTTCTAAAAACTCTACTTCCTTTTGTATTTCTTCTAATACGTCTTCACTAAATGCTTTATCTTGCCAATAACAATACTCATTAATTAGTTCCATTCTTCTATCTTTTATAACTTCAAGCACAGGCTTTTTACTCATAAAATATTCCTCCTATAGTTTTTTTAATTCTACTGCTAAAAAATATAAGCCATGAGGCATATTATCTAATTTAACTTCATATACATTTCTTTTGTCTCTGTCTATAGATTTTCCTATAACTCTTCCTTTAGAGCCTATGAAGTCATCAGCTCCCATCATTTTACAATCCACTACTTCTACAAGATCTCCTGTATTAAATGGATAATTTGCGTCTTTTAACTCTGTTGGTAAGAAATATAATCCGCAAGGTGCATTTTCTAATAATACTTCATATACTACATTTAAATCTCTATCTAATGATTGTCCTATTATTTTTCCTTTTCTTCCTGTATAATCATCAGCGCCCATCATTTTACAATCTACTACTTCTACGAATTCTCCTATATTGAATATATTATTATTTGTCATTTACGCCATCTCCTATTTAAATTATTAATTTACTGGTAATACTTCATCTTCTACATCATAATCTATTGGTACTCTGTTTTCTGGTGATACATATTCTTCTGATGGTATAGGCTCTACTTCATCTGATTCTAAAGATTCATCTTCTTCTATATTGTATTCTTCCGCAGGTTTTTGACTAGGTTCTGTATTATAGTCATAATCATCATTACATCCTACAAAAGACATAGCTATTCCTAATATTATACTCATTATAAATAATTTGTTTTTCATATCTTCCTCCTTATTAGAAAAAGAGAGCTAATCGCTCTCCTCTTCATTTTCTATTCTTTTAATAATTATCTTGGCGTCTTTTAATAATGAAAATAATATATATATTATTATAAATCCTAATCCTAATAATCCTGCGCCTACTGCTGCTAGTGTTTCCATATTCATCACTCCATATTATTTTATTTATTTTCTTCTTTTTGTTGTTTTTCTAATTCTATTTCTTTATGAATCAATTCTAATAGATTATTAGCTCTTTTAACTTCTAGTTTGTATTGCACAACTCCTAATGCTATAACTATTCCAAATATTGCGATAAGTTGTATCACATAAATCATCTCCTGCTTATTTTAATATAAATCGTTTATTATATATTTTATTATATCTGCATGTGCTTTTAATCCTAATAAATTTTCTACTTCATCTCTAAATAATATAAGATCTGGTTCTTCTTTTATAAATGAGTTCATATAATGATACAATACATCATATTCTTCTGAATATTCCATTTTTTCATATAAAAATTTAACTTTTCCAAACGCCATAACATCTCTACTTTTTATACTCATAAATATTATCTCCTTTATATATTATTTAGGCTCTGCGTGATCTTTAAATCTATTTAATTCTTTTAAAATCTTAGCATCTAAATCTAATTGTTCTTCAATATGTTTTATTTCATTTTTTAGAGAAGCAGATTTTTTATCTGCTCCATCTATTATAAAACAAAATGCTGTTAATATTCCTGTAAAAACACTTAATAAAATTATTATACTTAAAAACATATTCTCACTTCCTAACTATTTCTCAATCCATCTAATAAATCATTAATTCCATTAAGCTTATCTAAACAAGCCATAAGTTCTTCATTTTCTTCAATAGTTTTAGAAGTTTTATTTCTTAATTCATTTATTCTTTCAATTACTTTATAAGAAGCTAATATGATATCTTGTTTTTCATCTACAACAGGTTCATCTGCAATAGATTCATCAATAACTTCTTCTTCATAATAATATTCCTCATCATTAGTCGATGGTGGGAAACTCCTCTATTTCTTTTTCTCTTGCTAATTCTAACAATTCATTATATTCATTTAATAATTTTTCTTCATCTTTAACTAATTGAGCTTTCATATTATCTAATAGTTCCATAGATTCTCTTACTCTAGTTAATTCAGATAATTTTAATTCCATACTGTTTCTTAATGCCTGTTTTTCATTTTCATCTTGAGTCATTCTTTCTTTTAATGATTCAAATATTGAGTTTAAATTTGTAAAATCTAGATTTGTCATGTTTATCGTCTCCTTTTATTTATAATATATATTATTCGCCTGTCGTATAGTTAAATTCTGTATAATCATTTACATAAATAATTTGTTGATCGTTTTCAAGTATATGATCTACAATCTTTTGATTTTGTTCGCTTTCTAATTCTTGAACTCTTTCCATGTAAAGATCTCTTTCTTCTACTGCTTCTAAATTATCTTCATATGTTATATAATTATTAGTTATATAGTTATTAGTTATATTCTCTGTAGTTGTTTGAATTTCAGTAGCTGATTCGCTATGAACTTCTTTTATCGTGTTCTTTACTGAAGTTGTGCCTACTACAGTATTTATTATTACATTAAATATAATAATAGCTACGCTAGCGAATGCTACTATATTACGCATATTTAACACTCCTTATTAATATTTTTTATGTGTTCATTGATTCTATTTAATTCTTCTTGCGCTTTAATATCTATTTTAATTTCAGTTCTTATTTTATCTAATTCTTGTTTCATATGTTCTTCTGTTATATAATTACAAGCCTTTTTCTCTATAGAATTATCTGTATTTTTTATAATGAAGCCTAATGATATCATCGTTCCAATAAAAACAGCTGATAGTATCAAAACCTCTGTAATCATACTATCGCCTCCTATATATTTATATTATTTTAATTTCTTGCCACAAAATGGACAATACTTTACATCACATATATAATTATCATGTTTATAAAGACTCCATGTTTCTTTATTATCTATAGGAAGCCAGGCAGGCCTAAATATCCTGTCTGGCTTTTTTATTATAATGTTTTGTTCAAAACTTTCATCACATACATGAATTTGCATAGTTGCCTCCTAATATGAGCCAAATAAAACTTGTTCTATTTCTTCA
>JAEIGA010010754.1_pt1 | contig 13889 bp, 8 predicted proteins | sample 9270691 | NCBI WGS metagenome assembly JAEIGA01 (sample SAMN17057246, study PRJNA624740) | gut metagenome | biome: biome; isolation source: fecal sample | host: Bos grunniens | place: China: Xizang | collected 2019 | reverse complement strand
GTTCCTGTTCTCCGCCATGGGGGATGGCTCAAGCAGGGGGGGATACCCTCGAAAACCGCCAGATCCCGTCGCTTTTAATCATCCTGCGCTGCGATCTCGTCCGCGTGTCCCGCTCCTGCCAGATCCCCACCCTGCTCACCGCAAACAAAAACCACCTGCTACCATTGAAGGCAGCAGGTGGTTGCGTTTATTTATTCAGTTTTGAGGAACAGCCTGGTGAACAGCTGATGCAGACCGGTGGAGGCGAGGCCAGACCAGATGCCCTCGACAAATACGAGCATCGTGATGCCGTCATGCCAATGGATCGCGACCGCTGCGCCGATGCCAACGACGGCAACCAGCAGCGGAATGTACTTGTTGTCCCACGGCGAGCAGTGCTTATACAGCAGGCCGATTGCGACGCACAGCGCGATGATCGCTTCGTTCATGTAAGCCTTGAGCCAGCTGATGTCTTCGCTGACGACCGGTGCGGCGTCAGGCACGATGGCTTCGGCCATGGCGCTGCCCATCACGGGAATCATGGCGAACAGAGCGAGGATCAGCGCGAGCATACAGACGGCAAGCAGGCGCTTAATCTTGATCTTGGTGGTGTACTTCATATTTAGTTACTCCTTTCAGGGACGAATCAGGACGTTCTTCCACTTCTTATAGGCGTCGAGGTAGATTTCGCCCTTGTCGCCATTGTAGGTCACTTCGTAGTACATGCCGTCGGACACAGTGGTCGACAGAAGAGCCTTATTGTTCTGAAGTGTCTTGCACATCCATACAACAAACACATCATCTTCGGTGATGCGGCCGTTCTTGTCAGTGCTGTCCGCCTGAGAATTGAAATAATCGACGATTGCCTTGATGGCAACAGTCCTAAAGTCTTTTTCCTGCATACTAACATCTCCTTTTCTTCGTACATGTCGTAAAAATTACGAAGAAAACTGCATTTTCGACGATCAAGATGCAGTTTTTCGCATTTGAAAGTGCATTATGTCACGATTTCCCATTCCTGAACTTCTTTGTAGATCTTGTCGATGAAGCTGTTGCCTTTCAGGGCCTTATAGGCTTCATAGAGCATGATGAAATTCTCATACTCGTACTGACGAATTACACGCTTCTCACGGCAATGATAATAGATCACCAGCATTTCGCTGCGCAGCTGACATTTCATACCGTTTCGGATCTTGCGCACGCTGATGATCACCGGCACAATCAGACCGAGAATGACGCCTATCTCGCCGATCAGCGTTGCTGCAAGCGTGATCTTGGATAAAATCGACATCGGAATCAATCCTCCAGTGCCTTCTTCGAGATAAATCTGACTTCGTCACCGTACTTCACAGGACGGAAGTCTCCGAGGTCAATGCCGGCAAGTTTGTCACCGCCATGGACAAAGCCAGCAGTGGGATAGGTGGTTCCGGGACCGGTACGGACGCGCCACGAGCCATTCTTAACGGTGAGATTGCCAACAGGTTCGGGCTGAAGCTCGGGGACGTCCATCAGGGCGTCGATGGCGGCCATCATAGCTGCGTGGGACTTCTTGCCAAACTCGCCGTCCACTTCAAGGTCATTGTCCTGCTGGAAGGCCATGAGCGCAGATTCGGTCTTGCTGCCGAAGTCACCGTCCTTGCCGTCAGAACCGAGATCATAGCCCAGCTCTGCAAGGTAGGTCTGCATCAGCTTGACAGCCTCGCCCTCATCACCCTTGCGCAGGATATCCACGCCAAAGACTTTGACGGGAACGATCACGGACGTAGCGCCCTCGTACTTATCGCCGTTGTTCAGCACGACGACGGTGTGGCCACTGGACTTGGTGATCAGGATATCACCCTTGCCGAGGAAATCAGGCTGGTCTTCGTACTTGCTGCCCTTCAGCTGCACGAATTCGCCGGTGGCAAGCAGATTTTTCACCATGTTGCCGGTGCGGAAACCGGAAGTGGGCAGATCCATGATGCCGGCAGCGGCGCAGCAGCAGCGTACAAGTTCGGAGCAGTCGCACTCGGTGGGGATGATCACCTTAGAAAGATCAAAGCCGACATTCTGCGCTTCCTTGAACAGGTCGTATCGTTCCCACTGATCGTAGCCGATCTTGTTGTTGTCGCAGGCGGCCTGCATGGCATCGCCGATGATTGCGGCCTTGGCGGGATCCTTGGCGCGGATCACATCCCAGCCCTTGGAATGCCTGTACCATACCTGAGTGGACACTTCTTTGCCGGACTTCTGATCGCCTGCCAGACCGCCGTAGGCCTTGCCGTTCTCATCAGCACGGGCAGAACCGACATATACCGTAGTTGCCATGTTTATTATTCCTCCTTATCGCTTGTCGCTTGTTTTCGTCGCTTGTTTTCGTCGCTTGAAACAATCAATGGAATCACCCCATAACAAAAGCCCCGCATTACGCGAGGCTTGCATTGTTATTCTGCGATCTCCCAGCCGTAAACGCCAGGTTCCCAAGTGTTGGGCATGCCTTCGAGGGTGCTGACCCACAATGGCAAGACGTGGGTCACCTTATCGCCGGTCTTATACCCGTTCGTACTTTCAGGCTGCTTCCAAGGCTTAATCGTTTCTCCTTTCGTTTCGTGCAGGCAAGCCCTAGGTGGGGATGGGCTTGCGGATTTCGCGGGTGTCGGGGTTATAGGTAAAGGGCATGGGGTCACCTCCTTTGGGGTAGGACGGGTTATGGTCAATATTCCGTCAACGCGCCATCGATATCTTTATCAGCAGCGTTGCCGCTGTACTTGCAGGACATAGCCGTGACCACGCAATACGCCTGTACATGCAGGCCGACGGGGTTGTCGGCCATCACCGCGCCCTGCACCATGCCGCTCACGTACCCGGCTTCTGCGCTGCCGACATATCCAATGCCCCACTGGGCATTATTTTTGTACAATCCGCCGTAGATGTTGACCTTCGCGCCATAGGCGGGAGTGTTGCCGCCCTTGCCGTTGCCTTCGTATCTGCCGCCGATGACCGTGCCTTCCGTGCCGCTGTGATGACTCATGCCGTCGTCGTAGTTGTACTCAGATACGCAGTCAATATAGGTCGTGTGACCGTGGCCATTCGGTGCGAAGCCGTCAAAGCATTTAGTCGCATAGCATGCGCGGAAAATGCCGTCTGTGTCCACCGGGTGGAAGCCGGAAGCGCGGGTAGTATATTTGCTTGCGCAGTTGTAGAGGTCAACCCATGCGCAACCTCTGAGGTCAAAGGCGTATTCGCCCGGGAAGCGAACCTCCACATCGCGCAGCGCAACCCGCTCGGCCCCATTGACATAGAATCCGGTCGTGCTGATCGTGGGGACGATGATCTTTGTCACGCCGGCCATGTCGGCGTTGATGTAGATGTAACCGCCAGAATAGCAGAACGTGTTTGCCTCTGCCTCGCACTCTGCGATGGTCAGCACAGGCTTCGGCTTGCGGCAGACCGTCTTTTCGTCATCAGAGAGCAGCCAGAGAGCGGCGTGATAGCTCGACTGAGACGGGCTTACAGTCGGGGCGAGCGTTTTCTGCACAAATACTTTGTCATATGCTTCGTTCGCGGCATTGCTGTATGCCACGCGCTTGATTGAGTTGTAGGTGGCAAGCGCAGACGTTTCGACGCTGTCGGACGTATCAAACACGATAGGCTGTCGGGATTTGCCGACGACATAAGTTTTTGCGTTGTCCGTGGGAAAGATCTCCAGTTCGCCGATGTCCGCCAAACTGACAGCTTCTGCGTACACTCCGCGCTTGGCAGAAATGCGGGTTGCGCCCGCTTCCACGCAAGCTTTGACCGTTTTCTTCGGTGTGCTTTCGGTCAAACCGTTGTTTGCGTCATTGCCAGCCGGAGAAATGAACATGAGCACCGCGCCGGATGTCTTTTCTTTTTCCGCCTCCAATGCGCTGATCTTTCTGGCGTTTTCGTCAGCCCTGCCTTCGACTGCGACGATGCGGTCTTCATAGTCTGCGGGCACAAAGGCATGACCCGTATTTGCCCACCGATACTCGGTGGCGGTGCCACCGGGAATGACCTTGATCTCCTCATTGACCGTGATGATGGTGTCGGCGCTCATCTCACCATTGGAAATCCTGATATATTCCCAATTGGCATTTACAGCAAACGTAATAACGCCGTCATCGCCCACGGTGACCGAGTCTTCATTCTGCAGCGCCTCTCCCTGCCGCGCAAACGACGCATTGTAGCCATGTACATAATTATAGCCAAATGCACAAGGTACAAGGTTTTTCATGCGGATTGTGTTGTTCACGTTGGGCGTGATTTTAATGAATCCCGTGTAGCCGCATCCGCTTTGCTGTTTTTCCGTTGCGGAAGAGTTCAGGCGGTAGCCGTTTTTGTAGCCTGTGCCGTTAAATACAGCCTTGCTGCTGTCAATCGCCGCAGGCAGGACGTTGGTATACTGGGGCTGATCGGGCGTGGTCACTTCGGTCAGGATGTAAGCGTAGATGTAGTCGTCAGGCAGGACGTACAGTTTCGAAGTGTCAGTGCACTCTGCGATGGAATTGGCGAATTCAGGTTTGAGCTGTCCGCGCTTTGCCAGTTCGGTGGCGATATAGCCGGAAAACTCCGCTTTATCGGCGTCGGTGTAGTAGTCGATGCCTGCGATGGGCGTGTGTCCATCTGTGCCGGGTTTTCCGTCGAACTCGCCGCTTGCCTTGGCCTGTGCCAGAGCATTGTCAACAGCGTCAGGAAGCTGGGATGTGTCCAGCTTCCCATCGATGCGCCTATGCGCGTCGTCATCTCTCAGCGCATACCCGTTGAGGCTGCGCATGTATTGATTGCTCATTGCTCCCTCCTTATCCTATAGAACCGTCGCCATCCGCATCAACGGTCAGGCCGATGCCGCCAAGGACCGCGTCGCCGGATGCGTTGTTGTCTATAATGCCGCTCGTGATGACCGCATCTCCATCATCGTCAACGACGATAATCGCGGATGCCGGCGCGGCCGCCGCAGATATCGATATGTCGCCGGATGCGGCAGGTATATGGATCATGCGCCGCTGCGGATCATAAAACGCAGAAACATCTGTACCGCCCATCGTGATAAACACATACGCAATGATATATCCATCTTGCGGCACAACCTTGGCTGCGTATGCACGGCCTTCCATGACCGTCGGCTGCACATTGCTGAGCGTACAGGCCGTCAGAGTATAATCGAGCGAATACGTCCGAATAAACGCATCTGCAGCCAGCCAGCTCAGCGTGAGCGGGAACTGTTTTCCGGCAGCAGCCGCGACCGTGCCGTCGCCGTCCCGGTATCGGCAGATCATCAGATTACCGTTAGTGTACGCGCGCAACCAGAAAATACACTGACCAGAGCCCTGATGCAGCGCAAAGGCGTCTGTGCGTGGCTGCGCCCATTCGGGCAGGACAGCCACGATCTCCTCGAAGTCCTTTGCCAGATCTGCAGTATTGCGCAGCATGCCCTCAAGCCAGACGACCGGGCCGACGCGGGAGATGCGCGGCGCGAGTCCGTCGCTGTACGGCGCAAACGCGTCGTTCGTGATCGGAAGATCCATGCTGGTCTCGGCGCGGTCTATGCGATGATCACCGTAGCCGTATGCGCCGCCGGGGAAATGGCTGGTCCACTCTGCGGATACGTCAAAACGCTTGTCGTCAATCGTGCCGCCGGAGAAGCCGCCGATGGAAACACCGTAGCCGTTTCCGGAAAAGTGCATGATGGCGGAGGACTTTTCCACACGCGCGGTCCATGCCGCAGAAGAAAATTTGTCCGCAATCACCAGCTGGAATTCATACGCACTGTTGAGCGGAATATCCGTGGTGAGAATGCCCGCATCGTTCGCTGTGATGATGCCGGATGCATTTTCCGGCCACGGAATATCCACACGCTTCCGGTTAGCACTTCCTGCGGGGCCGTACAGGATGTACGCCGTCGGGGTGTTATTGCCGCCGGCGGGATCAATGTCTGCATCGATGGTGAACCACACATGGCCGCCTGAAAGGTTTTCGGCATATACGGTCTCGCCAGCGTCGTTGATCTTTGCGGCGTAGCGCGCCACGCTGAACGCATCGATCGCGGGCGGAGAGAGCGCATTGACGGTGATCGACGGAGTGAGCCGCGCTGATTTGCCGCGGCTGTCAGTGACGATCAGGGTGTACCGGTACAGGCCGGAGCCGGCGAAGTTGGGGGTGACAACGGCGCTCTGATCGCTGTTCACACCATCAGGGCCGGTAATGCTCATCGATGCGATGGTCGCTCCGTAACGGCCCTCGGCGTTGACGATCTCAACGCGCGCTGCGCCGATGTGCTGCCAGTATCCGCCCTCAGTGCCGACCGGAGTGACCGATGCGCCGATGGACGGGAAAATCGCAGCAGGTACGGTGATCGTGTAGGGGATGTCCTGTGCGGACAGCTCTTCGCCGTCCAGATAGGTGTACAGACGGCAGTAGGCCGTTCCCTTCAGTGCGCTGGGAATCTGGTCCAGCCAGTCCAGCGGCGCGGAAAACGACGCTGTGAGTCCGGCCGCAAGGTTCTGCACGCCGGAAGAGTGGCTGCCGAATATCCATTCAACCGCATGGGTAACGATCCGGTCGGACTGCATGGGCGTAATGGTCAGCGTTACGGGCCTGCCTGCGTCCGCCGATTCCTTGTCAAGCGTGCCGCTGCTGCCTGCCAGTTCGTAGGTGACGGTCAGCGACGCCGCCGTGATCTGCAGGTAGTTTTCGGTGTACGAGCTGGTGGTGGTCTCATTGCGGTAGATGACGAGCGTGTTGGTGGTCATCGACCGCAGCCACGCGACCAGCTGGATGAAGACGTTGGAGTTGACACTCTCGCTGAACGTGATCGTGCGCGTTGAATTGTAAGCAGTTCCATTGGTCCTGAAATCGCCGATCCTGTCGCCGATCATGCTCTGACCGGTTCCGTTGATGGTGGATTTCGTGCCGCGGTACATGGAAATGGTTTTCTCAGCGCTGCGGCCTGCGCCGGAGAAGGTCAGCTGCATATCAATCTTGCTGATCGACTGTTCTCGCCAGTTGATGGAATGCAGATCGCCGAACAGCATGACGCCCACGCGGGGCGCGCTGCCGGTGTACTGGCCCTGATATGCGCCGGCCTCATTCCAGCTGGAGAGGTCCGTACCGCGTACAAAGCCGAGCTGTGTCGCCCGGATCGCCGGTGATACGCTCACAGTTCCACCTCCTCCAGTATAAACATGGCGCCGCCGTCAGGGGCTTCGCGCAGCACGATGCGCGGTTCGGTTGTGTTCACCCTGCCGACGCGCACGGCTTCGGTGTGCAGGGTGCGCTTGGCAAAGCTGCCGATGCGTTCGTTCAGCTGCTCAATGTGAAAGCCGGTCTCGTCGGTGACGGTGTTGTAGGTGCTGCCGACCTTGCCGGTGCGCAAGCCGTCTTCGCTGAAAGTGAACCATGCGCGCAGCTCGTCGTCGTGCCGCAGCAGCAGCTGAATGGTCGTGTTGGCGGACAGGTCGAGGCTGTCGCCGATGGCCTTGATGACCGTGGCGGACAGTTCCGGGATGGTCGCGCTGGCGATCATGGCCTGTCCGGCGGTGATGCTGCCGGCGGTCAGCGCGTCGGTGAAGATCTCCGTGATGATCGCGCTGCTGGCCTTGATGGTCTGTGCGTTCAGATCGCGGATGTTAGCGGTGGTTTCGATGATGGTCTGACCGCCACTGGTAGTTCCGGAAGCGATTTCGCCCTCCGTCACCTCGATCTGCTCGGTGGTGATCGTGCCGTCTGCCTGTACATGCAACCGATAGTAGCCGCCGTCCTCACCTTTGAGCACCAGATCGCCAAGCACTGCGGCGACGATGTTGGCGGACGTGACTGCCAGCCGGTCAATGTAGAGTTCACCGGCGACGCCGAGCCTGAAAATGAATTCTTCGGCGGTCAGGTCCTTGATGGTCGCAAAGTCGATACCAGCGTACTCGGCGTAGACTTTCACGAATTCGCCCAGCACAGCAGCAAGGGCATCGGTTTCGATATTATCAGCTGTGATGCTGCCGACCTCCAAAGCCATGATCTTTGCGATAGCGGCATAGAGTTCGTCCGTAGTGATGCTTCCAGCAGCAATCTCGTTGAACCGGCCGGTGATGGCCGTGATCGCTTCTGCGTTGAGCTGATTGATGGCTGCTGCGGCGATGTGCGCAATATTGATGGCAGCCATGCCGATCTGCATGCTGCCCACACTGCCGGCCTGCATCTGACCGCTGCCGACGGAGTTGATGGCCAGCTTCGATCCGGTAATGCTGCCGCCCGCGATCTGGCGCACGCTGATTCCGCTGTCGGCAATGGTGGCAGCAGGGCTGCCCAGCGTCATCTTTGTATACTTCTTTTTCAGTGCGTCATACTCGGACTCCACCATGCGGATCCCTGCATATCCGTCCAGAACGCGGCTGTATACGTGCACCGTATCGCCCATGCAGATGGTCTGCAGCACAGCGAAATCAGCATATTCCTCAGTGTCAGCCAGGTTCACAAAATCGATCTTCAGCGTCACATCCGGCAGGTCGCAGCCCGCCTCCAGCTTCTCCCTCACCGCTGCGCGCATGATCTCATAGCACTCTTCCCTGCTCCTTTTGTCATCGCCGCTGGTAACTTCCCGCGCCTCCGCCACCGGCAGATGCAGCCATTTGGGATGCGCATAGGCGTCAATGTGTTCGCTGTCGATATACAGTTCAGGCAGGTAAAGGATGTTGCCGTCCGCATCCGTACCCGTGGGCATGATGCGCGTGGCAGCATTGGTGATGTCTTCGTCGTACTCAATGGCGGTCAGGTTCTTTCCTTCGCGCACCTGGACGCCCGCGTCTCTGCCGATGCGCTCCACCAGATACACGTCATACCAGTCGCGCCCCAGCTCTCCGCCGTATTTCTCCGCAGCTCCGCCCTCGCCCAGGATCGCATCCACAGGATTGACGTTGCACACTTCAAAGTCATCCGCAGCGGAAGTCAGATCGCTGTAAAAGGCGAATCCATGCTCGCTTTCGCAGGCGGACGAAATGGCGGCAAACGCCCGCGCGCCGCTGGCATTCCGCCCGGGCCTGCAGTCCACAATCATATTGTCCAGCAGATCATAAAAAAGATGCCGGGCATAAACCGTGAATCCCTTCAGAGTGGGGATAATGCGGTAAATGCGGAAGGGCTGATCGCGCAGCTGCCGGGCCTCGACCACGCCGGTCACCGCAGCCGCACCCGGTTCCGTGCGCACATACGCCAGGTAATCTGCATACATATACCCACGTTTGCCGTCCGGCGCCGTCACTTCATACCAGTCAGCGTTTGAGGTGTCCAGCACGATGATCTCCGTGCCCTTTTTGTATCGGCCCAGTATGCTGTACCTTGTGCCGGGACCGCTGCGCAGGTGCAGACGGCTCGTGTTCGTATCCACCTTCCAGATCTCCGCGCCTGCCGAGATATCCGCCATCTCCACGCGCGGCGTCATTCCTGCCGGCACGGGTACGCGGAGGATACGGTTTTCCTTCAGGCGGGTCCACTTGTCCCATTCATCAATGGGATGCTCCATCTTGATCTCCCAGCGTCCGTTCAGCGTCTCATACACCATACAGCTCGCGGGGGACAGCGGGCCGATGCCATTTGTGGAAAAGTCTGTGCACAATGCGTCATATATACAGATCATTGTCTCGCCCTCCGCTAACGGCTCTGCTCGCGCCATACGATCTCCACCGAGCTCACACTGCCCTCCCAGCTGACGGCGGTGCGTCCGGGTCCCAGCAGCGGATAGATTCCGATCATGCTGTTGTTCATGTTAGCGCTCCCCCAGTAGGCTTCCTGAAGCGCAGAATCAATGGTGATTCCCTGGCTGATGCCGATCAGCTCAATGATCTCCAGCCCCACCATCAGCGTGATGTCGCCGCTGCCGCGCACCGTGATCACCGGCGCCGCCGCAATACTGCCTTCGTTTTCAACAAACTGAGCAACCTCTGTCAGCGTGCGGCTCTTCGCCTCATGCCGCTGCCGGAAGGGCTGAAGCCGGAAGTTGATCGTGAATCTGCGATGCGCGCGCCCTGCGAGGATCCTCTCCAGCGGGATCTGGTTCACGATCCTCGCCTCATAATAACCGGCAGGCCAGTTCGGGAACTCAACCGGCCCGCTGCCCTTCAGCCATGCATCCAGCCCTGCAATCGCACTGTCATCGCGGATAAAGCATTCCACAGGCACGGTCATATCTTCGTACACATCCTCGCCCTCTTTCTTCGTCAGGCTTCCGGCGCGAGCGGGCACTTTGATGTGTTCCAGGCGCTCTTCTGCCATCGTGTAGGGCGGCAGCTTGCTGGCGACCACGCCCTTGTCCAGGCTCTTGATGCCCTTCCAGATAAAATAATCGTTCATGATCCATCACCTCCCAAAACGAGAAAAGCGCAGATATCTGCGCTTTTACTGTTTCTTTCCGACGCCCGCCTGCTGCGCTTTCGTCAGCTGTGCGATCTCGGCGGAAAGGTCATGTATATCCTGTTCATCCCGCACCTGCAGATTCTCCACGTAGACATTGCTGCTGGCATTATAGGTGCGGCTGTCGGTCTCATTGTTCACCACGCTGGAATAGCCGCTGCGCACCCGCAGGATATCTTCTTCCAGCAGGCGCTCGGACACGGTCGGCCAGCCCTTCATGCCCCGTTCCATGCCTGCGCCGAACATATCGGTCAGCCTTTCACCCACGCGGCTCGGGCTGTGAATGTCCCATGCGGATTCAAATGCACGGGTGATCTGATTGGCATAACTCTTCGCCAGCGCAACGGTGCTCCTCATGCGGCTCTGCAGGCCGCGGGAAAGCCCTGCTCCAAAGTTCGAGCCAATGCTGTAGGCTTTTCCCTCCATGCCGCCGAACGCGCCCACAACGCTCTTCTGGGCCGTCTGCGCGGACTCGGTAAAGTCGTAATCCATTAACCCCTTTGCAATGGCTGCCGCAGAATTCGTTCCGGTGGGAATCAGCTTCTTTGCCGGGCTGGCGATGCCCAGCGCGGCGTTGATCGCGCTCTGAATGTTCCCGGCCAGAGCCGCCGCATCGCCGCTGAAGCCGTAGGCCGTCATGCCCTGGGCAATGCCGGCGGAAATATCGTTGCCCGCACCCAGATACTGATCGGCGGCGCTCACAACGTTCAGCAGGCCCTCAAGCTCCGCGGCATATCTGCCGGCAGTTTCAGGATCCAGCGCACCGCTGCCGATCGCCGCCATCAGATTGCTGATCCGTGCAGCGATGTTCTCGATGTCGATTTCGGTCAGCCCCTCAAGGCTGCCGGTCAGATTGCCCAGGGCCCCTGCGCGGATATTCACCGCGCTGTCCGCGCCTTCTCCGGCGGCTTCAAATTCGGCAATTCTCGCGTCCCATGCATCTACGGCAGTGATGGCCTCGTTGATGTTATCCACAACATCCTGACTGGAAAATCCGCCCAGAAGCGGCAGATTTCCGGTACCGCTGTCCGCCATGGCGGACAGGGATGCAGCCAGCGCCTCCGTACTGCCCACCTCCGGCGTGATGATCAGGTGATAGGTTCCGTCCTCATCCAGCGCGATGATATCGTTTCCATCCAGCAGCTCAAGGATCTCCGGCGTCACCGTCACGGGTATGCCGTTTTCGTCATATACATTCAGCAGCCCTTCGCTCAGCGCGGCCCTCAGATCTCCCTGCCAGTCTGCGCCCAGCGTCACGCCTACCTTCGCCATAGGGCCCGTCAGCTCAATGCTGTTCTCCGCCTGCCATGCGGCGATGGCGGCCTCATCCAGCGCGTTCATCTGGATCAGCACGGTGCCCGTCGTTTCAAAAGCAGATACGCCTTCCTTCCACGACTCCCAGTCGGCGGCGGCCTGCGTCATGTCGAGACCCACCATCACCCGCATGATCTCGTCGGGCAGCGCTTCGCCGAACATGCTGTTCAGGCCGGAAAGCAGTTCATTGCCCGCAGTCAGATCGCGGATCTGCTGAATCTTGCTGTACAGATCGTCTGCATCAATGCCCAGCTGCGCCAGCTGGCTCTCGTCCATGCCACTGCTCTTCAGCTGCTCCACCAGCGAAAGCATACTGGCCATCTTTCCCTCGTCCAGCTGCTTCGTCCATTCGGTCAGCTTTTCGGTGTCGATCTGATCGCCGCTCAGCATAGCCGCCAGCTCGTCGATCAGCGCCACCTGCTCGCGCATGCCGCTGGCGTCCCATCCGGCAGGCGCAGCCTCCTGCACAGCCTGGTTATAAGCCCTCTGACCTTCCAGCCGCTGCGCGTCATACTGTTCATTCAGTGCTTTCAGCGCGGCGGTGCGCGCCGTCTCGTCTTCAATGGCTGCGATCTGGGCATACTGGGCGTCATAACTTTCATTCAGCGCATCCATGTAAGCCTTCCGGCCTTCCGCCAGCGCGTTAAGCGCATCGCCGAACACATCCGCGCCCGCCTCGGCGCCGGTCGCCTTCAGTCGTTCCACCTCAGCCTGCATGCCCAGCAGTATGGTCTGGTATCCGTCGCCGTCTCCGGCGGAATAGGAAAGCTCCAGATCGGCGCGCAGCCGGATCACTTCGCTCAGCCGCGCCTGTTCGTCATCGGTCAGGAACCCGCCCTGTCTCTTTTTGAGCAGGGCCTCCACCTCGGCGTCCCACGCTTCAAGCTGTTTCAGGTCCGAATCCATCTGCGCCTTCATTTCGTCGTCCAGAGTCCCCAGTCCTTCCAGCAGACTTCCGCGCCGGCCGATCCTGTCGCGCACCTCATCGCTGGCAGAGACAAAGGCGTCGGCAAACTGCCGTACCTGCTCATCGGTCTCAGTCTTGCCGTCGGTCCATACCGATACCAGATTCTCCATCCAGCTCTGGGCGTCCGCGCGTGCAGCGGCAAAAGCGTCCTTCGTAAGTCCGAACCGCGCCAGGGGATCGCCGTTTCCGGTGTCATAGATCGTCACAGCCTGGACTTCGTTCCACTCCCGCGCAACGTCCACCATGGCCTCCATGGCTTCGCGCGCGGCCTTTGCGCCGCTGGCCCAGTCGTAAAACTTGTACGCCGCAATGCCCGCGCCTGCGGCCAGCGCCGCGATGCCCACAGGGCCCAGCAGCGTTCCAATGCTGCCGATCAGCCCCTTCAGACCGCCGCCGGCAGCCGCGCTCAGCAGCCGGCTTACTCCGCCCGCCACCGCGCTCAGCCCCTGATTGGCCTTGCCCAGCAGCAGGATCGCAGGGCCGGCCGCTGCGGCGTATGCGCCCCAGGTAATGATCGACGTGCGCTGCTGCTCATCCAGCGCGGTAAAGCGGTCGATCACTCCATCCGCAAAATCCATGCCCTTTTCCAGGGCAGGCAGCAGACTGTTGCCAAAATCAATGGCAGTGCGCTGGGCGCGGTTGCCCAGCATCTGCATACGGCTGGCGTTGGTGGAATAGCGCACCGATGCTTCTTTGGCCAGCGCGGTATTTTCTTCCCACGCCCGGTTGCTCATCTGCACGGACTTGGTCAGCAGATCACCCGCGTTCGATGCGCGCAGCAGCGTATCTCTCAGGCGCACTTCGGTGATGTCCAGCTTGTCCAGCATCACAATCGCGCTCTCAGAGCCGCTGGAAAGCCCCTGGACGAACTGGATGAAAGCACCTGCCGCATCCTCGCGGAACGCCTGCGCGAAGCTCTCAGCCGTCATTCCCGCCACCTCAGCGTAGCCCTGCAGTTCATCGCTGCCGGTCTCCACAGCCAGCTGAATGCTGCTGATCGCCTTGGAAAATGCGGTGCCGCCGGCTTCAGCTTCAAGGCCCAGGCTGGAAAGGCCCGCCGCCACGCCCAGGATCTGAGGCTGCGTCATCTTCGCCTGTGTGCCGGCTGCCGCAATGCGCATGACCATGGAAACCGTCTTGCTCTCCGTAGTGGCCAGATTGTTGCCCAGCTCAACCACGGCGCTGCCCATATTGCGGTAGTACTGTTCCTTCATGCCGGTGATGTTCTTGAACT
>JAEIGA010010753.1_pt1 | contig 13889 bp, 14 predicted proteins | sample 9270691 | NCBI WGS metagenome assembly JAEIGA01 (sample SAMN17057246, study PRJNA624740) | gut metagenome | biome: biome; isolation source: fecal sample | host: Bos grunniens | place: China: Xizang | collected 2019 | reverse complement strand
TTCTGTCACTACGTTCCTTCGCAATGACAAGAAACTTGCGGCAAGTTCAATTCGCAAGACAAGTCGCTGATAAGTGTTCAAACAAGTTGTCATCGCGAACGCAGTATAAATTGTCATCGCGAACGCAGTGTGGCGATCTACAGGCAAGCAGATTGCTTCCACCACGCCACAAGTGTGCCTCGTGGCAGGCTCACATTTAGGCTTTGCAAAAAATTTCATTCCTTCGCAATGACAAGAAACTTGCGGCAAGTTCAATTCGCAAGACAAGTCGCTGATAAGTGTTCAAACAAGTTGTCATCGCGAACGCAGTGTGGCGATCTACAGGCAAGTAGATTACGTCACTCTTTCAGACATCGCAAGTGACAAGTCTTGCAAAAGCAAAAAGTTTAATCAAAATTCAAAGAACGCCTGTAAGGAGTAAAACCAGCTTGTCGGATAAATGCTTCAGCTTCTGCAATAGAAGTTAGACCTTGAGATTTTAAAACATTTTCTTCAATCACAATGCTATTGATGTCATCAGCACCAGAGTGAAGTCCCATTTCGCCAAGTTCACGCCCCATTCCAAGAATAGAAACTTCAATATGGGGCACATTGTCAAGAAAAATTCTAGAAAGCGCAAGAAGTTTTAAATATTCCATGCCACTCACATGGCGAATAGGAAAATCCTTTGTTTGCGGCTGGAAAGTCCATACGACAAATGATTTAAAACCGCCTGTTTTATCTTGAACATCTCGGATATGAGTCAAATGCTCAATAATTTCTTCTTCAGTTTCATCGCTACCAAAAACAATATTAGCACTCCCAGGCAATCCATGTTCGTGACACAATTGCATAGTGTCGCACCATTCTTTGGCATTCAGTTTTCTTGGGCTTAATTTTTCTCGCATTCTGTCAGATAAAATTTCAGCACCAGCACCAGGAACAGAAGAAAGCCCGGCCTTCTTTAAAATTTCTAAAAGTTCTGGCAAAGGAATTTTAAAATTCTCGCTCATGCGCTTAAGTTCAACAGGGGAAAACCCACGTACAGAAACACCTTCTTCTTGAGTAAGCATTTCTAAAATTTCTGTATAATAATTCAATGGCAATCCAGGGTGAACGCCACCTTGTAAAAAAATCTGGTCAGCCCCAATGGCTTTGGCTTCTTTTGTTTTAGTGCGAATTTCTTCAAGAGAAAGTGTGTAAGCATCGTTGTCGTTATCATACCTGCAAAAAGAACAAAAAGAACAGCGAACGCTACAAATATTTGTGTAATTGATAATTCTAAAAACAGTGTAACCTACTTTATTTTCGGGTAACTTTTGCTGGCGTAAAGCGTTTGCCACTTGGACAACTTCTGTCCAAGTAGCGTGGCGTAAAATTTCAAGCGCGGCGTTTGAATCGATTCGCTTGCCTTCAAGTGCGTTTTTTAGTAAAGGGTGCATAAATCCTCAAAAAAAAACTCCGCCAAAAGAGCGGAGAAAACATCCCAAGCGGTAAATGCTCGAAGCTACTTTCGATGAAAAGATAGCAGTTCCTCGAGATTCTGTTTTTCGTGTCAAGCACGTATAAACGGATTTCCGAGAGTAACGAGCTTTTATTATCCTGTTAGATCGGGCATACGTCGCTAGGATGTTTCTTATAATATAAAATCCTAAAGTTACAGAAACAAGAAGTTTTTCAAAAAAAAATTAAAGAGTTGTATTTTCAGCAGACTTTTCCATTTCGTTATTCAAAAGTTCATTGAGCATAGAAATTTCTTTATCGGCAACTTTTGAATTCTGTTCAAGATTTTGGTATTTTCGGCGGACATCAAAGTATTCAGCAGAAATTTCCAAAGCCATTAAAAGCAAACGTTTTTTTGTCTCATTTGTATGTTCGCCAATATATTTATCAATCTTTTTGGATAAAAATTCAACAACTGTATCAAGTTCTTGTTCTGAAAGGTCTGTTTGAATGTTTAACCTTTCTTGTGCAAGAACGATTTTTGCTGGGCGAAGAGATGTCGGTTCTTTTTCCATTACTTGCTCCCTACGCCAAATGGATCATTAGACATCATCCATTTTAATCGGAAATAATTGCTGTTTTCATTGTTTGGTTTTTCAGTAATTTTTTCTGGTTCTTGTTGAACTTCTTGTTTTTCTTCAGCAGGTTCTTGAATGGGTTCAGAAAAATCTAATTCTAACGCTTCTGATTGGTATTCTTCGGCAATTTCTTTTGAAATAGAAATTTCTTCAATAGAAGGTTCCGTTTGGACTTCAGACAAGTCGCTTGATTCTTCTATTTGTGAAAAAGATTCTTCTGGAGCAGGTTCTGTTTCTAAGAAAAATTCTTCGCGAGCAGCAGACTCAATTATTTCTTCTTGTTCACTAGCAGATTCAAAAGTGGTATCTGTTGGCGATTCGAAATCTCTTGAATCAATACTTGTATTTTCAGATTCTTCTAAAAGTTCAGAAATGTTTTCTTTAGACTCGATTTCGTTTACAATAATCTTCTCTGGAGTTTCTTGTTCAGCAAAATTTTCTGTTTCAGTGATTTCTAAATCAAGCGTGTTCTGGAGCATGTTATTTAAATCTTCAAATTTCTGCTGGACATCCTGTAATGTTTCGTTTAAAGATTCGTTATCGTTTCGAAGAGTTTCATTCTCTTCTTGTAATTTTTGAATGAGTTCTTCTTTAGAGAGTAATTCATCTTTTTGAAAATGAAGTTCGGATTCAGTTTGTTGGAGTTTTTCTTGTATGTTTTGGAGTTCCTGATTTTTTTCAGAAAGTGAATTTAAAGAGGTATCTAATTCTTGGTTTAAACGAGAAATTTCTTGTTGATTGGTTTCTATGTCTTGCTTGAGAAGAGTAATTTCAGAAAGTTTTCCGTTTAAATTTTGTTGAAGCGAATCGTTTGCTTGTGCAGCCTCTTGAAGTTCTTTTTCAAGAGATTCTTTTTCAGAAGAAAGAAGTTCAATAGTAGAAAGTTTTTCGATAAGAGAGGCGTCTTTTACTTCAAGAAGATTTTTACTTTCGTCTAATGCTAGAGAGATTTCGTCAAAACGTTCTTCTAAAGCAAAACGTTCTTCTTCTTTTCTTTTTAAAAGTTCGTTCGTATTATCAACTTGAATCTGAATTTCGCTGAGCTTTTGTTGAAGGTTGGTGTTTTTTTCGTTGAGACGATAGTTCTCTGCCTTTAAAACGCGAGAAACTTCAAGAATGCGTTCAATTTTTTGACTCAACGATTGGATTTGTTCCAAATTCATGGCAGCTCCTTGAAATGCGAAAAATATCTTTACACTAATCTAATAAAATTGTGTATAAATAGATACAAGATTAAATAATATTTTTTACATTCTTTTTAATGGAAAACTTGGTTTCAGAACATATTTTTCAACGTCTTTCGGAATTGCCTTTGCTGCCTGGAGTTTATTTGATGAAAAATTCCAGAGGGAAAATTATTTATATCGGCAAAGCAAAGGTTTTGAAAAATCGGGTACGCAGTTATTTTGACGGCAGAGAGCATACAGGGCATAGGGCAGCTTCTTTGATGCTTCCTCATATTCACGATATTGAGTGGATTATTACGGAATCTGAACGGGAAGCGTTAATTTTAGAAGCAAATCTAGTTCGAAAACACACCCCGATTTACAATGTTCGTTTAAAAGATGACAAGCATTTTCCTTACATAAAAGTGGATATGCGCGAGTCGTTTCCGCGTTTAGAAGTGACGCGTTCTGTGAAAAATGATGGCGCAATGTATTTTGGACCTTACATGGGAACGCGTGTGATTCGGCAGTTGGTGGATCTTTCGGCGCGGTTGTTTAAAATACGAGAATGCACTTTGAAACTTCCTGCCGCAAATGGGAAACCTTGTTTAAATTATCATATTGGGCGTTGTCTTGGTCCGTGTGCTAATTTATGCGATGTGTCTGAATACAAGGAAAATACACGAAAAGCCCTTCAATTGCTTTCTGGCAAGCGAGATGATTTGATTACGTTGTATGAACAAGAAATGCAGGAAGCTAGTGAAAAATTTGATTTTGAAACGGCGGCGAAAAAGCGTGATATAATTTTTGCTTTGCAAACTACAGCGGCAAAACAAAAAGCTGATAGTGCAGATGTTTCTTTGAAAATGGATGTTTTAGCGGTTCGGCGTCATGAAAAGAAAGCGGTGGCAGTGATTCTTGAATATAGAGCAGGCGTTTTTTATGGTCGCAGGCATTTTCGATTAGAATGTAATTTGGAAGACGATGAAGTAGAAATTTGTAGGCAAATGCTTCCGATTTGGTATGCAGAAGAAACGGAAATTCCGCCAGAAATTGCTTTAGAACGTGATTTAGGCGAATCTAGGGCTTTGCTAGAAGAAATGCTTTCAGAACGTGCCGGGCGAAAAGTGAATTTGTTTGTGCCGCAGCGAGGCGAAAAGCTAGGGTTTATGAAACTTGCTATCGCAAATGCCGAAATGCTTTTGGTTGAAATGGCTGCAGAATCAAAAAAATATGATGATATTGAAAAAGGCGTTTTTGAATTACAGAAAATTTTAGAATTGCCAAAAGCTCCTTTTAGAATTGAATGTGCTGATATTTCTCACCTTTCTGGCAGTAATACGGTTGCAAGTGTTGTGACTTTTAAAAATGGAAGGCCAGATAAAAAGAATTACAGAAAATTCATTATTAAAACGGTTGAAGGAATTGATGATTTTGCAAGTATGCAAGAAGTGATGTCTAGGCGGTTACGGCGTTTAGAAGAAGAGGGCTTAGAACTTCCTGATTTGTGGGTGTGCGATGGCGGTAAAGGTCAAGTGGAAGCTACTTATTCTATTTTGAAAAAATTAGGTTATGAGCATTTGCCTTTGATTGGGCTTGCCAAAAGACTTGAAGAAATTGTGTTTCCAGGAGACAAACCTTCGGTTATTTTAAAACGCACAAACCCGGCACTAAAACTTTTGCAGAACGCCCGTGATGAAGCGCACCGTTTTGCCATTACTTACCAACGCTCTAAAAGAAAATCTTCTTTAGAAGTGAAATGGTTAGATGTAGAAGGTGTTGGGCGAGAAACGAGAATTAAAATCCTTTCTAAATACCGTTCGGCAGAAGATTTTTTAAGAGCCCCGTTAGAAGATTTAGAACAACTTCTCGGTAAAGTCCGTAGCCAAAAAATTCGTGCAGCAGTTCAGAAAGTAGTAGAAGAAGAGTAACCTTTGTGGTTTTACTTCACAAGTAAAGTTCGCTTTTGAATTTTTAAAATAGCCGGGAATGTAGGGACTTTTATTATGCTATGTAAAATAGTTCCCTCCAAGAGAAGTTTTCCGTTTAAATCAAAAAGTGAATAGGAAGTGCCAGGTTTGCTCCCTTGAATGAAAATGTAATTTTCGCTGATTTTAAAAGCCTGAATATCAGGTTGTAAAAAGGCTTTTGAAAATGAAGTCGTTGTTGTATCAACAAGAGAACAACAGCCGTGATGGGAAAATTGTGTGCCTGATGAATTACATAATCCATCATAGTATTCACTTAAATCAATATCATCTACACAAGCAGTATATTTCTCTTTCATGCAAGTTATGGCATTGTCAATATAGGTAATGAGAGAATCCTTGGATATTTCAAAAAGACCTAAGTCATGTAACCATAGAAATTCTGCATTTAAGGCTTCGCTAAAATGGTGGGTGCCTGGTCTTCCAATAGTCGTAAACCCATTTCCGAGATCACCCTGGCACTGTTGTGTATTTCTGTATAAATAAAAAATCTCGTTTCCAGTATCTAGAATAAAACTTATTGTTTTGTCAATAGAAGTTGCGTATTCAAAGCCTGTATCATCGCAAAACGATACGTTATTTTTTTGAGAAACAACAGAATCACAAATGATTGTTAATTTATCTGAATTGATTTTTATGTCATAATAAAATGTTGTGCTAGGAAAGTAAGTATAGGAGAAAACTTGAATCCATATCCCTAAAAGTAATATCAATATCATTTTCATAATTAAAATCCTTTGTGAACGAGATAAGTTTTAATAGGTTCAAATGCAACACCATACATGGTTGCATATTGGTGAACTGTTACGTTATTCCCAATAAATTGTCCATATAAGGTTTTACTAGATTGTCCAAGAATTAAATCAGCATTTGGTGCAAATATAGTTCCAGCCCACTCACCCTCAACTATCATGGTTTCGGAACTATGTTGAATAATTTTAAAACCTTTAGCTACTAATTCTAGATTATCATTTAAAGTTTTTGAACGCCAAATAGTAGAACCATTCAAGTGTTTCATAATAAAAAAATAGCAAAAAACTTACATAACTTTGGGCTGTTATTCAAAGTCATATCAGAATAGATTTTTTTTGTAAGTAAATGAGTTTAAATTCATTTACTTCACGATTTTATTAATGAAAATTCAGAAAATACCTCTTGGGCTGAGGATGATATTTTCAAGAGAGGTCAAGCATGGGCAAAGGAATATTATGCAAAAATAGTTACCATTATTAATGAAATTGTATAAAAGCGAAAATCGTTATTTTATCTTATAAATGCTTTGTTGAAGGTAAAAAACAGGAATAGAACTTACATTAAAATGAAAACTGCCAATTTCGGTCCAAAAACATCGATTATAGCATCAAAAAAATAGAAATGTTTTAGAATTGATTCTGCGGTAGAAAATACGTTGTTTTAGATATCTTCAGAAAAATCTTTAAAGAATTTAAAGGTTTCGAGGATAAGAGATGACCTTGATGGGTAAGGGTAGTCGGTAATTTGGCAAAAAGCTTACTCTGCTACACGAGGAATTCTGAAATTTATTATTTTGAAAAAATGAAAATTAAAATTTTTGTTTGTAATCCTTTTCAGGTAAACACTTATTTGCTTTATGATGAAACAGGTGAAGCCGTTTTTGTTGATTCTGGATTTTTTAATGAAACGGAATTTCAAGAAGCGCGCTTGTTTGTAGAACAAGAAAATTTAAAACCTGTGGCACTTGTGAATACGCATTTGCATTTGGATCATTGTTATGGAAATTCTTTTGTTGAAAAGGCGTGGGATTTAAAAGCAAAAGTGGGTGAGGCTGATTTATTTTTAGGCAAAACTCTTGCAGAACAGGCGAGAATGTTTCGCTTGCCGTACTCAGGAAATTTTAATTTGCCAGAAAGTTTCTTGAAAGAAAATGACATTGTTTCTTTTGGGAATACTGAATTAAAAGTGCTTGAAACGCCTGGCCATTCTCCTGGGAGTCTTTCTTTTTACGATTCGAAAAGTGAAATTTTATTTAGTGGAGATGTTTTATTTTATCAAGGTGTTGGGCGAACGGATTTGCCCGGCGGTAGTTACGAAATTTTAGATAACACGATTCGAAATAAACTTTTTTTGTTACCAAGTAATACAACTGTTTTTTGTGGGCATGGACCAAAAACGACGATAGGTACAGAAAAAGAAAATTACTCGCTGTGGTGAACTACGATTTCATTGAACCCGTTTCTAAAAATCTTTGGTGAAATTTAAAAGCACTTGATAAATCAAGAGGAATGTGGCGACCTTTGGCGGTTTTTAGACCACGTTCTAAAATTTCAAGAAGTTCTTCGCGGTAATCTGGGTGAGCGCAATTTTGAATAATGGCTCTTGCTTTTTGCTCGGCAGAAAGTCCGCGCAAATCGGCTAAACCTTGCTCTGTCACAAAAATCATGGTGTCGTGTTCTGTGTGATCTACATGACTTACAAGCGGAACGATTGAAGAAATTGCTCCGTCTTTTGCTGTTGAAGGAGTCATAAAGAAACCAAGTCGAGCATTACGCGCAAAGTCTGCAGCCCCACCAATTCCGTTCATCATAGAAGTTCCGCATACATGAGAACTATTGACGTTTCCGAAAATATCACATTCAAGAGCTGTGTTCATTGAAATCACACCAACTCGACGAATGACTTCTGCGCTGTTTGAAACTTCTTGTTGTCGCAAAACAAAATGCTTTTTCCAAGAATCAATATTTTGAATAAATTCATCTTGTGCTATGGGCGATAAGGTGAGCGCCGTGCCAGAGGCTACCTTTAATTTGTCTGTTTTTAAAAGAGGTAAGCAAGCTTCTTGAATGACTTCAGTAAAAAGCGATACTGGCGCTTGAGACGGATTGTTGGCCATAGCAGTAAGTACGGCGTTCGCTACATTTCCTACACCACTTTGGTAAGCTAAACCTTCGTGGAGTTTTCCTTTTTTGATTTCGTAAGAAATAAAATCAAGAATTTGTTCTGCAATTTTTATGGCGATAGAATCTGGCTGGGTGAAAGGTTTTACTTCGTCGTATGCATCGGAAAGTACAACGGCTTTGATTTTTTCAGGAGCAATTTGTATGTAATCTTTTCCGGCGCGGTCGCTAGAAAAGCGCAGTGGAATAGGAGACGCACCTGGCGTTAAATCTGGGATAAATGTATCATGAAGTCCAATGAATTTTTCGCCATAGCGAGAGTTTAGTTCAATGATTACGTTTTCGGCGCGTTCTAAAAAGGCAACAGAATTTCCGCCTGAAGTGGAAAGGTAAATTTTGCCGTCTTCTGAAATATGAGAAGCTTCAATAATGACAGTGGTTGGCGCACGTAAAGAGCCTTCCCGAATTTTTACTCCCATTAAGCCAAGGTGTTCGTCTAAATAACGAATGGTTCCTTCGTTGATTTTTTTTCTTAACGTGGCGTTAGATTGGTAAGGGGCGCGCTCACTAACGGCGTTCGCTAAAGCAAGTAATCCGTCGCAAGATTCCCCGGTTGAAGCGCCGGAGTATAAAGTAATTGCAAAAGGAATTCCTGCTAGGTGTAAGCGTTCTGCTTTTTTTGCCAAAGCTTTAGGCACAAGTTTTGGGTAGCCAGAAAGTGTAAAGCCAGAAACACCGACAACTTCTTGGTGCTGGATTAATTCGGCGGCCTCTTCGGGAGTGCAAATTTTATCGCTAAGGCAGTTCATAAATTTGAATTAGGAATCTGCCCGGCGGATTGCTTCGAGCATTTCTTTAACGGCGCGTTCCATACCAACAAGAGCCGCTCTGCCAATAATGCTATGCCCGATATTTAATTCTTCAATGTGAGGAATCGCAGCAATAGGGCCTACATTTCTGTAATTTAAACCATGCCCAGCATTGATTCTTAAACCGTATTTGTGAGCAAGAAGCGTCATGTCTTGAATGGCAGAAAGTTCGCTTTCTACTTCACGTGAATCGCCCATGTCGTAAGCATTACTGTATTTTCCAGTATGAAATTCTACAAAATCGGCGCCAACTTTTTTTGCTGCTTTTACTTGGCTTGATTCTGGGTCAATAAACACGCTGACTAAAATATCATTCTGTTTTAATTTTGCAATAGCTTGAGAAAGTTCTTCTGCTTTTGCCGCTACATTTAAGCCACCTTCAGTAGTGATTTCTAAACGATTTTCAGGCACGAGTGTTGCCATGTCTGGGTGTAAATCTAAAGCGAATTGAACCATTTCTGGCGAAGGAGCCATTTCCATATTGAGGTGTGTGGTTACCATGCCGCGCAAAAGACGAATGTCTCTATCTTGAATGTGACGCCTATCTTCTCTTAAGTGAGCGGTAATGCCGTGGCAACCAGCGAGTTCTGCTAAAACAGCCGCTGCGACTGGATCTGGTTCTCTGATTTTTCGAGCTTCGCGAATTGTGGCGATATGATCGATATTTACACCTAATTTAACAGCCATTTTAGACTCCTATTGACGTTGTTCCACGAGCGATTCTAATGTAGTTATTTCTGTGCCTTGTTTTTTAGCACGTTCTTCAATATCTTCAAGTTCTTTTTGAATATTGGAATTTAAAGGAAGAATTATAATAGCATTCCCGTTTTTTGCCGCTTCAGCAAGTTTTTTGCGTATATAATCTTTAGGTATGCTATTGTCAGCATTATAAGCTTCAGGGTTATCACACAAAAGTTCTAGTTCTTCACAAACTTGTTTTGATAAAGATGAATTGCTTCTTGTTAAATCTAAAAAGTAAACAGAATGTTCTTGCAGCGGAAGCAAGGTAGCGCGTAAAAGGTTATAATGTTCAACAGCTTGTTCTCCATAGCGTGTAGCAATTCCTTTTGCTTCAGGGAGTATAGCAAAGGCGTCTTTTATGTTTTGCTCAATATCTGATTCAGTGTGGTGAAAGCGAATCGGGCGAATAGAAGCCTGGTTTATTTTAGTGGATTCCATAAAAAGCCAAAGGACTAAAGAACGTTTTTCAGAAGAACGTAATTCATTAAGCTTTTCGGGCGATAATTTCCAAGGCGTTATGAGTACAGAATGGGGGTATTCTAGTTTATTTAAAAAATCAATATTTTCTTGTTTGTCTAAGTTAATGCCTTCAAATACAATAGCGAGTTTTGAATTGCCACCTTTTATAAATAACTTTTTTGATATCTGAAGTTCAACATTTGAAGTGTTTCCTGTTGAATCAGTAAATTGAATACACGCTGCTTGGAATACAGAAGATGCTAAGCTAGAACGTTCATAGAACAATTCGTTCATGTGTAAGACTTTGCCTTTACGTTCTTCAATTTTATTTTGTATCTGCCACAAGTAATAAATTATAGTTCGACCTTGCCCAAGAAGCCAAACATCGATTTTTTTTGTTTTATCATCAATTTTACATGCCTTCTCATATTCTCTTTTCGCACCTTTATTGACTGATTTCGTTTTTGTTTGTTTGACATCTAAAAATTCTTTTAAGTAATCGGGTAAAGATAATGTATCTGCTGCGTTTACCACTTTTGATTCTACAGCAGAAATGTCTTTGTTATAAAGTGGGCTTTGAAAAACGAAAATAATAGCTAAGCCCGCTAAAAGAACGGAAGAAAGTATAATTGAAACAATAATGATAGGTTTCTTTTGCATTGTCTGTAAAATATAGCTAGATTACGGCTGATGTCGATACGATTAGCACTTGTTGGTCCGACTGCGGTTGGTAAAACGGAACTTTCTTTAAGCCTAGCTGAATCTCTAGGTGCAGAAATTATCTGTTTAGATTCAAGACAAATTTATAAAGGCTTTCGAATTGGAACCGCACAACCGACTTATGAGGAACGTTTGCGCGTGCCGCATCATTTAACGGATTTTCTTTTACCAAATGAATCATTTTCTGCAGGTGCTTTTTTAACAGCCGTTCATGAACTTTTGAAAAATAAAGGCAAAGATTTTATTTTAGTTGGTGGTACAGGCCTTTATCTACAAGTGTTAGTTGAAGGCTTGCCTAAAATTCCAGAAATATCTGAAAACGTTCGAGTACAAGTCACAGAAATGTACTTAAATAAAGGTTTGTATTATTGTTATGAAAAAGCAAAAGAACTAGATAAAAAAGCACTTGAAAAAATTTCTCCAGAAGATAAACAAAGGATATTAAGGGTATTAGAAGTCGCTTTAGAAACGTCGCGTCCTCTTTCTGAATGGCAACAAGAACGAGAAGGGGGATTAGGTTTTATTCCCACATTTTTCTTAAATCGTCCAAGAGATATTCTTTACGAACGAATTAACAATCGGGCAAAAGCAATGTTTGAAAATGGTTGGGTTGAAGAAGTAGTAGAATTAGAAAAAAATGTTCCGCAAGATGCTTTGGCGTGGAAATCTATAGGTTATCGTGAAATTTTACAAATGAAAAAAGGTTTGATTTCTAAAGAATCGTGTCTTTTTGGAATTAAGCAAGAAACGCGACGTTTTGCAAAACGCCAATTGACTTGGTTTAGACATCAAATTTCTGGAAAAGAAATTAATCTTGAAGAGGCAAGCCAAGCTTTAGTTCAAGAGATTCTTTCTCAAATATGAGTTTTTTTAAAGTATAACTTCTACTTTTTTCTACTTTGTTCTGTATGATGAGTGAAAATTGTCTTTTTTGTAAAATAATCCGTGGCGAAATCCCGTCCAAAAAAATTTATGAGGACGACGATGTTTTTGCCTTTTACGATATAGAACCACAAGCTCCTGTGCATTTTTTGGTTGTTCCAAAACACCATATCCCTACATTGATGGATATGCAACCTTGTGATTCTGAAATTATGGGAAAACTTTTGTACAGAGCACAAGTTCTTGCAAAAGAATTAGGTTTAGAAGAATCAGGAGCTCGTTTTGTCTTTAATTGTAAGGCAGAAGCCGGGCAAACCGTATTCCATATTCATTTACATGTATTGGGTGGTCGTCAAATGGGATGGCCTCCTTATCCACCAGAAAATCATTAGTTCCTAAATTATAGACAATGCATGTTAAAACAAAGCTGATTGTTCTGCATAGAATTCCTTATAGTGATTCTTCGTGGATAGTGAAGGCTATTTCCGCAGAACAAGGCATTGTTTCTTTATTGTTAAAGGGGGCTAAACGCAAAGAAAGTCCTTTTCGTGGTTCTTTGGATCCGTTATCCGAAACAGAGGTTGTTTTACACCGTTCAAAAACAGATTTGCATATAGTGAAAGAAGCTCACTTATGTAATTGGTTCCCTTCTTTAAGACAAGGTTTGGTTTCTTTAGCCGAAGCTACCGTTATGGCAGAAGTGCTTTTGCGGTTTGCTCCACAAGGGTTGCCGCTTTTTCAAGAGTTTTCTCTTTTAGAAAGGCAATTAGAACTTCTTGACACTAAAGGCAACTCTGGTAATACTTTTTCACAATTTTTATTAGAACTTTCTCAGATATGGGGTTTTGCTTTTAATATTGGAGAATGTGGGCGGTGTGGTTGTATTCTTGAAAAGCCTCCTGTTTCTTTTGAAGAAGAATCAGGAGATGTTTTTTGTGAATTATGTTCTTCTCGCCGTCCTACAGGACGGCGAGAAGAATACCTTGGCGATCTTTTTCGATTAGCTAAAAATCAAGCTCTTTTAAATCCCGAGTTGACAGAAATGGGAATACTTCATTATTTGAAACAGCATTTAGGATTCCCCCAAAAAGAAATACGTTCACTTTCTTGGTTACAAGAAGCGAGGAAATTATGCTCACTGCACAAGAAATCCGTTTAATGAAATCAACCGGGCAAAAAATAGCGGTCACAACTGCTTACGACGTTGCTTTTGCTTCAATGGCAGAAATTGCAGGAATAGACCAGATTTTGGTCGGCGATTCTTTAGCTAATACAATGCTTGGCTATAAAAGTACAAGTGAAATAGGCATGAATGAAATGGAAATATTTACGGCAGCGGTTTGTCGCGGTGCTCCGAATACACATGTTATTGCTGATATGCCTTATAAAAGTGATGAAACTCCAGAACTTGCATTAGAAAATGCAAGAAGATTGTTGCGATGTGGAGCGCGGTCTGTTAAATTAGAAGGTGCTAAAGTAGAAGTAATACGCACATTACGTGAAAATGGAATAGAAGTCATGGGACATTTAGGATTACTTCCACAAACGGCAAAAAATTTTAAACAGCGCGGAACAACAGAGAAAGAAGCAGAACAAATTTTTCAAGAAGCGAAAATTTTAGAAGCATTAGGGGTTTATGCTTTTGTATTAGAACATATCCCAGAAGAACTAGGAAAAAAAATTACAAATGCTGTAAGCCCAGTAACTATAGGGATTGGCGCTGGTTCGGGTACTGATGGACAGGTGCTAGTTATGCATGATTTGCTAGGTTTGCATAATAAAAAAATACCGCCATTTGCCAAAAAATTTGCTAACCTTTTTGAAGAAGGAGTAGCTGGTTTTAGAAGTTATTTGAAAATGGTTAAGGATTAGCTATAGAACTTTTTTTTCAATAAAGTAAAAGAAAAAATAAAATTGTTCATTTTTTTGTTGATTATTTGTGAAAAAGAAGTTATTTTAATTCTAACAAATCACTCTCTCAAAAAGGAAACATACATTATGGCAACAAAAAAAGCTCCAGCAAAGAAAGCAGCACCAGCTAAGAAAGCTGCTCCTGCAAAGGCTGCTCCAGCGAAGAAAGCAGCACCAGCTAAGAAAGCTGCTCCTGCAAAGGCTGCTCCAGCTAAAAAAG
>JAEIGA010010752.1_pt1 | contig 13890 bp, 9 predicted proteins | sample 9270691 | NCBI WGS metagenome assembly JAEIGA01 (sample SAMN17057246, study PRJNA624740) | gut metagenome | biome: biome; isolation source: fecal sample | host: Bos grunniens | place: China: Xizang | collected 2019 | reverse complement strand
TAGCCTTTCCGTCGATCTTCTCCTCGCCGAAAAGCCACATAGGCACCATTCCCTGATTCTCGATCGAGAATGTCACATAGTTGGTAGCCTGGTCGACATCGATCTTGACCTGGAGCTCGGAAGCAGAAGGGACCTTGTTAGGATCAAGTTCGAACTGCTCCTCGACACAACCCATGGTCAGCACAGCCGCCAGAGCCAACGCCATATATTTAAATATCTTCATAATCTGTCGGAATTAACGATTAGTAGTTGTTCTGAGTAAGAGGGTACTGAGTACTTGCAGTTGCGTCCATCTCTGACTGAGGGAACGGCAGGTACTTCTTGTTCTCAGTCCAAGCCTTTGTACGGTAGCCACCCTCGTCGTTTGCCGGAGTGAGCACTGAAGCGGCCTCACCGAGACGGATGAGATCCCAATAACGCTTACCCTCACCCATGAGCTCTACGTGACGCTCGTGGAGGATAGACTCAAGGTTTGCGCCCTTATTTCCAAGACCTGCGCGTGCACGTACCTCATTGAGGTATGCGTCTGCAGAACCCTTACCTGAGCAGCCGTGAACCGCGATGAGCTCAGCCGCGTTGAGGAGAGTCTCGGCGTAACGATAGAGTCGGATGTTGTTACCGTAGTTAAGCACTGCGTCAGCGATCTGACCTGCGTTGCCGTCAAGGCGAGGGAGATACTTAGCAAGGTGGTATCCAGTCTCCTGGTAACGTGCAGTAAATGTCATGCCTGGCTCTGATGCAGTCTCATAAACTGTAACCGCATATCTGAGGTCACCCTCCTCGAATGCCTTAGGTGCCATGGTAGTGAGCGGGAAGAAGCCCCAACCCTCGTTGCCATACTTGGCACTGCCTGCCATACTGTTCAGACCCATGAGGGTAGGAAGAACTGTACCGCCTGCATTGAGAGGACCGCCCCATGAACGGTAAGCGCCCTGGTTGAAGTAGTTGATGTCGAAGATAGTCTCCGAGCTCCACTCACCAGCCGGCTCCCACATGTTCGCGAGGTCTGCTGAAGATACGAGAGCGTACTGAGTGCTCTGGATGATCTCCTCCATGTAGTCGAGAGCCTTCTGCATTCTTGTCTTGTCGTTCTGATACATAACGATCTCAGCATAAAGCATCATCGCAGCAGCCTGAGTCACGCGACCGAGCTCTGCTGTACGCTTCATAGGAAGAACCTTTGAGTCGATGACATCCTCGAGAGCGACAACCATATTTGCATAAACCTCGTCAGCAGTCATCTGAGGAGTAGCATAAGGGAAATCGAGGTTAGTCTCATAGTAAGGGAGGTTACCCCAAAGCTTCCACATCTGAGTGTAGTACCAGTTGCGGAGAACTGTTGCCTCAGCGAGGTATTCAGCCTTCTTCTCTTCAGTGATGCCCTGCACGCCAGGCATATACTTGTGAACGCAGTTTGCACGGTTCACACCTGAGTAGCAGATTGTCCAAACTGAAGCCGGAGTATTCTGTGAATCAACTGAATAGTCGAACATCAAGTGATAGTGACGGTTGTCAGAAACGCCTGATCCACCAGGATAGATGTCATCTGCCATCACCTCATAGATCATTGGGACAGGGTTGTACATGCCCATACCCCAGTCGAACCACTGCATAGGATCGTATGCTGCAACAAGGGCCTCCTTGATGCGTGGTTCAGAGTTATAGTACTCGTCAATATAGATCTTATCGTGAGATTGTACATTGAGCCAGTCCTCACCACAAGAGCTGAGAGTCATAGAGAGCAGCGCAGCTGCAATAACATAATATATCTTTTTCATCTTAAATCTCTTTACTGGTGATTAGAAAGTAATGCTTGCGCCGAACTGAACTGTGCGTGCCTGAGGATAGATACCTCTGTCGACATAGTCAGCGATTTCAGGATCGAAGCCGTCATACTTTGTGAAAGTAACGGCATTCTCGCATGCTGCGTAAACGCGGAGCTTCTTCACGAATACCTTGTTTGTCCACTTTACAGGAAGAGTGTAACCGAGGGTCACATTCTTGAGACGGAAGTAGCTTGCGTCCTTGATGAAGAAGTCAGAAGCCTTAGACCAGTTCTGGTTAGGGTCTGTGTTTGTGAAGCGAGGATACTCGTTTGTAGAACCCTCACCTGTCCAACGGTTGAGGACGTACTTAGGCTGGTTCATTACAGGGATATCTGTACGACGTGTTGCGTCGAATACGTTGTTACCTGCTACACCCTGCCATACCATAGAGAAGTCGATTCCCTTCCAGTCGAAACCTGCATTGAAACCGAATGTCCATGAAGGAACACACTTGCCGAGGTTTGCACGGTCACCCTCTGCTGTGATGGTACCGTCACCGTTGAGGTCCTGATAGCGGAAGTCACCAGGCTGTGCATCCGGCTGGATGAGGTTGCCGTTGACGTCTACATAAGAGTTGACCTCATTCCAGTTCTGGAATACGCCGTCGGTCTTGTAACCGTAGAAGTATGGGAACGGCATGTTGTTCTCACCACGGATGATTGTACCCATCTGGTGTACTGAGCCTCTGTCGAGGATACCTGACTCGTTACCTGCGTTGATGAGGAGAGTCTTGATGTATGTTGCGTTGGCTCCGAGGTTGAAGTTGAAGTCACCTACTGTGTAACGGTAGTTGAGTTCGAGCTCGACACCGGTATTTGACATTGAACCTACGTTACCCCAAGGCTTAGACTCACCAAGGTATGTAGGAACAGGCATCTCGATGAGCATACCGTCTGTTCTCTTATAGAAGTAGTCAGCTGTGAACTGGATAGAGTTGCCGAGGAAACCGAGGTCGATACCCACGTCAGTCTGGTTACTTCTCTCCCACTCGAGGTTCTCGTTAGGAGTTACCGAAGTCTTCACACCGTTGACGATAGTCTCGTTTCCGATGGCGCCGCTGCCGAATACATAGTTATTGCCGGCTGCTGTCTGCGCCGCATACATGAAGTTACCGAGACGGTCGTTACCGTTGATACCCCAAGATGCGCGGAGCTTCAATGCAGAAAGCCACTGTGCCTGACCCTCGAGGAATCCCTCGTTTCTGATGTTCCATGCAGCAGATGCTGAAGGGAAGATCGCGAAACGTCTGCCAGGACCGAAGCGTGAAGATCCGTCACGACGGACTGTTGCCTGGAGCATGTAGCGGTTGTCATAGTCATATGACGCACGGGCGAACATTGAAGCGAGGCGATAGTCTGCATAGAGATATCCACCACCGTCATTGTCCTCACGCTGGCTTGTCGCGAAGCCCATGTTTGCCTTTGTAGGATCCTCCTCAGTGAGATACATCCTTGAAGCATTGATGCTGCGGCCCTGGTCTGCGCTTGCAGACTGACCCACCATCACTGTGAGGTTGTGCTTCTCAGCGAAAGACTTGGTGTATGTCAATGTGTTCTCAACCTGCCAGATAAGACCACGGTTCATTGATCCCCATACTGATGAGTAACCCTGGTGACGTGTTGATGAAAGATAGTAGTTAGGTGTCCAACCGTCTGAACCTCCGACAGAGAAGTCAACGTTCACTGAAGAACGGAAAGTGAGACCGTCGTAAAGCTGGAACTCGAGCTCAGCACCACCCACGAGGCGGTCATAGTTGTTCTTTGTTCCTGGCAGAGAGAGGTCAGCAAGAGGGTTGATCATCTCCTGGAACTCTGTTCCCGGAACTGTGAAGAGACGACCATCCTTGTCTCTGATGAGGTTGTAGTCGCTCCAGTTAGGGTTGAGAAGGTCACCTGTCACTTCGTCTACTGCGTGTGCTGCATCGTTGTAGTAATACTGATCGATCACTGCCTGCTCATCTGCAGGGTCAACATATACGCTGAGAAGTGGAGAAAGGGCAGCTGCCGATCCGAGAGGAGAACCGAACTCAGAGTTAGTGGTGATGCCTGTTGTGAATGTGCGTGAGTAAGCGGCGTTGATGTTCACGTTCATCTTGTTGAGCCATGCGCGCTCCTGTGTTGCATCAAACACGCTGTACTTGTCGTTTACGCGGACTGTGAAACGCTCGTAGTTAGAACGGTCATAGTTACCGCCGACAATACCTTCCTGAGTGTAGTAACCAGCTGAAACGAAGTACTGGTTCTTTCCGCTTGTACCGCTGAGAGTAAGCTGGTGGGTCTGCTGTGGAGCATTCCAGTTGAAGAGCTCGTTCTGCCAGTCAGTACCTACGCCGTATGAATAAGGATCTGCATACTTAGGAGCGTTTCCGTCGTTGATCGCAGCCTCGTTCATCATGATTGCGTACTCTGTAGCATTGAGGACCTCGCGCTTGCGCCAAGGGCTTGACATACCGTACTGGAAATCATAAGTTACGGTCACCCTGTCCTTTGCACCCTTCTTTGTAGTCACGAGGATTACACCATTGGCACCACGAGTACCGTAAACCGCACATGATGCAGCATCCTTGAGGATGTCGATACGCTCGATGTCGCTTGGTGCAAGGTAGTCGATACCGCCTGAGATTGCCATTCCGTCAACCACATAGAGAGGGTTGGCGTCGTTGATGGTACCGATACCACGGATGCGGATCTGCGAGCCCGCACCTGGCTGACCTGATGTGGATGTTACGTTGACACCAGGGGTGAGACCCTTGAGGGCGTCGTCAACACGGACAGCCGCAACCTTGTCAAGGAGTTCTGAACCTACTGTTGAAATGGCTGCTGATACAACGGCTTTCTTCTGTACGCCGTATCCGATCATCACCACTTCGTCGAGCATTTCAGAGTCCTCTTCGAGGATGACTTCTACAATGCCCCCCCCTACTGGTACTTTGGCTGTCTTGTAACCGATTGAAGTCACGACGAGGACAGCGTCCGCAGGGACTGCCTTGTCAAACACGAAATTACCGTCAAGATCCACTGTCGTACCGATGGTAGTACCCTCGACAACGACTGCAGCGCCTATTACAGGCTCACCTGCCGAATCCTTGACTGTACCTTTCACTTGCTGAGCGAACGCACTGGCGCAGCTCAGAGCCATTATCGCAAAGATAAGGGCGATTCGATAAGTTAGGTGTTTCATGGGTTAGTGATTATGTGTTAGTAATGTGTTTACGAAGCAAAACGTTCGTACCTCAAATTTAACAAAACAAAAAGCCAATTCAAACCCCTCCGAAACACCTTGAGGCAATTTAGTGGAAAGTGGATATGGAAAACATTGATAAACAGTATATTAAATTTAATTTTCAAGCAAAAAAAGTGGACCGACAAAAAATCAACTTCGCACGAAGATATAAAAAAGTGGATGACATTAACCATATCACCCACTACTTTAATTTGATTATCAATTATTTAGAAAATACAACCTTTACATGTTAAGGTGGAAATTACTCATGTTTAGAACCTATATTCCTGACCATATCCTCGAAATTTCCCCTATCTGAAAGGGCCGCATTCTTGATCTGCGCCCTATAGTTATAGATGGTGTTTACGGAGTACCTCAGGAGCGATGCGATGTGCGATGACTGGGTTATTCCGAGCTTGATCAGAGCGAAGATCCTGAGCTCCGTATTGAGGAGTTCGCCATCTTTCAGTACCACGCGGCTATCCTCCTTCAAAAGAGTATTGAAGTCATTCACGAAGGTCGGATACAAGGACAGGAAAGACGTGTCGAAGGTCTTATAGAAGTTCTTGAGTTCGGCCTCATATTCCTCTCGGGAGAGGGTCTTCTTCAACTTGTCAAGATATCCGGAACACATGGACAGAAAGAGTCCGAGATACTCCTCCTTGGCCGCGTTGGCCTCAACCAGAGCAAGGTTGGTCTGACGGAGAACATCTTCTGCCTGAGCGATGGACTTGTTTGACTCGGCAAGCTGGATATTCTTCTTCTCGATCGTCTTTGCAGTCTTCTTGCCCTTGATGTGAAGCTGTACAACGATCATGGCAAAACAAAGAAGCAGAAGCGCCGCAACCACTGTCACAACCAGATATTTGCGAACGACATGTGCCTGTCTGTCCTGCGCGTCGATGTAGGCCTTCTCAATCCATGGCATCGTTGAGGCGATCTGCACCTTTCGCAGTTTGGCATTATAGAATATGGCATCCTCCAAAGACAGACGGATATACTTGAATGCCCGGTCCGTATCCTCAGGTGCTGTCAGATTGACCGCTATCGAGCAAAGAGACGCATTATCCTTGATGGCGCCCTGGATATCACAGATCGCCGATTCTACCCACCATCTTATAGTTTCGTCATCCCGTTCAAGATTCTGACAGATGAAACCCTGCCAGTATGTCTGGACAGCATAGTCTGCAGACTTCCTGTTCAAGCTTTCGATCACACGAAGGTTCTCCTCATATGCCTCCTCCCATTTCTCAGCCAATATAAGGTGCATGATTGTGATATGCCTGTTCAAAGCTGAATTCGCCGGAGTATTCTCCAGGATAAGGTTCTGATAAGACCTTATCTTTTCGACATCCGGCACATTCAGACCGGAAGTCCTCAGATATTCCTGATAGTCATTAAGGAATTTCTGTCTGGCATTATACCAGATCATCTTCTGCTGATAGTCGAAGGACATGGTATCCAGCTGAGAGAATGCCACGGAAGCCTCGTGGAAGAAACCCGCAGTGGTAAACAGAAAGGCCTTGTTGAGAGAGGCTGTCGTCTTAAGCGACTCGTCGCCCATCTGCAGAGCGATTTCCTCCTGCATGCCCAACATCTCAAGAGCCCTGTCGAACTGGTATGGACGATACTCCTCATACAGACGGCCGTAAACTCCGTACTTCTGATTCAATGTCAGACCGGGATCATCCAATGTCTCCAGTATAGTTGCTATACGGTTTTCCTTGATGGCAACATATTCGTCCATTTCCTCAAGCGCCTCATCCAGACGTCTAAGATCGTCCTCACATGGATGGACATAGGAACTGACGCATGAAACAGACATCAGCGCAATGAGTATATATGCAAGCTTTCTCATACTTTTACACCAGATTAGGTTTAATCTCCCACAAACATAAGCAAAATTTTACTATTTTTGCCTGATACACGCGCATACGTAAAACATTATGAAAACATCACACATCCTGCTGGCAGCACTTGCAATCGTCAGCACATCATGCACAAAGGAAATCAGCGAAGGCACTCCAATGCTGCAGGAACAGCATATCCTCAGCGCCAAGCTCGTAGGCGGAAATGACGGAGAAACAGTTCCCGGCACTCTGCTCGTAAGACTCGACGCCGAGACAGTGAAGGCAATCGAAGAAGGCAGGTTTGCCGAGATTTCCGAAGAACTTCTTCCGGGCGTGGAGGCGACTTCGTTCACATCAGCGCTTCCTATCAGGCCTAAGAATATGGAAGTGGCACGCAAATACGGCCTGGACCAGTGGTTCGTCGTAGGCTTCGACGCTCAGACAAGACCTGAGACTGTCGCAGAGAAGGTCGCCACATCCCGCAGAATACGCTCTGTTCAGTACAACAGATATGTGCAGCCTATCTGGGAAGGCGAGGTACATCCTTTCGAGGGAAGTCCTGTAACCAGATCAGAAGATGCCGGAGCACAGGCAGAAATGGTATTCGACGATGAGTTTGCGGCACATCAGTGGAACCTTGTCAACGACGGAACAATAGCGGCCGAGGCTGTCGCAGGTGCCGACATCGGAGTGAAGGATGCATGGAGACTCACCGGAGGAGACCCAAGTGTGGTTGTAGCTGTATTTGACTGCGCAGTCGCAACACGACACGAAGACCTTAAGGATGCCGTATGGCAGAACGAGGCCGAGGTCAACGGACAGGATAACGTGGATGACGACGGAAACGGATTCATCGACGACAAGTACGGATTCAACTTCGTGAACTGCTTTGCCATACAGGAGGATTACATCAACGGTGCCCTCAATGGGGAAAAACAGAAGGCCGTGAAGGGCAATCCTCTCAACAGCACAGCCGGAAGCGGACACGGCACCCATGTCGCAGGCATCATCGGAGCGACCAACAACAACGGGAAGGGTGTCAGCTCTATAGCCGGAGGCACAGGTAACGGCGACGGAGTCAAGCTCATGACATGCCAGATCTTCCAAGGCTCATCATACTGCGCAGACGCTCAGAACGCCGCCGCTTTCATCTATGCGGCCGACAACGGAGCCTGCATAGCACAGTGCTCATACGGCAACGCAAACGTAATCACAAGCGACGACCTATATATCAACGGAGGCGAGATCGAAGTGAACGGCCAGACCGTCAAGGTCAGCGCATCACCGCTCGAGACCGCAGCCCTGAAATACTTCCTTGATCCTGCAAACAGCAACCATGAGTCACTTGAGGGCAACATGGCCATCTTCGCTGCAGGAAACCACAGCAACCCATATTCAATCTACCCTGGAGCGCTTCCATACGTAATCTCGGTGACAGCGTTCGGCTGCGACTTCCTCCCTGGAGGATACACCAACTATGGTCCAGGATGCAAGATCTCAGCACCAGGCGGAGAGTATAAGGGAGTATCCGGAGAGTACGGCACCATGATCCTTTCTACCGGTGTTTCCGGAGCTGCTACATCATCACCTGGAGTAGCCACCGACAAGGGGGAAAGCAAGCAGTACGTATATATGCAGGGAACATCAATGGCATGTCCTCACGTATCCGGAGTCGTAGCGCTCGGCATCTCATATGCCAAGAAGATCGGCAAGAAGCTCACAAGAGAGCAGATGACATCGCTTCTGCTCACATCGGTGAACGATCTTGACCAGTATCTCACCGACGGAACAAAGAAATTCTACAGTGCCGCTGACAGAGGCTATATAGATCTTCCTCTTACACGATACAACGGCAACATGGGAACCGGCGCACTTGACGCATGGAAATTCCTCATGGCCATCGAAGGCACTCCATCGTACATGGCGGAGGTTGGCAAAACCGTAAAGATAGATCTCAGCAGATACTGCAATGCCTTTGACGAATACACCGTCAGCGTTGATGAGGCATCACGCACATCACTCGGCCTGGCATCGGACCCTGTGATAAGGAACGGAAAACTTGAGATCAAGTGCGATAAGATCGGAGCCGGAAAGATCACCCTCAGCTCAGCCGTAGGCAAGGATACAGAAATGGAAAACGGCATCGGCGAGATGACATATTCGCGTGAAATCTCGATCGTATCAAGACCGTTCGCAACAGACAACGGCGGCTGGCTATAACCACCTCATTCTCATCTAAATGCATAAAAACATGAAAAAGATACTTTTCTTCATCTCAACACTTATCATCATGGTCTCATGCGGTGATAAGGGAGGCAAACAGCCGGAGCTCACCCTAGAGGATAAACTCTGCACAGATTGGCACAGCACCAGTCTGTCGCTCGAAGCTGACATATACATAAGCTTCGCCGACAACAATACATTTGAACTTTACCAGAAGATCGTCGAAGGAGCTTACCGTCTCTACAGAGGAACATGGAACCTTGAGGAGGACATCCTCACAGGAAAGTACAACGACGGAGAGGATTGGGCCGCAGCCTATCAGATCAGCATCGATGGCGAGACACTCACCATGACCTCCAAGAACGACGCCGCAGAGGTGTCCGTATATAAAAAGACAGCGATTCCGTCATCCGTCAAAGAGACATCAGAAACCATTGTCAAGTCATTGTAAATGAGACTAATGAATTACATCTTGCTTGCAGCGTCAGCCATGACGGCAATGTCCTGCATAGCAGTTTCCGAAGATATTCTTGAGACTGAGGCATCCGAGGCCAAGAAAGCCCTTGCCACCAAGACCGTAGGGGTCGCCGAAGGTGAGCACCAGCAGGGATGTCTCCTGATTTATCTGGACGAGCTGACGACCGCCAGAATAGAAGACGGTCAGATCGACGCCGTGGCCGAGGAACTGTTCGGCCAGATGGAGGCCATAAGTTTCGAGCCTGCGCTGAGCCATAAGCCAAAGAATGAAGAACTTGCCAGGGAGCTCGGCCTGCACAGATGGTTTGCCGTGACATTCGACGAGAGCATTCCGGTGCGCAGATTTGCAGAGACTGTAGCCCTGCATCCTGAAGTATGCAATGTGCAGTTCAACACATTGATGCACCCGACATCCGACTGCAAGAGCATTCCGTTCAAGCCACAGACAAGACTTCAGTCAGCTGGCACCGCTCTGCCCATTCCGTTCAACGACCCGATGAACTCATACCAGTGGAACCTCAACAACACAGGTGATAAAAAAGTCGCCGCTACTGCCCGCGAGGGCGCTGACGTCGGGGTCATGGATGCGTGGAAACTTACTGCCGGAACCCCTGATGTGATCGTCGCCGTATGCGATGCCCCTGTCAAATATACCCATCCGGACCTTGCAGACGCCATGTGGGTGAACGAAGCAGAAGCCAACGGCATCAAAGGCGTGGATGATGACGGAAACGAATACATCGACGACATCCACGGATACAACTTCTATAAGTCAGGTAAGTCCAACGGAGCCATCAACTGGGATGTTGCCGGTGAGACCGGACACGGCACTCATGTTGCCGGCATCGTTGCAGCCGTCAACGGCAACGGCATAGGTATCAGTTCCATCGCCGGAGGCTCCGGAAACGGTGACGGAGTCAGAATCATGAACTGCCAGGTCTTTGAGGGCGGAAACCCAGGAGGTGACCGCGAGATGTCCAATGCGATCATGTATGCAGCCGACAACGGAGCCTGCATAGCACAGTGCTCATTTGGATTTGATTCTTCATTCTTTGACTGCGATGACGCTTACATTGCGAATATGCCGCTCGAGTATAGGGCTATCAAATATTTCGTCAACCCGTCCCTTGCCAACCACCCTGCAATAAAGTCCAATATCATTGTCTTTGCAGCCGGTAATGACGGTGGAAATCTTTCATGCTATCCTGGCGCATTGCCTCAGTGCATCTCCGTGACTGCCCTCGGAGCCGACTATCTGCCCGCAGGTTACAGCAATTATGGACGCGGGTGCAACATCGCCGCTCCGGGAGGAGACCTTTGGATCGGAGCAGCCGATGAGGAAGACAACATAAGCCAGATCCTCTCGACATGCATCAGCGAAGTGTCTTCTGACTACGCATGGATGCAGGGATCATCAATGGCTTGTCCTCACGTATCTGCAGTTGCCGCACTTGGAGTATCATATGCTGGAAAGCTTGGAAAGAGTTTCACCGGAGAGGAATTCACATCAATGCTCCTCACATCGGTAAATGACATCAACCAATACCTCACAGACGGCGTCAAAAAAATAGGCGATCTCACTTTCAACCTTAAGGAGAGGTACAACAGAATGGGCACAGGAGCCGTCGATGCATGGAAATTCCTCATGCAGATCGAAGGCACTCCATCGGTGATGGTGCAGACTGGAAAGGCTTGTCAGATCAATCTGGAAGACTTTTTCGGGGGATCTTATGATGACCTCACATATCTCAGGGTAGAGTATGATGACGACGCGAAAAAGACCTTGGGATTCGCGTCTGCACCTAAAGTGAAGAACGGTATTCTTGACGTATTCTGCACAAAGAACGGAGCGGCCAAGATAAAGGTATATGCGATCGGAGGTGGCGCCCAGCTAGGCGGAGGAACCCAGGTGGGAGGAACCGAGATCCATAAGGAGATCTCCATCATATCAAGAGGCGTATATTCAAGCAATGGAGGATGGTTCTGATGAAACGATTACTTTTCATACTGACAACCCTGATGGTCATCACTGCCACAGGTTGCAAGAAAGACCCAAAGCCGATCGACTGCAAGGCTACTCTTCCGGGAGAGTGGCACTGCATGCCGGAAGGCATTGATGCTGAGGTATATGCTGCATTTGAAGAAAACGGCAGCTTTGATCTGTATCAGAAGGTTGGAGAAGGCCGTTACAGACATTACACCGGCTCATGGACATGCGAAGGAAACACCCTGTCCGGCATTTATTCGGATGGGATCGCATGGGGTAGTTCCTATACGGTAGCTTTTACAGACAACGACAATATGACCCTCACAACCCTCAATGGTTCCGATGAGACCATGGTCTATACGAGAGAGTCCGTGCCTTCTGAGGTGAGGGAAGAATGCATCGATGTCAAGTCATCCTTCGGCATGCTGAACTCGCAGCCGCAGTATCGCTGGTTGTAGAAGCCATATTCCTTGATGATCTGATTACGGCGCTCCTGAAGACCATTCTTACGCCAGTTCTGGTTCCACCAGATGACTTGGTCATCTGGTGGAACAGTTTCAACCCCCAGTCGACTAAAGTCGACAGCCCCAAGGGGCATGCCGCCATTGACTTCGTCACTGACGGGTGCCATCGCTGCTTCAATGTTCTCCGAACATTTCGCTGACGCGAGTGGCACGGCGCTGAAGCGCCTTTCTACCGGCAGGTCATCTGGTGGAACAGTTTCTGACTTCAGCATATCACATGCCCACTGACCGGCTTCATTGATCTGGTCCAGGGATTTCCATCGAGACGAAGCCAGAGTGGTGGTGATGACCTTGATGCCTCTCCGGCGAGCATAACGGGCTGTGCTGAGAAGACGCAGCTTGAAGCATTTCAGGCAGCGTCCTCCCCTCTCGGGCTCATCCTCCAGACCCTTCATCTCCGCAAGCCAACCTTCATGGTCATAATCCGCGTCGACGATCTCAAGTCCGAGCGACTGAGCATAGCGGGTGCACTCGTTCTTACGGATCTCGTACTCCTCATACGGATATATATTCGGGTTGCAATAATATATGATCGGAGTTACACCGTTCTGAAGCAGAGCCTCTATAATGGCACTTGAACATGGGGCGCAGCAAGTGTGGAGAAGCACGGTCTTCTCCCCCATCGGCGCCTGTATTACATTATGCTTTCTTTTCATCTGCACAAAGATAATTCTAAATTCAGTATCTTTGCATCCTTTAAAACGAATTTGACATGGGCTTGAAAGCACTCAGTCCCCTTTTTGTATTCCTGGGACTTTACCTCATATCATGTATCATCGCACAGGATTTCTACGCGATACCGATCTCCGCAGCGTTTCTGTTGGCTTCGGTCTATGCCATAATCATCTGCAAGGGCGATAGTCTTGAGGAGAAGATATCCGTATTCTCCAAGGGTGCAGGCGACAAGAATGTATTGCTGATGATATGGATATTTGTCCTTGCGGGAGCATTTGCCTCGACAGCAAAGGACATCGGAGCCATTGACGCCACCGTAAACCTCGCGCTGAAAATACTCCCCGGCAAGCTGCTTTATGCAGGACTTTTCCTTGCGTCATGCTTCATTTCCATGTCGATAGGAACCAGCGTCGGCACTATTGTGGCCCTTGTGCCTCTGGCTGCCGGCATAGCCCAGGAGATTTCATTCGGAGCCGACCTTGCATCCAATACCGCCTTCATTACAGGAATCATAGTCGGAGGCTCATTCTTCGGCGATAACCTATCGTTCATATCGGACACCACCATTGCCGCCACAAGATCGCAAGGCTGTTCTATGGCAGACAAGTTCAAGGTGAACCTGCGCATCGTCGGGCCCGCCGCCCTGGTAGTGACGATATTGTACGTGATTCTTGGCGTCTCCGTTGATGCGTCCCCAGAAGCCGGTGCGGTCAACTGGATACTGCTGATTCCTTATGTAATGATCATCGGTCTGGCACTGTCAGGACTTAATGTTACAGCCGTTCTGACCATAGGCATCCTTGTCAATGCGGTTCTGGGATTCATCAGCGGCAGCCTCTCGTGGAGCGGCTGGCTCGTGTCCATAGGAAACGGCATCAGCGGAATGGGAGACCTGATCATGGTCACCATGCTGGCCGGAGGAATGCTTGAAGTGATTCGTGTGAACGGAGGTCTGGACTACATCGTGAACGGACTGACCAGCAGGATCAGCGGCAAGCGCGGCGCCGAGTTCAGCATAGCGGGACTGGTCTCGCTGGCCAACCTCTGCACCGCGAATAACACGATAGCCATCATTACAACAGGGCAGATTGCACGAGATATAGCGG
>JAEIGA010010751.1_pt1 | contig 13890 bp, 13 predicted proteins | sample 9270691 | NCBI WGS metagenome assembly JAEIGA01 (sample SAMN17057246, study PRJNA624740) | gut metagenome | biome: biome; isolation source: fecal sample | host: Bos grunniens | place: China: Xizang | collected 2019 | reverse complement strand
TGGCAAGGGCGCAAATGGTATCTTGTTTCATGACCGCAAAGGTACGAAAAAAAAAGATATGTAGAAAATTATTTACTTCATTTGCTCTTCGCCTGAAACCTTTTGACCTCTATCTCGAAGTGGGCATGGGTTGCGACATCTATTTGCCTTTCTTCAAACTCAATCCCGAATTAAAGTTTTGTTTTGGCTTGCTCGACATCATCCGTAAAGACCGCAGCGACCTCATCGACAATACGCTGATGAAGTACACGCAGTCTGTCAATGGCGGACGAAGTCGCATGATAGTCCTTACGCTTAACTTCAAAAAAGGAATACTAATGATAGTTCGTTCAAATTGTAGAAGTTGTGTTTTGATTAGTATATGCCGATAATAAATTAGTTGTGGTAATGGTCTTTTGTAAGGTTTTCGAATAAATAAATTAATCTGCGTAAATAATAGTGAACCACAAATATAAAAATATGGATTTTCGAGACATTGTTGATATTAGTAAGAATATGTTTCCCCCTTCTTACATAACTCTATATTAAAAATATTTATAAAAAAGCCAGAAAATAACGCAGCCACTCAGAGCAATACTGAAGGAATAAGATAAACGTTCTTTAAAAAACTCAATATCACTCATGCGATTTCGTTTCCATTTGGACAAGCTATAAGGATATCGATGCCATCCATAAATAAATCCAATTATGCCGATAATAATTGCTATAACATATAGTAATTTTTCCATTATATAGAATCTAATCGATTGAGAATGGCTGCTAATACTATAGCATTGTTGCCCTGGAAGTGTAACATTCCATTATTACCACGTAGAAGAATAGAGATAAAATCCCCGGAATCGTCTATACGTACCTTCAATATGTTTTGCCAACTTTTAGTATCATGTTTTGTTTCAGACATCCACTCCAATGCATTTTTGAACACGTATACAGATACTTCTTCCGCTTTATCCCATAATGGTATTAAATCGTCTTTAACCCGCTTATGTGGTACTTTCGTCATTTTTCCATAAAAGAAACATGGTCTACCTTTTGCTATCGGTGCATTTAAGTTTAATTGAATTGCAGGAGTTATATTGGCCTTCTCTATAATCAATTGAGCTAACTTAAATTTTAGTTTTTTATTTTTTACATTCAAGACCGAGTTGGAATAAATTGATAAATCATGAAGATTGTGAATTTCATGAAGCTTATATTTACAATCTTCGACCGCTTTATTGAATTCTCTCTTACGGAAAAAATAAACCAAAGCAAGGACTATCAATATTATTATACATATTGTATTAAATTCAGGATTATCATGTAGATTCATTACTTCTATTAACAAGGCTATCCCAATGATATACAAGAAAATCATTCTATTCTTCTTTGTTTTATGCTTTTTCATATTAAAATAAGTTTAAATGTAAATTTCATTTTTTAAGAATTGTGCAATTGTTCCCCAATCATCATTACTGATAGGCAATGACGGATGAGGAATACCAAAAACCTTGATATTATTCCAAAGCCCCCGTTTAACTATATGTCTAGAAACAAGCAATTTATCTCCAACCATTCTTTGCGGATAAATAGATGTGACTTTGGTGAAATTGAATTGTTTGTCAATAAGATCGAAACAATTCCGAACAGAAAAGCATATGATACATTTAGGGCGGAATACTTCCATAAGAACCTTTTGTGTAAAATAAAGGCATTTTTCTATAGCATTTTTACTATAGGGCAACGATTCTAATTGTTTGATTGTAGAACTTCCAAAATATACAGCATTCATAAATACAAAATTTCCATCTTCCATGAAGGTTGTATATTTTGCCCATTTCATGGCATAGTATAATTTATACCAGATTCTCCAAGGATTGTGTAATCTTGCGTTTCCGTTATCAGCATAGAAAGAAGGATTCCCTTCATAAAAACGGGTATAATCAACATTAGTAAATCCCCAATCTTCATGAGCATTATATCCTAGAAAAACCACGTCTGGTTGTTTATCAAGTACAGGCTTTGACTGCATTACACTGCAACAACGTCCTCCATTCCCACCTAACTGAGGTGCTGTGTCCTCTAAAAACGAGCACACTTCTTTTACCCAATTATCATACCTTTTATTCTCCATAGTGGACTTAATTTTGGTGTCCTCCAGCACCAAAAGGACATATAATAGCATGCAAGAAGCGTGGAACTGTATGTACCATCTTCAAGTAGAAGGCCCTGAGAAAGCCCGAAAAAGATAAGATAATAACAGCAGTTCCACGCTATCGCGTGAAGCCGTCATGTCTGTCTTCATCTTTTTCAGAGCCATTATTACAGGTCTCCGGGGGAATTCTATGCAATGATGAAAATTTCTCAGGTTTTCTACTTGCAAGAGAAGAGCATAACGCTTCGTTTATTTCCGATAAGATACGAAAGTGCCTCCGCCGAGACAATTAAAGAACCTTTCGCCTTGCAAAGTTATAAAATAGTTGTGAATAACGAGCAAAAAGCAAAGAAAAAAATAACCTCCTTACGGGAGGTTTAGAAAACACTCAAGAGAACTTCGTCAACTTCTGCTGTGAAGTTGCCTGACTTCTCTGCAGAAGTTTGGCAATTACTCACGAGAAGTTTTACAAGCCGACGAGTGGCAGATTCACACCCCTGCAGTCCACTTGGCAAAACGGACGAGTGGGGTGTAGTGTCCTGATTGAGGTTGGCGGTTTAGATGCTTATTCCGACAAGGGGTTTACAGGAATCAGCCTTATTCCTGTAATGGGTTGGCGGATAAAAGGATGTTTGTGATACCCACTAAAGGTCAGAGTGTTTCTAAGGCACTCTTCAGGGCTTGGAGGTCTTCTTCTGTTGTTGCCCAGCTTGTTACGAAACGGCACAAGGTGTTATTTGCATCAATGGGTTCCCATGTCTCAAAAAGGACGCCTTGCATGAGTTGCTCCATCTGTTTGTTTGTGAGTTCAACAAACTGCTGGTTGGTGCTGGAGTCGCGTAGGGGTATGCCTGCTTCTGTGAAGAGCTGTCGCACCTTCATTGCCATGGAGATGGCGTGTTGGGCGATGTTCAGGTACAGATTATCTGTGAAAAGGGCATCGAACTGTACGCCTGCCAGACGGCTTTTGGCAAGCAGGGCTCCGTGTCGTTTTACGATGTTCATGAAGTGGCGAGGTGCATTGCCACGAGGGAAGACTACGGCTTCGCCACAGAGGGCGCCAACCTTTGTGCCGCCAATGTAGAAGGCGTCGCAGTGGTGGGCGAGCCACGAAAGGTTGAAATCACATTCCGAAGAAGCAAGGCCGTAGCCTAGACGTGCGCCGTCGATGAAAAGTTTCAAATCGTATCTTTGGCAAACGGAAAGTATCTCCTCGATCTCCTTGGCTGTATAGACGCTGCCAAGTTCCGTAGGGAAGGTGATATAGACCATGCCGGGTATGACCATGTGCTCGAGTGTAGGGTCGGCATGGAAGGCTTTCAGCCAGGCTTCCAGTTCGCCTGCATCCATCTTGCCGCCGTGAGAGGGTAGGGTGATGACCTTGTGTCCGCTGGCTTCTACTGCTCCCGATTCGTGGACATTGATGTGAGCCGTCTGCACGGCAATCACGCCTTCGTAGGTCTGCAGCATGCCGTCGATGACTGTTGCATTGGTTTGTGTGCCGCCCACGAGGAAGAAGATGTCGGCTTCGGGACACTGGCATGCGGTGCGTATCTTGTGGCGTGCCTGTTCGCTCCATGTGTCGAAGCCATACGACTGGCTCTGCATGGTGTTCGTATCGATAAGATGTTGCAGTACAAGCGGGTGTGCACCGTTGTTGTAGTCGCTTTCGAATGATATCTTCATTGCTGCTTCTATGTGTGTTACAGGTAGTGGCGGAAGTGTGAAAAAGAATTGGTATTACTGGTTAAGTTCCGTGCGACGGATTTCTTTCTCGAGTTTCAGCTTGTCGGCAGCAAGGCGTTCGACAGCAGTTTCCGTAAGGCGTATTTGTGGAGCAATCTGTACGCGCTGAACTTCTGTCATTGTTGCATATCTGGTTCGAAGGGTTTCCAGCTCTTTTTGTTTTGCTTGGTATTCCTTCTCTGTTTCGAGCCATATCTTCGCTTTCTGTTGTGCCAGAGGGTCTTTGAAGTCGAACAGATTGTAATAGGTCTTGTTGTCGTTGATGACAAAAGTGAAGTCGCGGTTTTTCTTTTCGTTCTTCTGTTCCTGTCTTGCTTCGGCAAGGCGTTTTTGTGCTGCATTGACGGCATTCATGTCTGTCCATGTGTCTTTGATGGATGCAATGCGAGCAAATGCGGCGAGTTTCTTTTCTCCGAGTTCCTCTTCGTTGTAGATGCGACGTGTTTGTGTGGGAATAAAGGTATAGAGGCACACGGTGTCGGCCGGTTGGTTGCGGTCGGTGACGAACCAGCCCAGTTGTTGGAACTCGTCGATAACCATGAGATAGTCGTTGGCAGGAGAGTTGAAGGGCATGCCGATGTTTTCCGGTGCGAGGAACTGCTGTTCGTCGGCATCGTAGCGCGTCATGAAGATGTCGTATCCGCCAATGCTTTCTTCACATTCGGCGGCATAGTACATGGTGACACCATCGGTGAGAAGGAACGGATAGTTATGGTTGTCTGTTTCACTTCCGCCGAATTCTTCCAACTGATGTTCCATCTGCCATTCTCTGCCGATGAGCGATTTCTCTTTGAGTTGCAGCTGTCCTGCCTGGTTGGCTTCGGAATAGAACACCCGGTTGCCAAGTTCGTTGAGGAAAAGTGTGCAGTCGGGGTTCTTAGCGTCGTCGAAGAAATCTACACAACGCATGATGGTTCCGCTTTCTTTTGAAAGTTTGATTTCCTGCAACACCTGTTGTTTGGGGAGCAGAATGCTGTCGATGAAGGTCACTTGTTCTGTGGCATGAAGTCGGAGTTTTGACTTCTGAATAATATCGAGCAGTTGTTCCTGTTCTTCGGTTGGTTGTTTCTTCTTTTCGAGTTCAGCAATCTCATGCTCAAGAATTTCTTCTGCCAGCGAGAAATCATAGGCAGCCATTGCCTCCTGCGCTGTTACGGTATAGACTGGCTTCTGTGTTTTCTTGGCTCTGCCTCGCTGTGCAGAAGCGGATAAAGAGATTAGCAGAGCGGCAACTATAAAGAGCGTTTTCTTCATGTGGAGGCTTATTATTTAAAGACAAAATATACTGCCAACACCAGGCATACCAGGGCTGCAACGTGGTTCCAGTGGAGTTGTTGTCCTTGGAAAAGAAGGTTGGCAATGACGCAGAATACGGTGAGCGATATGACTTCTTGTATCACCTTGAGTTGCATCAGAGTGAAGGGACCGCCATTGCCTACGTAGCCAATGCGGTTGGCAGGAATCATGAAGCTGTACTCCAGACCGGCAATGAACCACGAAAAGAGTATCACGACAAAGAGTGGCCAATTGGAGGACACACCTGTTTCGTTGAGTTTCAAGTGGCCGTACCAGGCAAAAGTCATAAAGACGTTGCTGCAAATCAGTAATAATATCGTGTAGAATGCGCTCACGGTATGTAGGTTTATTTATGTTTTGCCAAATTGCTATGAATCAAAGCATTGAGACAGTTGCAAGACTTTGCACATGAAGTTGCCCAAATAGGTGTACCTAATTGGCCAACTTCTCGTGCCTAATCGTCTGACTTAACGTGCCTAATTGCTACATTTAACACTGGATGTTGAAACACAATCCAGATGGCATAGCCATTCGGCCTTCATTTGTGTTATTTATCTGTTAGTTTATTTCGACAGATATTCGTGCATTGCCGCTGCAGCACGACGGCCGTCGCCCATGGCAAGGATGACGGTTGCTCCACCACGCACAATGTCTCCACCGGCGAAAATGAACGGGATGTTCGTTTGCATGGAGTCGTTCACCGCGATGGTGTTCTTGCGACCAAGTTCGAGACCTTCAATCGATGTTGGCACGATGGGGTTGGGGCTTACGCCCACGGCAACGATGGCCTGGTCGATTTTAATCGTTTCGATGGCACCGGGGATGGGCTGCGGACTGCGACGACCGCTGGCATCGGGCTCGCCGAGCTCCATCTTCTGCAATACAACCTCTGTCACATTACCCTTCTCGTCGGCATGATATTCGATGGGGTTGTGCAGGGTGAGGAATTCGATGCCTTCCTCCTTGGCATGCTTCACTTCTTCGAGACGAGCTGGCATCTCTGCTTCGCTACGACGGTAGGCAATGAAGACACGCTCTGCGCCCAGACGTTTTGCTGTGCGACAGCTGTCCATTGCGGTGTTACCACCACCAACAACCATCACACTCTTTGCCTTATTGATAGGCGTATCTGTTTCGGGGTTGCTTGCGTCCATCAGGTTGACGCGTGTGAGGTATTCGTTGCTCGACATGATACCATTGGAGTTCTCGCCGGGAATACCCATAAAGTTTGGCAGACCTGCACCAGAACCCACAAAGATACCCTTGAAGCCCATATTCTCCAACTCCTTGACGCTGATGGTCTTGCCTATGATGCAGTCCTTTACGAACTCAACGCCAATCTTTTCGAGGTTCTCTATTTCTACATCAACAATGCTGTTGGGCAAACGGAATTCAGGAATACCATACTTGAGTACACCGCCAATCTCGTGCAGAGCCTCGAAGACTGTTACGTCATAACCAGCCTTAGCCATGTCGCCAGCAAAACTCAATCCGGCAGGACCCGAACCGATAACGGCAATCTTCTTGCCGTTCTTCTCAGCAACTTCGGGCAATGCAATACGTCCGCTCTCGCGCTCAAAGTCGGCAGCAAAGCGTTCGAGGTTGCCGATGGCAACAGCAGGCTCGTTCATCTTCAGGTGTATGCACTGGCTTTCACACTGCTTCTCCTGCGGACAAACACGACCACATACGGCAGGCAATGCAGAGGTACTCTTCAGAATGCGTGCAGCATTGAGGAACTCACCGCGTTCGATATTCTTGATGAATGAAGGAATGTTAATGCTCACAGGGCAACCTTGCATACAAGTGGGGTTAGCGCAGTCAAGACAACGCTTTGCTTCGGTCAGTGCCTGCTCAACAGTCAGTCCCTTGTTAACCTCTTCCGTACGTGTCGTTGCACGATATACGGGGTCAAGTTCAGGCATTTGGCAACGCTCGATGGCGGTACGCTCCTTTGCCTTCATACTCTTGCGCAACTCTTCGCGATAAGGAGCTTTGCGGTCGAGCAACTCTGCCAGAGGAGTTGTTACATCCATCTTGTCTGCCTCAGGATGATTGCATGGAGTGGCCTTGCACTCACATGGATTCTCAGTCTTTTCAGGCTGTCCCATGTGCTTGATATATTCGTCTTGTGCCTCAAGCTCGTCCTTTTTGAATGCACCAGCACGACGCAACATCTCGTCGAAGTCAACCTGGTGGCCATCGAACTCAGGTCCATCGACACATACGAATTTTGTCTTGCCACCAACTGTGATACGACATGCACCACACATACCAGTGCCGTCGACCATGATGGTGTTCAAACTTACGTCAGTAGGGATTTCGTATTTCTTGGTGAGCAGGCAGCAGAACTTCATCATGATAGCAGGACCGATTGCAAATACCTTGTCAACCTTCTCGCGTTGGATGACTTGTTCTATGCCAACGGTAACGACACCTTGTTGGCCGTATGAGCCATCGTCGGTCATGATAATTACCTCGTCGGAACTCTTGCGCACCTCGTCCTCCAGAATAATAAGGTCTTTCGAACGGCCTGCCAATACAGAAATTACTCTGTTGCCGGCAGCCTTTAGAGCCTGGATAATTGGCAACATAGGCGCAACACCTACACCACCACCGGCACAAACAACAGTACCGAAATTTTCTATATGAGTGGCTTTGCCCAAAGGACCAACCACGTCGGTAATGTAGTCGCCCTCGTTTAAGGCACAAAGTTTATTGGTACTTGCTCCAACGGTTTGAACAACCAGCGTAATGGTTCCCTTCTCCGGGTCACTTCCTGCAATGGTGAGAGGAACACGCTCGCCTTTTTCACCAACACGAATGATTACGAAATGACCGGCTTTGCGTGCCTTTGCAATCAGTGGTGCTTCAACATCCAGACGAAATACCTTTTCGCTGAACTGCACTTTCTTGATGATCTTATACATAATTTATCCTATTTACAATCTTTATTTCTTAATCAATGAACTCACAACCCATGTAGGGAACAAGTGCTTTAGGAACACGAATGCCTTGCTCTGTCTGGTTGTTTTCCAAAATAGATGCCACAATGCGGGGCAGTGCAAGGGCAGAGCCGTTGAGAGTGTGGCAAAGTTCTGTTTTACCTGTTGCTAAACGACGAACACGACACTTCAAACGATTGGCCTGATATGTATCAAAATTTGAAACAGAGCTCACCTCGAGCCAACGCTTCTGTGCTTCGCTATAAACCTCGAAGTCGTAACAAACAGCACTGGTAAAGCTTTGGTCACCACCACAAAGTCGAAGAATACGATAGGGGAGCTCCAACTTTTGCAACAAACCTTCTACGTGTTCAAGCATTTCTTTATGGCTTTCTGCACTGTGCTCTGGTGTGTCGATACGCACAATCTCTATCTTGCTGAACTCATGCAGACGGTTCAATCCACGTACATCCTTGCCATAGCTACCTGCTTCGCGACGGAAACATTGTGTGTATGCGCAGTTCTTGATGGGCAGATCCTTTTCCTCGATAATCACATCGCGGTAGATGTTTGTTACAGGAACCTCCGCTGTTGGAATGAGATAAAGGTCGTCCGTCTGGCAGTGGTACATCTGTCCTTCCTTGTCAGGAAGCTGTCCTGTTCCGTAACCAGAAGCGGCATTTACCACTGTAGGAGGCATAATCTCTTCATAGCCTGACTTTTGCGCTTCGTCGAGGAAGAAGTCAATCAAGGCGCGTTGCAGTCTGGCTCCCTTTCCACGATAGACGGGGAAACCAGCACCAGAAATCTTAACACCAAGATCGAAGTCAATGAGATTGTATTTCTTGGCAAGATCCCAATGAGGTAACTTCGCACTTTCCACAACAGGGTCTGCATCCCAGTTGCCTACAGTGTCCTTGCCGATGACACACTCTTTGAGGTTAGACTTCACAACCCAGTTGTCTTCAGCACAAGCACCTTCGGGAACTTCGTCGTATGGAATGTTAGGAATCTGACAAAGCAGGTGGGTTAACTCTTGTTCTGAGTTTTCCTTCAATGTTTCCAACTCTTTGTTTGTTTCCTTTAAAGCGGCAACTTTTGTCTTGATATCTTCTGCTTCTTCACGCTTGCCCTGCTTCATTAGCATACCAATCTCTGCGGCTAACTTTTTAGCAACGGAGAGATTCTGGTCAAGTTCTGTCTGTGCTTGACGGCGTTTTTTGTCTACGGCAATTACTCCTTCGATTGCCTGGCGTGCATCTGCGAAATGTTTTTTCTCGAGTCCAGCGATGACTCGGTCTGTTTCTTCTGTGATAAGTTTAAGTGTAAGCATTATGCTATAGTATTATATAATGTTATCTTTAAAAAGGAAGCCATACGAACGCCGCAGCGTCCCAAAGTGCATGACTGATGATAATTGCTTTCAGGTTATTCGGCATGAGCCAATAAAGTCCACCCCAAACAATACCACATACCATTGCTGCCATAATAAGCATGAAGTTGCCGGAAGGCAAATGCACTAATGTGTAGCAAATGGTGGTAAGGATGAAGGCTGTTAGTGGTGAACGATATTTCGAGAGAGTTCTTTGTATATAACCTCTCCAGAATATCTCTTCTGCAGGCCCAATAATAAATAGCAGAAGCAAGGAGAGTAGAGTGGGGGAGGTATTGCCTTTAATATTATATATAAGGTTCACCTGCGCGCGAGAAAAAGAAAAAAGCAGTTGTGATACTTTGTCGCCTACATAGAAGACAATCCAAAGTAATATTGCTATTGATAGTCCCAGGATGCAGGTTTTGATGAGAGAGGAATTGTCAGCAATCCCCAAACTTTGCCGTCCGCCAAATGTAAATGCAAAGCATGTAAGCCCAAGTGCCGATGCACTCATGCAAATCCAAAAGTTGACATGGGGTGCAGTCCAGGGTGAGAACATGATGAACCACAATATAGCAGCCACAAGCAAACTGAAAATGAGTTTGCTTGTTTCGTGCCTTTTGAGCAAATTGGGTTCTCTGACTGCCGTGTTCATGATTGCTTAGACTAATGCATTGACGATGATACCGATTGCAAGTGTCAGGCTAAATGCCAGTTGCAGCTTTGCTGTTGCTTCGTCGAGGTTGGCTATGGCTTCAATGCCTTTCTTTTGAAAGGAAAGCATCTGCTTGCAATTCTCCAATGCCAGCGGTAGTGTGACGAATGCTGTTAACGTCCAAGGGCTGACATATCCGAGAATAACGGTAAGCAAAAGCCAGCAATATGGCAGGAGAAGTTCAAAGATATAGATATTGATTGCAGCCGGCCTTCCTGTCAGCATGGCAAATGTCTTTATACCTGCTCTGTGGTCTGTTTCTATGTCGCGTGAGTTGTTGGCATGCAGGATGGCAACAGTGATACTGCCTACAGGAACGGCAAGCCATAGTATTTCGGGTATGATGTTGCGACTGCAAATGAATGTTGTGCCAAGCATGGGCAGTAGGGCATAGCATGCCATGATGACGAGGTCGCCAAGAGCGGCGTATTTCAGCGGCGGATAAAGAACAGAAAGTGCGATGCCAGCAAGTCCGAACCATAAAATTGTGGTACCAGTAAGTGCAACCATGGCCAGTCCCATAGCAACTGCTGCTATTTGGAGACCTACAGAAAGCATAAGTACTTCTTTTGGAGTGAACAAGCCAGCAACAAGTGTACGAACGCTATAGGTGTCGTCTGCATCTACTTTTCGACGATAGTCGTGATAGTCACTCCATACGTTTCCTGCTGCATGAACAAGGACAATGTTCACAAGCGCCATGATGCCGAGACACCATGATATTTCGATTCCTTTGCTCCAGAGGAACATGATGGTTACGAAAACAGGCATTGTGGAAGCGGGAAATGACCAAGGTCTTGTTGCCAGCACCCAATCCTTGATAGTATGTCTTTTCATTGTTATCAAAAAAAACATAGTCCCCTCATGGTTTGAAGCATGAGGGGACTTAATTTGAGTTGTGATTGTTTGTTCTGAGATGAGCAAGTACCCTTATGCCTCAGCTGTAACGGGCACCACACTTACAGTACTACGGTCGAGACGACCTTTCTTGAACTGTACGGTTCCGTCAACGAGAGCATAAAGTGTGTTGTCTTTGCCCATAGCAACGTTAGTGCCGGGATAGTGACGTGTACCACGCTGACGAACGATGATGTTGCCTGCGATGCACTTCTCGCCACCGAAAATCTTAACACCTAATCTCTGAGAAGCCGATTCGCGGCCGTTCTTAGAGCTACCTACACCTTTTTTATGTGCCATTTTGTTAAGTCTTTAGCGTTAAACATTAAGCGTTGATACCCTTGATGGTCAGTTCTGTGAACTGCTGGCGATGACCGTTGAGCTTGCGATAGCCCTTGCGACGCTTCTTGTGGAAAACGAGCACCTTGTCGCCCTTTACCAGGGGTGAAACAACTTCAGCCGTAACCTTTGCGCCAGCAACGGTGGGAGTGCCCACTGTGATGGTGCCGTTATCGACCAACAACACATTCTCAAATTCAACAGCCTGACCAGCTTCTGCGCCGGCAATGTGATGAACGAAGAGCTTCTGACCCTCCTCAACACGGAACTGCTGACCGTTAATCTCTACGATTGCGTACATTTGTTTAATTTAAATTATTATAACGGGTTTGACCGTGGGGCGGAGCCAACTCGTGACTCGCTTTCTCGAGCCTCAACGGCATAAATCGGGTGCAAAGGTACGGCTTTTTCCCTTTTCTACCAAATGTTTTGAGTGTTTTTTTTGAAAGAACTGCAATAAGTAGTCACATGGAATTATATATTTGTGATTCTTCCTCGTAAAGGTAGAATATATGACAGGGTCGTCATTGTCGGGGACCCGATACGGTATAAGAAAGTAAAAAGGGGAACTGAATAATTCCCCTTTTTACTTCAACTGAATTAGTTGTTAGTTCTTTGTTTATTTTACTCTACGTAGCTTTCCAGGAGTTTTACGTTTTCGTCGGGCAGGATTGTTACTTCCTTGATGGCTGCCGGCACGACGAGTGATTCGCCCTGGTGCAGGAATATGCTTTGTCCGTTGGGGTTGAGGAAGCAGCACTGGCCGCTGAGACACATGTAAACGCGGAAACTGTCGATGCCTGTGTAGTCACGTTTGAAGGATTGTGTGAGCTTCAATTCGTTTGTAGTGAAGAAGGGGCACTGCACAAGGCTTACTATGTCGTCGCGCTTCTCTGTGTAGTTGACTTTGGGGTCGGTGGTGATGTCTTCGAAATCTATGGCGTCGAGTGCAAGTTCGGTATGCAGCTCGCGGAGATTTCCGTCGCGGTCACGACGCAGATAGTCGTAGATGCGATAGGTGACGTCGCTTGTCTGCTGAATCTCTGCAATGACCATTCCGGCACCAATTCCGTGGACGCGTCCGGCGGGGATGTAGAAGCAGTCGCCTTCGCTGACGCAGACTTTATTGAGGTCGTTCTCGATGCTGCCGTCTGCCACCTTTTGTGCATACTCGCTGGTTTCTATCTTTTGTGTGAAACCGGCAATGAGTTGGCTGCCGCGGTCGGCATCAACGACGTACCACATCTCGTTCTTACCCATCTTGCCATGTCTTTGGGCACTGAGTTCGTCGTCGGGGTGAACCTGAATGGAGAGGTCTTGGCGTGCGTCGATGAACTTGATGAGCAGAGGGAAGTCGTTGCCAAACTTTTCGTAGTTCTTCTTGCCGAGGAATTCTGCGCCGTAGCGTGCTACGATTTCTGGGAGAGTCTGACCTTTGTCTATGCCATTGATGGCCATAGACTCGGAACCTTTAACTGACGATACAACCCATGTTTCGGAGCCCCACAGAGTGGGTTTGAAGATGGGGCTAAACTTTAGTATTTCCATAACTGTATTAAATTTATGCTTCCTCAACTCCTTCTAGGGAGGGAAATAATATGTGTTTAATTAATTGTTATATCAAGTCCCTTTGACTTATATATTCGTTAGTGGGCCTGGATTTTGTTCATTCTGAAGACTATTCGTGCCAGACGGAGTTCCTCTTCGTGGTAGGCATCGCCGTATTCTTGCATGGCTTTTGCCATGTCGTCTGTTTTTGCACTTTGGAAGTAGTCCAGCAGTTCGTCCATGCAGTCTTCGCCAAGCACTTCGTCTGTAAAGTATGTTATATCGAGGTAGTGCTTTTGCTCCGCCATCATTTCCAGGTCGTCGAGCACCTCGTCGAGTCCCAGTCCTTCGCTTTCGGCAAAGTCTTCGAGGGCGATGTGCCGGTCTATGGCAGTGATGAGCTTGATGTGTCTTTTTGCTTGAGGCGAGGCGGTGCTGTTAGAGGTTTGATGCTCCGTCTGGGCTTGCGCCAGGATGGAATCTATTTCAGGCACATCCGATTCGGTTTCGCCGATTGCTTCGTCGTCGGAGATGATGAACGATTGTGGTTTCTTTGCAAACTTCTTGCCTGCGGTGGTAGGCGTCAGTGCATTTTTCTTCGATGCCATTTGCTTGAGCAGTTCGCCCTCGTAGGCAGCATCGATGACGGTGGACCAGTAGTCTTCGTCGTGCGATTCGCCAATGCCGAATGTCTCTTTGTCCGAAAGTCCTAATTCTTCTATCTGGCGGCTCCGCCTGCCCATCAGGTAGTCGATGAGCAGTTGGCGTTGCGTGGGTTCTTCAATGTCCAGCAACGCCTTTATTATTTTGACTATTGCTTCTTTTGCTTCCATATTATATTTATTGGGCCTCTTCTCTGCTGCCCCCTTTGTTAGGGCGATTAGACAGAGGCTCT
>JAEIGA010010750.1_pt1 | contig 13891 bp, 10 predicted proteins | sample 9270691 | NCBI WGS metagenome assembly JAEIGA01 (sample SAMN17057246, study PRJNA624740) | gut metagenome | biome: biome; isolation source: fecal sample | host: Bos grunniens | place: China: Xizang | collected 2019 | reverse complement strand
TCCGTTTGTACGAGGACGTGAGTATGCCTCAAGCGAAGTCTTCTTGATGATACCCTGTTTTGTAGCAAGAACGATGTAATTGTTGTTGATGTAGTCCTCGTCCTTGAGGTTCTTCACATTCAAGTATGCCTTGATCTTGTCGTCAGCCTCGATGTTGATCACATTCTGGATAGCACGTCCCTTCGAAGCGCGCGATCCCTCAGGAATCTCATAGACCTTGAGCCAGTAGCACTTTCCGTTCTGAGTGAACAGGAGCATTGTGCTATGCATGTTGGCAACATAGATATGCTCTATGAAGTCCTCATCACGGGTTGCGCTTCCCTTCATGCCGACGCCGCCTCGGTTCTGGAGACGATACTCGGTAAGCGAAGTCCTCTTGATGTATCCGAGGTGCGAGATCGTGATCACCACATCCTCGTTCGGATAGAAGTCCTCCGGATTGAACTCCTCAGCAGAGAGGGCTATCTCAGTCCTTCTCTTGTCACCGTACTTCTCCTTCATCTCGAGGGTCTCGTCCTTGATGATGCCGAACTGCATGTCCTCGTTTGCAAGAACATCCTCGCAGTATCTGATGAACTTCATGAGTTCGTCATACTCGCTCTGGAGCTTCTCTCTCTCGAGTCCTGTAAGCTGACGAAGTCGCATCTCGACGATCGCCGTAGCCTGAACCTCAGTGAATGCGAATGTTGACATGAGTTCAGCCTTAGCCTCCTCGACACTCTTGGATGCACGGATTATTCTTATGATCTCATCGATCACGTCAAGAGCCTTGAGGAGTCCCTCGAGGATATGTGCCCTCTTCTGAGCCTTGTCAAGATCGAATCTTGTCCTGCGGAGGATTACCTCGTGACGATGCCTTACAAAATACTTGATAAGGTCTTTGAGGTTAAGCGTGCGCGGCCTTCCGTTAACCAGAGCCACGTTGTTTACAGAGAAGCTGGACTGGAGAGGAGTATACTTGAAAAGTGTGTTGAGAACCACATTGGAGTTTGCATCCTTCTTCAGCTTGATCACAATACGGACACCCTTCATGGTCGTCTCGTCGTTGATATATGAAATACCGTCGATCCTCTTTGTTTCAACGAGTTCGGCGATCTTCTCGATCATCTCCCTCTTGTTGACCATGTAAGGGATCTCAGTGACCACGATGGTTTCACGACCCGATTCACTCACTTCGATCTCTGTCTTCGAGCGGATCACGATACGGCCCCTACCGGTCTCGAACGCATCCTTGATACCCTGACGGCCCTGGATTATACCTCCTGTAGGGAAATCAGGTCCCTTCACGTAATGCATCAGTTCCTCAACTGTGATTTCCGGGTTGTCAATATATGCACAGATGGCGTCGCAGCATTCTGTAAGGTTGTGCGGAGCCATGTTTGTCGCCATACCTACGGCGATACCTGACGAGCCGTTCAGAAGGAGAAGAGGAAGCTTGGTCGGAAGAACAGTAGGCTCCTGGAGGGAGTCGTCGAAGTTGTTCTGAAAATCAACTGTATCCTTCTCAAGATCTGCAAGCACCTCGTCCGAAAGCTTTGAGAGCTTGGCCTCGGTATATCGCATCGCAGCCACCGGGTCTCCGTCCATCGAACCGAAGTTACCCTGTCCGAAGACCAGAGGGTATCTGAGGCTCCAGTCCTGGGCCATTCTGGCCATTGCATCATAAACGCTGGAGTCACCATGCGGATGGTACTTACCGAGAACCTCTCCGACAATACGGGCAGACTTCTTGGTCTGGCTGGTATGTCTGAGGCCAAGTCCGTCCATACCGAACAGCACTCTTCTATGAACAGGCTTGAAACCGTCACGCACGTCAGGGCGGGCCCTGGATACGATCACAGACATGGAGTAGTCGATATAAGCGCTCCTCATCTGCTCGTCGATGTTCACCTGCTCTATCCTACCTGTTTTTACTTCGTTTTCCATATATGAATTTGTACTTTTTATTCTTGATTATACATCTTGGCAAAGTTACAAAAAAATTAGTAATTTTGTGCAATCAACAACGATTTTAAGCACCAAGAATCTATTTTATGGAAATAGGCATATCAGACGAACTGAATTCGATAATAAACTTCTCCAGAGAGGAAGCGATGAGGACCGGATGCTACGGCATTGCACCGGACCATCTTTTTCTGGGCATCATCCGCCACAAGGAGAATGCAGGAGCCGACGCGATGATGGGGACAGGCATAGACATGAACGAAATGAAGCAGTTCATCGACAGCCGCATTTTCACCAACGAACACATCCCATACTCCGACATCGACAATGTCACATTCTCCAGAGGAGCTCAGAACGTGCTGAGCTTCACCATATTGGAGGCCACCAAGGTACGAAGCGCGAAAGCATCGGCGCAGCATCTCCTTCTTGCCTTGTGCCGCGAGGGAAGCTCATACGGAAGCTCATATCTACGTGATCAGGGAGTGGAGTACGGAGCGATATACAGATACCTTGACCGCAACGACATGCTCGACAGAGACTCGATAGACAGAGACAGCCCGGTCAAGAACCGCGAGACCGACAACGAAGGACCACAGATCCACATCCGCGCGGTGCACGAAGGAGGACAGGAAGAAAGCGCCACCCACACATCTCCGCTCGAAGAGTTCGGATACGACATAACAAAAGCCGCACGCGAAGGGAAGCTTGATCCGCTTGTTGGACGAGAAGACGAAATCCAGAGAGTCATCCAGATTCTCGGACGAAGAAGGAAGAACAACCCCATGCTCGTGGGAGATCCCGGCGTCGGCAAATCTGCCATCGTGGAAGGAATCGCGATAAAGATCGTTACCGGAGACATCCCGCCCGTACTAGCAGACAAAAGGCTGATTTCCTTGGACTTAGGCTCAATTGTAGCCGGCACGAAATACCGAGGTGATTTTGAAAAGAGACTCAAATCCATAATACACGAAGTCGCATCAAGCCCGGACGTGATCCTGTTCATCGACGAATTCCATACGATAGTCGGTGCTGGCGGAGCTTCCGGAAGTCTTGACGCAGCAAACATGCTCAAGCCGGCGCTTGCACGAGGAGACATCCAGTGTATCGGAGCCACCACAATGGACGAGTTCAGAAAGATCGTCGAGAAGGACGGCGCGCTTGACAGGAGGTTCCAGAAGATCGTGGTGGAACACACTGACATCATGCACTCCATCTCGATACTTGACCGCCTCAAGACAAATTATGAGAAGTATCATAACGTGATATATACCGACGATGCCATCGAGGCATGCGTCAGGATGTCGGAGCGATACATCACCGACAGATGTCTGCCGGACAAGGCCATAGACGCCATGGATGAGGCAGGGTCTATGGTGCGTCTGAAAAATCCAGACAAGACAGGCTATGTCGGAGTTGAAGACGTTGCGGAAGTCGTGTCAAAGATGACAGGAATACCGTCAGGAAATGTTGCTGAAAGCGAAGGCCTCAAGCTGGTAATGATGCGCAGCAAACTGCAGGGCAGGATAATAGGCCAGGATGACGCGATCGACAAGGTTGTAAGGGCAATCCAGAGAAACAGAGCAGGAATCAAGGACCCTGGCAAGCCTATCGGCACCTTCCTGTTCTTTGGTCCGACAGGTGTCGGCAAGACTCAGCTGGCCAAGTCATTGGCAGAGTACCTGTTTGACTCCGAAGAGAACATGATCAGGCTGGACATGAGCGAGTACATGGAGAAATTCAATGTTTCAAGACTCATTGGAGCTCCTCCGGGATATGTAGGATTCGAAGAAGGCGGACAGCTGAGCGAGAGGGTAAGACGCAAGCCTTATTGCGTGGTGCTGCTTGACGAAATCGAAAAAGCACACCCTGACGTGTTCAACCTACTGCTTCAGGTCATGGACGAAGGGCGTCTGACCGACAGCAACGGAAGGACAGTCAGCTTCCGCAATACCATTCTCATCATGACTTCCAATGTAGGAAGCCGCGAGCTGGATGAATACGGATCCGGAATGGGATTCAACACAGCAGGCAAGAATATCACAGTCAACAGAAAGGCCGTGCTCGACAAGGCAATCCGCAAGGCGTTCCCGCCTGAATTCATCAACAGGGTGGACGACATGATTTTCTTCAATCCTCTCACTAGAGAAGGTATCGAGAAGATTATCGACATAGAGATCAAGGGTCTGAAGAAACGAGTCAAGGAAGCCGGATTCGAGCTCAGGATCACGCCTGCAGCAAAGAGGTTCGTCGCAGACGAGGGATATGACCCGAATTATGGAGCGAGGCCTTTGAAAAGAGCCATCCAGCGTTTCATCGAGGACCCTGTATCAGAGCACATCATCACAGAAAGGATGATTGCCGGCAAGAAGGCAATCCCTCACGACAAGATACGCGTGAGCCTTTCCAAGGACAAGGAAAATACCGTGGTGGAGTGGTGCTAAGCCATTACCACATCCCTAATTTCCAGACCGAGGTCATCCACAAGTTCGAGCATTGCTGCGAAAGATTCATCCGATGAAAACATTGCGCTGAGGCGGTTCATTGTGTCAGTTGCATTCATATCTGTTTCATTTTGTTGATGCAAAGGTAGAAACCACTTGTGCCAACTTGGGGCACAATGAGAAAAATAATGTAAAAAATGATAAAACTAGCCATATTCGACCTTGACGGAACTCTTCTGGACACGTTGGAAGATATTGCAGCAGCATGTAACCATGCCCTTCAGGCATGCGGATGCCCGACTCACGATCCGGACAAGTACCGGGGATTCGTCGGCAGAGGCATAATGAACCTGTTCCGGAGTGCGCTTCCTGAGGAAAAGAGGAATGAGGACATGGTCCTCAGAATGAAAGAGGCGTTTGTCCCATATTATAATGAGCATAAGGACGACAGGACCAGGCCTTATCCCGGCATCATCAACCTCCTTGACTCATTGACAGCCGGAGGTGTGAATCTTGCCATAGCATCCAACAAATACCAGGAGGCGACAATGGAACTTGTCCGCAGACACTTCGGGGAATACAGCTTCGTCAGCATCCTGGGCCAAAGGGAAGGGCATCCCATCAAACCCGACCCGGGCATCGTCATTGAAGCTATTTCTGCGTGCGAAGGCACAAAACCGGAAGAAACCGTATATTGCGGAGATTCGGATGTCGACATGCAGACGGGCATGAATGCAGGAGTCAATACGATCGGAGTCACATGGGGTTTCCGCACGCGGGATGAACTCGCTACATACTCGCCTCATCTGCTTGCAGACAGTCCGGAAGAAATTTGTAACTTTATCGCATCATTATAACCATACGGAAATGGAAAACGGAGTAAGGTACACAGAAAAACTGGCGAAATACATACTTATCGCCACAGGTGCGGCTATCATTTTGGGAATATGCTGGTTCTTCAGGGATATCATAACATACATCCTGGCGGCAGTAGTCGTTTCCCTGATCGCAAAGCCTCTAGTGAAGATCCTGAAGAAGGTCAGCATCAAGGGCAGACATGCTCCGGACTGGCTTCTTGCCGTTCTATCACTGATATTGGTACTGGCATGCTTCTTCACATTTGCCTATGTAGTGGTCCCTATAGCCGGAGGTATCATAAAGAACATATCGTTCGGAAGCCTGGAAACCGCCCTGAAGACGATGTCCGTCCCGCTTGCCGACCTTAACTCACTTCTTATCAGAACATTCCCACGCCTGGGAGAAGGGTTCCGATTAGAGGTGGCTATAGTCCAGGAGCTGCAGAACCTCTTCAACCTGTCGCAATTCTCATCATTGATAGGGTCGGCAGCTTCGTTCTTCACAAACCTTGCAATAGGACTTTTCTCCGTGGTATTCATAGGCTTCTTCTTCATCAAGGATGACGGACTGTTCACCGAGATAGTATGCGCTCTGGTTCCAGACAGATATGAGAAGACCACTGAAAAGGCGATTTCTGACATCGGGCACCTTCTTTCACGCTACTTCATCGGAGTACTTGTCGAAATCCTGGGCGTAGCCCTTATAAATTTCCTGGGACTGTCCCTCATTGCCAGACTCGGAGTGAATGCTGCTCTGGGAATCGCTGTGATCACCGGAATATTCAACGTAATCCCATATGTAGGACCATTCGTAGGCATTGTTACAGGTACAGCCCTGGGCCTGATAATAAAATACAGCAGCCTGACATCTCTCGGCCTCGATGTCAGTTTCTGGGCATTCACCGCCATACTGATTGCAATCCTGTACTTCACACAACTTGTCGACAACTTCGTTTACCAGCCGTTGATCTACTCGACAAGCATCAAGGCAAAGCCACTTGAGATATTCATCGTGCTGCTTGTCGTGGGCTACATAGGAGGCCCTCTTGCAATGATAATCGCCATTCCTTCATACACTGTCGTCAGAGTGATCGCGTTCCGGTTCTTCGGACATGTGAAGGCCATCAAAAGACTTATACCGGATGAAAAACTTATAACTTCAGAAAAAGAATAAATACATATGAATAGAAAATTATTGCTCACAGTAGTCTGCATGGCCATATCTGCGGTCGCATCTCAGATGACATATGCCAAAGAAAGTCCGATAACTCCTGACGGGACATATCTTTATGCAGAAAGGGACACATGCGACCTGTACCTGGATGTATATAATCCTGCCAAAGGAAGCCAGACAAGCATCGACGGGAAAAAGAAACCTACCATCGTATTCATGTTCGGAGGCGGATTCATAGGAGGTACCAGGGATGATGCAAGCTACAACCAGTGGTTCAGGACACTGACACAAAACGGATATCGAGTGATATCGATTGACTATCGTCTCGGCCTCAAAGGGTCGGACAAGGTCGGCGTAGCGCAGGTGAACGTTCTGGACAAGGCCATACATATGGCCGTAGAAGACCTTTTCAGTGCGACTGTATTCATGATCGACAACGCTGAAGCCCTTGGAATAGACCCGGAAAACATAGTGGTCAGCGGTTCTTCAGCAGGAGCAATCAGCGTGATGCAGGCCGAGTATGAGATCTGCAACAGCACTTCATGGACTGAAGTGCTTCCGGAAGGATTCAACTACGCTGGCGTCATGTCATTCTCCGGTGCGATCCTCTCAAGAAAAGGCAAGGTGAAATATGCCAAGGAACCTTGTCCTACGCTCATGCTTCACGGAACAGCCGACAAGCTGGTTCCGTACAAGCAGATCGCATTCTTCAACCTCGGTTTCTTCGGAGGCGGCAAGCTTGTCGAAAGATTCAAGAAGTTCGGTCTTGACTACAACATGTACCATTTCATCGGATATGGACATGAGATCGCCGGATCCATGAGCACGACCACCGACCTCCAGTTCAAATTCCTCGAATGCAACGTGATGGAAGACAAGGACAGGATCGTGGAAACATGGATTGAGGACCCGAACGTCTATAAGGGTTCAGGTCCTCAATCAAGAAAGGAGCTATACGGAAAATAGCAGTATCCTACTTATATACTTTGATTACTTCGCCTGTGGCCGAATAATGGGTACCTCCCATTCTGTTGCCCCAGGCGAATTTTCCTTCAAACCAGGTACCGTCATTATAGTAGCACTTACCGCTACCGTGAGGGAAGCCGTTCTTGATCTCGCCCTCATATACCACCCTATATTTATCTACGGTCTTACCCTTGCCCTGGATAAGTATTCCATCCTCGAACACACCTTCAAGCCAGTTGCCGTCAGACATGGTAACCTTTCCCTCGATCAGGTCATCTCCCTTGAAGCGTCCTTTGCAGACAACCTTCAGTTTTGTGACATTTGTCCTTACCATGATCTTCACACCAGCAGGCTTGATAAGGGTCGCCTTGCCATAACCTGCCGAAATTTCATTGAACTCATATGTAAGTTCATCATTGCGCACCGCATTTGTCTTCCTCGGATCCGGACGTGCCGGGGCCTTGACCTGAACAGGTGCTCCATACTCGAACTCTCCATTGAAGACCGAACCGTCAGCGCGATAAAGTTCTCCGGTACCATGAGGCACTCCATCTGCACATGCACCCTGATAAACCGCACCGTCCTCCATAGTACACCTCATAGTACCCTGTACAAGACCCACAGCAGCAAATCTACCTTCATACCATGAGCCGTCCGAATACGTCATCTTGCCCTCAACGAAGTTTCCATCATCAAAGCGACCTTCCATTATTACAATTGCCGATGAATTGGAAAATTCCGGCAGAGTCATACCTGCACGGGTCAGCATATCCTTTCCAGCCGGAATATCTGTAAGATCAAGTATGAGACGACCTGTACCATGGTAGCTGTCGGCATAGAAGCCACCTTCATATACCGAAGACTCATTTATGCCATTACTATAAGTCACCTGACGTTTCTGCAGACCTCTACCATATAGCTTGCCATATGCAAAAACACCCGACGACTCAACGACATCATATTTCTTCTCCACAACTCTAAGACCCTGGCCGTCAAGCAAGCCATCAATAAACATACCTGTCTGTACCTCTTTCTTCGAACCATCTCTATAGTTCCACTCCCGTACACCTTCTGCGATGTCTCCTGCCACCCTGCCTTTAAAGGAAACAGTCTGAGTCCTGTCGCTCGTCCAGATCATGGTACCATCTACAAGATCTCCTTCGATAAACTCGCCTTCGAACGTCTTGCCCGGTTCGTAGACCTTGCATATTCCATTGAGAAGTCCGTCTATGTATGTTCCTTGACAACTGGACTTGCGGTCAGCATCACTTACGCGTCCATATCCGAATTTCTTGCCGCCTTCGACGTAAGGGGCTTGCAGAGCACCTGTCTTGTCCAGACCGACAGGTACTTCCTTACGGTATTTGTCCGCAATCCAGAACTGCATCACAGACGGCTTGCCAGGCTTGGTAACTTTCATCAGTCCATGCCTCAGACCGTTCTTGAAGTTTCCCTCATACACGACACCCTTCTTATCAGTCAGCTTTCCATTTCCGAACGGAAGCATGTCACGTGTCTGGCCCTCATATACCGACTCTCCTACCTGAAGCTCAGCATGCGGACGATAAAGCTCTGGAAAACTGTTCAAGAAAAATCTGGAAAGAGTAACATAACCGACTACTGACGTCCTCAATTGGGATGTATTTATCTTCTTGGAATCAACCTGCGCAAGAAACTCATTCACAAACTCCTCCGACGTCAGGTCCACAGCAGCATTCACTTTAATGACATAATCAGCATACTTCTGCCAAACCGGAGAAAGGACAAAGTCTTCCACAACCTTCACCTCCTCCTTGCTCAGATAATCCAGCAATGACACCCTGTATATATTGAAAAGGTTGGCCATCACCTTGCGTGCCGATTCCCTCAACATATCGACATGTCCTGAGGACAGTCCGGAACGCTTGGCATTTGATATCTCTTTTCCGTCTTCACCCAGAATACGGTCTACAACCGGAGCAAAGGAATTCATTGTAATCTGGAACAATGGCCTCAATCCGGCGCCATACTCAACATCTTTCATTGCCGTAGAAAAGCGCGGCCCCGATCCCGACTCGGACTGGAATGCCTTCACTATATTCCCGGCATAGGTCTGGAGAAACACCTCAGATGAAATGAATCCGTATCCTTTTGTCCTGAAACATGCAAGTATGTCACGGAGCTCCTGGTCTGAAAAGGAACCGATGTATTCTCTTGACACGTCCTTCATCAATTCCGCATACGACCAGTGCAGCAGAAGTTTCTCATCTGCCTTCATCTGGTCTGCACCCAGAACCATTTCTATCATGGAATGAGATATTCCACCTACTATAACAGAGTCTTCAAGGGCTTCACGGCTCTGTGCATTTGAAAACATTGTGCACAGAAAGCATGCACACAACAAGAAAAACAGTTTCTTCATGTAAGGTAATTATAGTCAGTATTATTCTGCAAGTTTCTCAAGACAGAGTTCGATAAGCTTTCTGACCTGAGGCTTATAGTCTGGATTCGACGCCTTATGGTGGCGATGTGCTATAATGCAACACACTGTACCTGCATTATGTCCCAGATGCGCCGCAATGCCGGCAATAGCCGATCCTTCCATCTCGAAATTGGTCACCTTCTCGTCACCGAAACGGAAACTCTCAAACGTATCGATCATATCAGGCATTGCCAAAGGCATACGGATAACGCGTCCCTGCGGGCCATAGAAACCCGAAGCAGCTATGGTCATGCCTTTATATGTGCAATCCTTGAACTTTTCTATCATCTTCTCTCCTGCTCTGACGAAATATGGATCTGGAAGATGTCTGTTCCATCCCGTATGCTTCTTGAAAGCTTCCTCAATTTCCGGCATCGCAATCCTGTCACGGTCTGCATACCAGTTAAGGAGGCCGTCACAACCCACGGAAATATGGGAGAACACAAAGCCGCCGAGAGGGATTTCCGGCTGGATGGCGCCAGATGTTCCGATACGGAGGATGTTCAGCGTACGGTGTTCAGGCTTGACCTCGCGAGTCTCGAAATCCACATTTGCAAGAGCGTCCAGTTCGTTCATGACGATATCGATATTATCTGTACCGATACCCGTCGAGAGGGCAGTCATCCTGACTCCCTTGTACTTGCCGGTCACGGACACGAACTCACGCGATGCATGCCTGAATTCCTTTTCCTCAAAATATTCAGCAATCATGTCCACCCTGCCAGGGTCCCCAACCAGGATTACATTATCTGCAAGTTCTTCAGGGCGAAGGTGAAGATGGAAGACTGATCCGTCGCCATTTATTATCAATTCTGATTCTGCGATACGCATATTGGCTTGTTTAAAAAGTTAATCATTTAATATTATCTGGAAGTACTTTCCATAATTCTGCCAAATTTAGTTTTTTCTGCTTTAAATTCCTATTTTTGCACTCCCTTATACTCACATAATATGACCTGGCAAAGAATACAGACCCTATACTTAGGCTTAGCCACAGCGCTTGTAGCCGCAATGTTCTTCTGCAGATTCGCTACCATCATCGGCCCTGACGGAGCGGAAGAATTCATCAGATACTACGAAAAGATGCCTTTCCTTGTGTTGCTGATAATGCTTACCAGCGCACACGTCGCAGCAATAGGCTGCTACAAGGCATTCTTCCTGCAGGCAAGAGTCAGCATGATAGCAGGACTTCTTGCCATCGGATTTCAGATATGGCTGGCAATCGACTTCTTCAGGTTCATGGGACAGATGACCTTCTCGGTCACCATGCTGTTCCCCCTCGCCGCCGCCTTCCTTGACTTCATCGCGGCAAGAGCCTCTCTGGTAGACGAGATGACGGTTCAGAGCATCAAGGCTATCAAGACAAAAAGAAGGAATCGCAAATAACGCGATTCCTTCTTTTGTTATATCTTCTTGAATGCTACGCATCCATTGTGTCCACCAAATCCCAAGGAGTCGGAGATCGCCATCGTGAGGGGCGCCTCGACCGGTTTGTTCGGAGTGTAATCCAGATCGCATTCCGGATCAGGCTCGTCAAGATTTATGGTCGGAGGCACGATTCCATGTTTCAATGCAAGAACCGACACGACTGCCTCAGCTGCACCGGCCGCTCCGAGCATATGCCCTATCGATCCCTTGATCGAGCTGATATGAGCCTTATACGCATCTTCGCCAAGAGCAATCTTATACGCAGCCGTCTCGCTGGTATCGTTCAGTGCAGTTCCTGTTCCATGCGCATTTATATAAAGGACATCATCCGATGTATACCCTGCCTCATCCAAGGCCTGACGCATTGCCGCAGCCTGGGTCTTTCCGTCAGGACGCGGCGCTGTAACATGGTGGGCATCACAGGTATTACCATAGCCGCAGACCTCTGCTAGCACCTCCGCACCACGAGCAACCGCATGCTCATACTCCTCCAGCACCAGCATCGCAGCACCCTCTGAAAGGACGAATCCTCCCCTGTTCTTATTGAACGGGAGCGATGCATACTTAGGATTTTCCGCCCTGGTCAGAGCCTTGGCATTTGCAAATCCTGCAATGGCAAGAGGAAGAACGACCGCCTCTGTTCCTCCGGCAATTATGGCATCCGCATAACCATGCCTGATCGCACGATAAGCTTCACCTATCGCATGGGTAGACGTCGCACATGCTGTCACCACAGGGAGGCATGGACCGCAAGCATTATTACGGATCGCTATGTTTCCGGCTGCAATATTCGCAATCATTGTAGGAACAAAAAGCGGAGAAACCCATTTAGGGCCATCCTTGAGAAGTTTCTCCGTCTCACGCATCTGCGTAGTGAAGCCGCCGATGCCCGAACCCACATACACACCATATCTGAACGGATCAATGTTTCCGCCCTCAGCAGAATCAAGCCCCGACTGGCGGACGGCCTGCCACGCAGCCGCAACTCCCAAAAGGGTGAACCTGTCCTGCTTTCTTGCAAAGGCTGGTTCAATACCATATTCCTCAGGCTTGAAATCCTTGACTTCACCGGCTATCTTCACCGGCATATCTTCTGTAGGGAAGGAGGTTATCATATCTATACCGCAGACCCCAGCCAGAAGATTCTGCCAGAAAGCATTCACGTCATTTCCTATCGGAGTCACCGCACCTAGTCCGGTAACCACCACACGTCTGGTACTGTTCATATTGCAAAGATAGCATTTTTATTTCACAGGTCCTCGTGTTGCATTTGAAACTAAAATCCCTAAATTTGCATGACTAAAACCAACCCCGATGCTTCTTAATCAGAAACTGCCGGGATACCTTCTCGGCAAATACCAGCTTATCGGCACCGTTACCTTTTCGGTGCTGTTCGCGTTGGTGTTTCTTCTTATATATATTCCTTTCTCGGACACCGCATGGTTCGGTCTTGGAGGCTCCGGCACATTCTTCCCTACACTTCTGTTCGCTTTCGGAACCATCACATTCCTTTCTGTAAGCCGAAGATTGATGTATCGCAGCAAGAGACTCTTCGAAATGCCCTTCTGGATGTATATCGCATGGTGCACCATAGAGATATTTTCAGTCTGTGTAGCATATTCATGGATGACAATCGAGCTCGCTCCTGACGGAAGCGAGATATGGTGGGAAGTATTCAGGAGAGCTGTCGTGTATGGCGCCAGTGCCCTCGGAGGGCCCTACATCATATCAGGAATGTATTTCGCAATCATTGACAAGGACAACACCATCAAGCTGATGACTTATGATAATGTCGTGACCGATGAGACTCCGAAGCCGAATGCCAGCACACAGAAGATCACCCTCTTCGACAACAGCGGCACATTGAAGATGTCCCTGAGCCCGGAGAACCTTTATTATATAGAGTCTGACGACAACTATATAAAGGTATGGTATACTGACAGCAAAGGTGAGATGAAGCAGTACATACTGCGCTGCCGTCTTAAGACAGTTGAAGAAAGTTTCAAGGGAAGCTGTCTTGTAAGATGTAACAGGAAATACATCGTCAATATCAAGAAGGTAGCAATGCTCCGCAAGGAAAGCGAAGGATATGTACTTGACCTTGGGAATGAGAACATCCCGCTTCTACCGGTCACAAAGACATACACAGACTCCATCCTCAGCTATTTCACTGACGAAAGTCCACTGCTGGAGCCTATAGACGAATAAATTAAAAAACGCGATGAAATAAATCCATCGCGTTTTTTATTTATTCTGCTGCTTTGAGACGCTCGGCGTTCTCGGCAATCTGGAGCTGGTCGATCACATCCTGGATCGCTCCGTCCATGAATACCGGAAGGTTGTACATCGTGTAGTTGATACGGTGGTCGGTCACACGTGACTGTGGGTAGTTGTATGTACGGATCTTTGCCGAACGGTCACCACCTGCGACCATGGTCTTACGCTTTGCCGATATCTCTGCGAGGTACTTTTCATACTCCATGTTGTAGAGACGCGTACGGAGCTCGGCGAGAGCCTTGTCGAAGTTCTTGAGCTGTGACTTCTCATCCTGACACTGAACCACAAGGCCTGTAGGGATATGGGTAAGACGGATAGCCGAGTATGTCGTATTCACAGACTG